>ERZ773193.1578-NODE-1578-length-27978-cov-3.954339_pt1 | contig 27978 bp, 17 predicted proteins | sample MGYA00511110_ERZ773193 | MGnify/ENA primary metagenome ERZ773193 (study PRJEB29015, sample SAMEA2737784) | human gut metagenome | biome: human gut; feature: human-associated habitat; material: faeces | place: China | collected 2012 ...
TTGGAGCCTCTACTCCGAGATTAAGCCCAACCCCACCATCCAGAACGTCAAGGACGGCGTCGAGGCCTTCAAGGCCGCCGAAGCTGACGCTATCGTGACCATCGGTGGCGGCTCCTCCATGGACACCGCTAAGGCCATTGGCATCATCATCAACAACCCCGAGTTTGCCGATGTCCGCAGCCTCGAGGGCGTTGCTCCCACTAAGAACCACGCCGTGTTCACCATCGCCGTGCCGACGACCGCCGGTACTGCTGCCGAGGTGACCATCAACTACGTCATCACCGACCCCGAGAAGGTCCGCAAGTTCGTGTGCGTCGACACCAACGACGCCCCTGAGGTCGCCGTCGTCGACCCCGACATGATGGCTTCCATGCCCGCCGGCCTGACCGCTTCTACCGGCATGGATGCTCTGACCCACGCCATCGAGGGCTACACCACCAAGGGTGCTTGGGAGCTCTCCGACATGTTCCACTTTGAGGCCATTAAGCTGATCAGCGAGAACCTGCGCGACTCCGTTGCCGAGGCCAAGTCTGGTCAGCCCGGCTCCGGCCGCGAGGGTATGGCTCTTGGCCAGTATGTCGCCGGCATGGGCTTCTCCAACGTCGGCCTGGGCATCGACCATGCCATGGCTCACACCCTGTCTGCCCACTACGACACTCCGCACGGCGTCGCTTGCGCCATGCTGCTGCCGATCGCCATGGAGTTCAACAAGCCGGTTTGCGCCGAGCGCCTGGCCAAGGTTGCCGTTGCCATGGGTGTTGACACCACGGGCATGAGCACCGACGAGGCTGCCGACGCCGCCATCGCCGCCGTCAAGCAACTCTCCGCCGACGTGAACATTCCGCATGTCTGCGAGGCCATGAAGGCCGACGAGATCGAGGTCCTGGCCAAGGACGCCATGGCTGACGCCTGCTTCCCGGGCAACCCGCGCGAGGCGACGCTCGACGACGTCATCGAGCTCTTCAAGAAGATCTGCCCGGCTGCCTAGCCCAGTTTGGTGGTCCTTCGCCCGTAGGCGTATGGTCTTTTGACTTGCTGCTGGCCCCGCCGTGCTACGCGCGGCGGGGCTTTTTGTGCCGCGCCGATGCCCCAAGATGGGCAAAACCAAGGCATGCTGCCCGCTGCGGATAGGTGGTGCACTTCTCAGCGTGCATTTTTGGGAGTATTCAGCAAGCTCTGAAAAATGCATAACGTTGTGAATGGGCCGCAGTGGCCCGCAGACGCCCATCGACAGCCCTTGTGGGCGGGCTATCGATGAGCGGAGGGGGCTGCCACCGCGTTTTTGGTTTGCGACGACCTGCAACACTGCTGTAACCGCGTCGCTTTGCCGTTTGCGATGGGGCTGACGGGGTCCACGGTGCTGAATACTCCGTATTTTGCACGGTCCAAGGTGGGGTACCCTGAGACGAAGCAAATAGATGCCTCATATTTATGCAGATACCGATAGGATTTATGCAAGATTGGGACTGTAAACCGAGCGCGTGCACAAAACCGGTGCGGGGACGTCTGGAGTCGGCTCGGTTTCTAGAGTATTGCACGTGCAGAAAGGTTAAAATCGGGGCTCGGTCTTAGTTTTACTTGGAAGGATGCATATGGCTTCTAATGTTGATGCTTCTCTAGAGGAGACGCTCTCCTATATTACTGACCAGTTGAAGACGCTGACTTCTATTGCTTCACCTACGGGCTATACCCGTGCGGCGACTGATTATCTGATGGAAACGTTGCGCGATATGGGCTTTGGGCCCGAGCGTTCTAACAAGGGCAATGTGCTCGTTGAGCTTGGTGGTGAGGGCGAGCCGCTTGTCTTGGCGAGCCATGTCGATACCCTGGGCGCCATGGTGCGCTCCATTAAGGACAATGGTCGCCTGCGTCCCACGACGCTCGGCGGGCATCAGTGGTCTACGGCCGATGGCGAGAACTGCACCGTTTATACGCGCGATGGCAATGTCTACACGGGTGTGGTTCTCAACACCGAGCCTTCGGCGCATGTGGCCGATGAACCGGTCAAGACTATCGAGAAGAACATGGAAATCCTGCTCGACGAGAATGTCGACAGCAAGGACGATGTGCTCGAGCTGGGTATTCAGACGGGCGACATCATCGCTATGGATCCGCGCACCACGGTGACGGAGAGCGGCTACATCAAGAGTCGCTTCCTTGACGACAAGCTGTCCGCGTCGATTCTGCTGGGTTTGGCCCGCGCCGTTGCTGGCGGCGAGGTGACGCTTTCGCGCAAGGTATCGCTGCTCTTTACGGTGTACGAGGAGGTCGGCCACGGCGGTGCCTTCGTGCCGGCCGACACGCGCGAGATGATCAGCGTGGACATGGGCTGCGTGGGCGACGACCTTGGCTGCACCGAGCGCATGGTTTCGATTTGCGCCAAGGATTCGGGTGGTCCGTACAACTACGACCTGGTAACCACGCTGTCCAACATCGCGCGCGAGCTTGAGCTCGATTACGCCATCGACGTGTACCCGCATTACGGCTCCGACGTCGAGGCCACGCTCTCGGCCGGCTACGACATTCGCCATGGTCTGATCGGCCCCGGCGTGTACGCGAGCCACAACTACGAGCGCAGCCACATGGACGGTGTGCGCAACACCTTCGAGCTCGTCCGCGCCTACGTACAGCGCTAGGGGAGCAGCTTGCGACTCGGCTGACCAATCGCTAAGGCCCGATTTCTCTGGCCTTTTTTCACTTTGGGTTGTTTAGTATTATGATGTCTGTAATCTATTAACTAAACGTGTAAATTACTTAACGAGGTGATGCGGCGTATGGATACGTCTGAGTACTTGTCTATGGGTGATGCCGCCCGCCTGTTGGGCGTTACGAAAGCCCGCATATCTCAACTTGCCGCATCGGGGACGCTTGTGTGCGATATTGTGGGCGGACGGAAGATGATCGAGTACAATTCTGCGATCGCCTATCAAAAGGTCCGCAAGCGAGGACGCCGTCCTGCAGCCGATGTGGGACGCAAGTTTACGCTGATGTCGGCCGACCATGAGGTCGCGTATGTCTCATTTGATCCGACGCGCGAGTTCCCCTTCGAAATCGCCGAGGTCCTCGATACGCAACGAATGCCGTTTGGCACGTGCTCGAGCTCTTCTCCAACGGTGAATAAGCGGGAGCTCAATGCGTGGTGGGGGCATCGGTCGGTGCCCGATGTTCGCCCTGGGCTTATCTCGCGCTACCGCGAGCTGGGGATTGTCAGCGGCGTTGAGGTGCCGGTTCAGTGCCTGGGCCTCTCGCTTTCGGATTGCTATTGGCTGCGGCCGACCGATTGCGACGAACTCAAATGGCAAAACATCAATTACTTCGAGAATGATTTTGAGCGGTCTGCGCCCGAGGGGCGTTCGGGTTGGCTGGAGGGCATCGGCCTTAAAAACCCCGACAACACGTCCGAGGGCGAGCTCCCTAAATCATGGATGATCCGCCGCGGCGTTCGCGTCTTGGCTAAAGGATGCGGCATGGATGACCAGCGACCCTTTAACGAGGCGGTTGCAACGGCCCTGCACCGTCGCTTGCTGTCGGAGGGCGAGTTTGTTCCTTATACGGTTGAGCGGATGTTCGATGGCCCTGTGTGTCTGTGCGATGACTTTCTTGATGGCCGCGAGGAATACGTTCCAGCCGTTTACGTTAAGAACGCTCTTGGCGGTCAGCGAGGAAACTCGACGTACGACCGGTACTCCCGCTTCCTTGGTAAGCATGGAGCAGACGAGGCTGCCGTGAGAAGGTCTATGTCGCAGATGATTGTCTGCGATGCCCTTTTGGCCAACAGCGACCGCCATTGGCGAAACTTCGGCATCATCCGCAATGTCGACACCCTGGAGATAAAACCTGCTCCGCTGTTCGATAGCGGCAACTGCCTGTGGTACAACGTACCAACTGCCGTGCTCGCAGCTGGGGAGTTCGGGTTTTCCGCTAAGCCGTTTGGGCCCGACCCTTCCGTCCAGCTGGCGCTTGCGGATTTGCTCGATTGGTTCGATTCATCGCGGCTCAACGGATTTGTTGATGAGGCGATCGAGATTCTTTCGCAGAGCGAGTGGGCGACGGCGGAGGGTCGACTCGAGGCCATTCACCGCGGCCTTGAGCGTCGCGTAATCGAGGTTGGTGCCGCTGTTGAGGTACTTCGACACGTGCAGTGATAAACCCGCGGCTACTTAAGCGCGCCGGTCACGGTGCCGCCGCCCAGGACGATGTCGCCCCGATAGACGACGACGGCCTGTCCGGGGGCGATGGCGCGCTGCGGCTCGTCAAAGGTCAGCAACATTTGCCCGTCTTCGCCGCGCGTAAGGGTCGCTGCCTGGTCTTTCTGTCGGTAGCGGTACTTGGCGCCCACGCGAATGCCGCCGGCATCGAGCTCGGCCTCCATGCACTCTGCCGGCGCGCTCCAGATCCACTCATTGGCAGTTAGCGCCGCCGCGGTTAGGTCCTCGGCTTCGCCCAGATGCACAATGTTGTTGGCGGCGTCGACGCCCGTTACGTACACGGGATGCGCCATCGCGACGCCCAGGCCCTTGCGCTGGCCGATGGTATAGCGCAACGCGCCGTTGTGGCGTCCGACCACGCTGCCGTCGCGCCATACGATATCGCCCGGTGTAGCGGGATGTCCGCACCGACGCTCGATATAGCCCGCATAGTCGCCATCCGCGATAAAGCAGATGTCCTCGCTTTCGGCCTTCTTGGCGTTGGCAAAGCCCTGCTCGGCGGCAATGCGGCGCACGTCGTGCTCCTTGTCCAGGCCTGCCAGCGGAAAGATCGTGTGCGCCAGGCGCTCCTGCGTAAGCGAATATAAAAAGTAGCTTTGGTCCTTTTTAGGGTCCTCGCCGCGATGCAGCTGCCAGGTTCCGTCGGACGCCTGGCTCGTTTTGGCGTAGTGACCTGTGGCGATGTAATCGCAGCCCATATTGAGTGCCGCATCGAGCAGCGCGCCAAACTTAATATGGCGGTTGCAGATGATGCACGGGTTAGGCGTCAGCCCCTCCTGGTAGGCGTTCACAAAGCGCTCGATCACGTTGCGGTCGAAGGTTTGCTGCAAGTCGAGCACGTGATGGGGTATCCCCAGGCGCTCGGCGACGGCCTTTGCATCGGCGATGTCGCGGTCGACCTTACTCATGCCCGTGGTGGGATCGGGCGCGGGGCAGGTGAGGCGCATGGTGGCACCGACACATTCGTAACCCTGACTTTTGAGCAGATACGCGGTCACGCTGGAATCGACGCCGCCGCTCATGGCGACGAGCACGCGCTTGTTGTGCATGGGGAGGTTCTCCTTGGTGGCATGTGGCCAAAAAAGAAAAGCGGCGCGGGAGGCTGGTTCCGCGCCGCAGACATTGTAGCAAGTTCGGGCGTCCTGTGGGACACCCTGTTGGGATGAGCTCAGGCTGCCAGAAGAGAGGGGAGACCGGCGTGCCTTGGACTCGTTCTAGGAACGAGAGCTCTAGTCCTGGAAGAGTGCCGTGGACAGGTAGCGCTCGCCGGTGTCGGCGAGCAGCGCCACGATGGTCTTGCCCTCGTTCTCGGGGCGCTTGGCCAGCTGCAGTGCGGCCCACACGGCGGCGCCGGACGAAATGCCCACGAGCACGCCCTCCTTGTGGCCCACGGCGCGGCCGGTGGCAAAGGCGTCGTCGTTCTCGACGGGGATGATCTCGTCGTAGACCTGGGTGTCGAGGACGTCGGGCACAAAGCCGGCACCGATACCCTGGATCTTGTGCGGGCCGGCCTGGCCCTTAGAGAGCACCGGGGAGGTGGCGGGCTCGACGGCGACGACCTGAATCTCGGGGTTTTGCTCCTTGAGGAACTCGCCCACGCCGGTCACGGTGCCGCCGGTGCCGACGCCGGCGACGAAGATGTCGACCTTGCCGTCGGTGTCGTCCCAGATCTCGGGGCCGGTCGTGGCCTTGTGAATGGCCGGGTTCGCGGGGTTCACAAACTGGCCGGCGATGATGCTGTTGGGGGTCTCCTTCTGCAACTCTTCGGCCTTGGCGATAGCGCCCTTCATGCCTTTGGAGCCGTCGGTGAGCACGAGCTGCGCACCGTATGCCTGCATCAGCTTGCGGCGCTCGACGGACATGGTCTCGGGCATGGTGATGATCACCTTGTAGCCGCGGGCCGCCGCCACCGAGGCGATGCCGACGCCGGTGTTGCCGCTCGTGGGCTCGATGATGGTGTAGTCGCCACCGCGCACGAGCTTGCCGGCCTTCTCGGCCTCGTCAATCATGTTCTTGGCGACGCGGTCTTTGACGGACCCGGCGGGGTTGAAGTATTCCAATTTGACGAGCACACGGGCCTTGAGGTCATCGTCGGCCTCGAAGTGGGTGAGCTCCAGAAGCGGGGTGTGGCCGATAAGCTGATCGATGGACGTGTAAACATTGCTCATGGTGAACCTCCAAAGTGTTCAAATGACTGGATACCGTGTGGTTTTACGGTGTGTGTGGCAGCGAAACCCACAAACCTTATAGGTTGTTCGTTTTGCTGTTGGCAAGCATAGTAGACAGTAAAGCCTAGTAACGCAATAGGAAATAGAAGATTATTACGAGTCGATTAACCATCTTGACGGGAATAGGTATTTTCAAAACCAATTTTTCGGCTAGAATTTCTACGAATTAAAAGACCGAAAGGCAGCTATATATATGTTGGTTTCCACAAAGGGCAGATATGCCCTGCGCGTTATGGTCGACCTGGCCGAGCACCAGGCGACAGGCCGTATCCCGCTTAAAGAGATTGCGGCGCGTCAGGGTATTTCGGAGAAGTACCTCGAGAATATTCTGGCTACGCTCGTGCGCGCCAACATGCTCTCGGGCATGCGCGGCAAGGGCGGCGGCTATGTGCTCACGCGCCCGCCCGAGCAGTACACGGTGGGCGAGATCTTGCGCCTGACCGAGGGCAGTCTGGCGCCGGTCGCCTGCCTGGATGGCGACTGCAAGGGTTGCTCGCGCTCTGACGAGTGCCCCACGCTCGACGTGTGGAAGAACCTGGACAAGCTTATCAACGACTACCTCGACGGTGTGACGCTCGATCAACTTGTCGCTCCCAACGAAGGCTACGACTACGTGATCTAGCCCACCTGCCATTTGGGGACGGGGTGGAAATGGCAGATTCTCTCGCCCTTTGAGACTTGGCAAATAAGAAGGCCGCCCATTTTTGTGATGGGCGGCCTTCGTTTTGGGCTGTTGAGACGGGCGCGGCCGGAATGGCCGTTTTAGCCCTCGGCGATGCTGTCGAGGATGCTGCGCATGATGGACACCAGGATGCTGCCCATGAAGGCCGATTCAAAGCTGGCGATGGAGATACCCGCGCCCAGCAGATTGACCGACAGATAGCTGGCCAGCTCGAGCATAAAGCTGTTGACTACGAGCTGAAAAATACCCAGCGTAATGATCGTGAGCGGTAGCGAGATAACCGTCAGGAACGGCTTGACGAGCGAATCGACGATGTTCAGGAACAGTCCCACGAAGGCGAAACAGACCCAGGCCTCGGCAAAACCGAAGGGCTGGATGCCGGGGACGAGGAACGTGGCAATCGCGATGGCGATCGAGGTAAAGAGCCAGTTAAGCATAAAGCGCATGGTGTGAATCCTTTCTTGCGCAGGGTGCGTCGGCGTCGCGTGAAGCGGTTTGCTGCGGCAGCTTGGACGGCCGCTCGGGTGTGCCGCCTTGTTCGGCCGCCCATTGTCTCAGATATTCGTGGAGCTTACGTGCGCATTCGGTTTCAAAACGGCGTTCGTCCTGAAAAACGCGCCGCTGGCAGAGAGTCTTGTCGCTTTAGTTTGGTGGTGTGCTACACTGCTACGGGCAAAAGCCACAGGCGTTGCCCTATTGCATAGAACGGGCGAACGATGCCCGATGTCAGTATCAACTTCGATGCCTTATGGCGGGTTTGGCGGTGATCGATGAATATCGAGAACATGTTTGACAAGCCTGATGTCAAACAGCTGGTCCACGCATTTAGTCTTTTGGATGACGAGAAGGATATCCAAGCGTTTTTGACCGATATCTGCACGCCGCGCGAGATCTGCGATCTTTCGCAACGTCTGCAGGTTGCGCGTTATCTGGATGAGGGCGAGCCTTATGTTGAGGTTCAGGCCCGCACCGGCGCTTCGTCCACTACGGTGAGCCGCGTTTCAAAGGCGCTCAACGGCGAGTACGGTGGCTATCGCAAGATCCTCATCAAGCTGGAGGATGGCGAGTAGGCCAGCGGCAACAAACGAATTGCGCAGAACCGTCCCTTCGGGGGCGGTTTTTTGATCCTTTGGGGACGGAGGAAAACGGATCACTGGGTTAGACTGACCTCCTCGGTGATCCATTTTTCCTCCGTCTCCAAGGGGTCAAATCTGTTGGCGTGGGGCAAATCTGTCCGCGCGGGCGGGTAGGATGGAAACATTGAATATTGCGAACGGTTTGAGTGGAGGACCATGCCTGTTCGAATCTATACCACCAACGCCGGCGCGGATTTGAGCGATGCCGAGGCGGCGCTGCTTGCCGACCTTATTGCCCGCCACGGGCGTGCCGTGCTGCTGGCGCCAACGTTTGCCGAGCTCGACCTGTGCCGTCATGATGCGGCGGAAGCCGGCGTTTCGCTGGGTATTGACTACAAGACGCCTACATCGTGGCTTCGCTCGCTTTGGGAGCTTTTGGGCGACGGGCGCGGTTTCGTCGACAACCTGCAGCGCCAGATGCTGTTTTCGGACATGGTAGCGCGCCTCGACGACGCCGACCTGCAGCCGCTTTCGCGCAGCCAGGGCACGGTGCGTATGCTCGCGCGTATGGCTCGCGATGTGCTGCCGGGTGTGGCAGGGACAGGCGCCGAGCGTTGCTGCGACAACGTTTGCAAGCCCAAGCCCAAAAGCGACGCCGAGGCTCGCGTGTTTGAACTTTTGTGCGCCTATGCGCGCGGTTTGGACCGTCGAGATATGGTCGAGCCCTGCGAGGCGGCTGACATTATGGCCGGCGCTTTGGCCGACAACCTGCCGGGGTGCGCCCGCGCCGTTTGCGTGCGCGGCGTCACGTCATTTACGTATAGCCTGCTCGAGCTGCTGTCCGCCGTGGCAAACAACGGGGGAGAGGTTGTCGTGCTGCTTGCCCGCGAGCAAGCGGCGATGCGCGAGGAGCTTGCCGCGGCATTTGATGTCCGCGGTGTGCTGTTTGAGATCGCGCCGCTGGGGGAGGGCGCCGCCGCGCCCCAGACTGCCTCCAAGTCCGCTGCTCAGCCTGCCTTTATTGAGGTCGCCGGCCCCCATGCCCGTGCCCATGCTTATGCGGACGTCATCGATAAGTTGGTGAAAGCGCACAAGGAGTCCAAGGACGATAAAGCTGCTGCAACACCCGCCGACCCCGTACGCGTGCTCGTTGTTTCTGCCCGGGCACCCCAGCTGTTCGGCGAGCTTGCCGCTCGTTTGGCGGCGCGCCACGTTGCTGCCGAGACGGCCGAGTTCACGGCGTTTTCCCAATCCATTGCGGGCAGGCAGTTCACGGCGCTCGCCAACCTGATCGAGCGTATGAAGGCCGCCAACGAAGGGGCAGCTTCTAAGACTGAGTGGTGGCCCGCTCCGGAGCTTACCGACTGGATTTACAGCCCGCTTTCGGGTGCCGACGCCGCCAGCGCGCGCACGTTCGACAAGAATATGCGACTGTCGCGCAGCAAGACCACTGCGGGCGTCAAGAGCCTGCTGCAGAGCGTGCAGGGCCAGGTGAGGGGCGCGCGTAAAGCGGCGAGCGACGAGAACTGGTTTAAGAACGTGCCGTGCGTGATCTCGGACGTGTTCCAGGCGCTGTGGCGCGACAAACCCGTGACGGCGCTCAAGGCCATGCTTGCCGTTGCCGAGGCACTGCCCGATCGCGCACTTGGCGGTCTCGACGGTCAGGCCCGTCGCCAGGCGGAGGTGGCCCTGCTGCGCCACGTCATCGACATCCTTATGAATGGAGCCCGTGCGCTCGACGTGTCGCAGGCCGCGACCGTGCCCGTGCTCGACGACATTCGAACCAAGGTGGACAAGCGTAGCGCCGCCTACGATTACGAGACCTACGAGGTTGACCGTGCGCCACGCGCCCAGGTTCGCTTTGCTTCGCTTGCCGATGCGGCGGCTCTGCGCCCCGGCAGCTACGATGCCGTGCTGTTTGCCGATGTCGATCTGGACAGCTATCCGCTCTCACACGAAGAGGGGCCGCTGACCACGCTGACGGCGAGCCTCGGTCGCGAGGGCGTGACGCTTGAGCCTGCGGCCTTGCTGCGCGCACGCTTTGGCCGCGCGATACAAGCGTCGCGTGGTCCGGTTACGCTCGCCCGTGTGACCCACGATCGTCAGGCGCGCGAGTGTTATCCGGCGGCCGTGTGGACCGAGTTGCGGGCGCATGCCGAGGCCGCTAACGATGCTAAGGCCGCTGACGCCGACAAGGCCGCTGACGACGCTAAGGCCGTTGGCGCCGACAAGGCGAAGTGCGTGGGTGAGGGCGATATCGTAAGGGACTTCGATCCCGCGGCAGGCGAAGGTCTTAGGCGCGAGCGCGTGACCTGCGAAGCTCCTCAGCATCTGAGCGATGAAGCCATTCCGTATCTGGTCCTGCGCCGTCGCGATGGCGAGGGCGAGGATGCGCCGCTGGTGCCGCGCCTGACGTCTGCCTCGCAGATCGAGGCCTATTCGACCTGCCCGCTATGCTGGTTCGTGTCGTATCGCGTGAAGCCCCAGTCCATTGATGCGGGCTTTGGAAACATGGAGAAGGGCAACTTTGTCCACGATGTGCTGGAGCACCTCCATGCCCGCCTGCCCCAGGAGGGCATGGAGCGCGTGACACCCATGAATCTGCCGCGCGCGAAGGAGCTGCTGCACGAGGTCTTTGCCGAGACCCTGGCCGAGCACGCCGGCAAGCGCGGTACCGAGGGCCCGCTGGTGCCGCTCTCCCCGGTGGAGGAGCGCCAGGTGGCCGAGATTTTGCCGCAGCTGGAGGGCGTGCTTGCCTACGAGTCCGAGGCGCTCGCGCCCTTCGCGCCGCGCTACCTGGAGTTTGCGTTCAACGAGCTCCGGGTCGAGTATGCCGGTTGGCCACTCGGTGGGCGCATCGACCGCGTTGACGTGGATGCCGAGAATCGCGCCGTGGTAATCGACTACAAGCATCGTTCGGGTGTCGAGGAGTTTAAACTCGCCGACCCCACGGTGCGCGACGAGGAGTCGGGCGAGGCCCCCATCGACGACCCGCGCTGGCTGCCGCCCCATACCCAGACACTCATCTACGCGCAGGCCATGCGTCGGGCGCTGGATCTGGATACCCGCGCCGCGCTCTATTTTTCGACCAAGGGCGGCAAGCCCGCGCTGCGCGGTGCGGCGAGCGCCGAGTTGCTTGAGGAAGAGCGCGGCGACGGCCGCATCCCAGGCCTTAAGAAGGGCTTTCCCGGCGAGGGCGGCAACATGGACTTCGATGCGCTGCTCGATCGCGTGGAGACCGGCATTGCCGAGCGTCTGCGCGAGCTCGAGGCAGGCAACGTTGCCGCCGTCGACCCGACGTCGGCTCAGGCCGCGCATGTGCGCTGCTCGTATAACCACGAAGGAACGTTTGTAAGGAGGGACGTGTAGACCATGGATCTTTCGACTTTGATGCCGCAACAACTGCAAGTCGTCAAAACGCTCGACCGCCCGCTGTTTGTCTCGGCAGGTGCCGGCTCGGGCAAGACCTTTACCCTCACGCGCCGCATCGTCTATGCGCTCTCGCCCGAATCCGGTCCGTTTGTCGAGCATCTGGATCAGGTGCTCGCCATTACCTTTACCAAAGATGCCGCGGCCGAGATTCGCGACCGCGTGCGTCGCGCGCTTATCGAAGAGGGTATGGACGAGGAGGCCCTGACCGTCGACGATGCGTGGATCTCGACCATTCACGGCATGTGTTCGCGCATCCTGCGCGCGCATGCGTTGGAGCTGGGCATCGATCCCGAGTTCACGGTGCTTACCGATACCGATGAGCTTATGGATCAGGCTGTTGAGCATGTGCTGGCCCGAGCGACGGCGCCCGATGCCGCCCCCGAGCTCGCCGCTTCGCTTAAAAGCCTCTACGCCTGGTATCCCATGGCAGGCGAGGGTGGCCTCTTTGGCGCCGGCACCACCATCAAGGGCCTGGTGCGTGAGCTGCTGGAGCTCTCGAGCCAGCTGCCGGGCGGTATGGACGACGTGTGCGTGGCGCGCGGCCAGGCCGATACCTCGGCACTCGCCGATGCCTATCGTGCGGCGCTGGGCGCAAGCAAGGCCGCGACCGAGAAAGCGCAGGTGGCACTCGATGCCATCGACGCGTTTGAGGCGAGCGGCAAAACCATGGAGGATGCGGCGCGACTCATGATGTCGTGCAGCATGCCTCGGGCGAGCAAGGCGTTTCCTAAGGAGCAGGTGGAGCTGCTCAAGGCCGAGGCCGCCGATGCATTTATCAATATCGTGCTTGCCTGCGGCGGTCCGGCGCTCGATGCGCTGGTGGGGCTTGCTCGTGCTGTGGAGGCTGAGTATCGCGCGCTGAAGGCCGGCCAGTCCGCGCTCGATAACAACGACCTACTGCGTATGGCGTACGAGGCGCTGCGCGACTATCCGGCTATTCGAGCGGCCTATGAGGGCCGCTTTAAGATGGTCATGATCGACGAGTTCCAGGATACCGACCAGATGCAGGTCGATTTGATCCGTTACCTGACGGGCGCGGGGGAGCGCGCACTGTGCACCGTAGGCGATGCGCAGCAGTCGATCTACCGCTTCCGTGGTGCCGAGGTCGAGGTGTTCCGTCGCCAGGAGCGCAAGGTGGGTTCGACGACGGCGTCCGAGACGGTCGCCACGTCCGATGCCCCCGCCGGCGAGCTCGTCAAGCTTGTACGCAACTTCCGCAGCCACGACGAGGTGCTGCGCTATGTGGCGCGCGTCTTTGACGGCGACACCGGTGGTTTGATGCAGGGGTTCTTGGATCTTGAACCGAGCGACGAACGCGAGGACAAGCTCAAGGCGAAGGCATCGCGCCGCCAGGCGATCTTCGTTGCCGGTGACAGTACGCAGGAGCGAACGCAGGCGAAAGCTCGTGCGATTGCGGAGCGATTCCAAGCACTCGTTAAAGCGGGCCAGCCCCAGGGCAGCATGGTCCTGCTGCTGGGCCGCATGACCAACGCCGATGTCTATGCGCAGGCCTTCCGCGACCAGGGGCTCGACTGCGTCATCGCGGGCGGCTCGGTCTTTGCCCAGGCTGCCGAGGTCCAAACGGTGCGTGCTCTGGTGTGCGCGCTTGCTAACCCGGCCGATACGGCGCAGGGTCTTATGCCGCTGCTGGCCTCGCCGATGTTTGCGCTCGGCGGTCAGGAGTTCCTGGCGCTGGCGACCAAGCTGGACGACCAGACGGGGGAGACCTCGCGCCGCAACATCGACGTGGGCATCATGAGCGATTGCGATGTGCCGGGGCTGCGGGATCTGCCGCTGCTGACGCGCGCCCGCGAGGTGCTGCGCTATGCGCTTCGTCGCGTGGGGCGCGATTCGTTCGCCGCCATCGCGCGCGATACTGTCAACGCCTCCGGCTGGTTTGTGCGTCTGGCGCAGCGTGGTCCCGAGGGCAAGGCCATCGCCGCCAACGTGCTCAAGGCGCTCGACGCCGTGGCCGAGGCAGAGGCCGAGCTCGGCAATTCTCCGCGCTCCATCGCGCTCGCCTTCGACCGCTTCTTGGCGGGCAAGGAGGCCCCGGGCGCGCTCAACGAGGAGGGCGACGGCGCGGTGCGCATCATGACGGTGCATGCGTCCAAGGGTCTGGAGTATCCGGTCGTAGCGGTTGCCGAGTGTTTTGGCGTGCGCAAATCGTCCGGTGCGGCTCAGATGGGGCGTGTCGAGGGCGGAGCGCAGGTCGTGGCGCTGCCGGCACGCTTCGACGGCGTTAAACTCGCGGACGGCACGTTCGTGAAGGGCGATGACGTCAAAAAGCAGTTTGAGCACGCGTTTAAGGGCAAGGGCATGTCGCTGTGGCTGCCGCCAGAGCTCATGGAGGACGTCTGTGCGACGGGCTCTCCCGCCGAGGCATTTGCCCGCCTGCGTAACGACGACCTGCAGCTTTCGCTCGAGGAGCGGGCTCGCTTGCTCTATGTCGCCATGACGCGTGCGCGAGAGCTGGTCATTCTGGCGATGGATGCCGGCGTGAGCCGCGGCAAGGTGACGGCGCCGACCTTCGACGTCGAGACCGATCTGACCTATGACGTGCTGCGTCGTATTCTGCCTACCGACGCTCTGGACATGCCGCAGCTCGATGCCGACCGCCTGGTGTTCGACAACTCCAAGCCGGGCGACTACGAGCTCATTTCGCTTTCGGACTTTACCTTTGGCGAGCAGGCGTTTGAGGCCAACGCTTCGCTGGATGCCGAGGGCAGGCTTGTCCGCGGCGATGCGGAGCCGGAGGGCGCCGGTGCGGATGCCCGCGCCGCCGTTCCCGGCCCTGCCGACCCCGAGCCCGATGCGTTTGAGCTCGTGTATCCCCAGACGGTGGGCGTGCGCATGGGCGCCTGCCCGTATCCGGCGCGCGATTCGTACAGCTACTCGTCAATTGCCGCGGCGCTGCATGCCGAGTCCGAGGACCGTGCCGCCGAGGCACACACGCCCATGGACGAGGCCGGCGATGATGCGGAGTCGGATGGTTCCGAGATGACGGATGCAGGCGTGGCCGCCGTTGAGCCCGCCGGCAACCCCATGGCGCTGGGCTCGGCGTTCCATGCCGCCTGCCAGTGGCTGATCGAGATGGGTGCCGATGCGCTGCCCGCTGAGCGTGCCGATGCGCTGGCGCGCCTGTGGTGCCTGACGCCGGAGCAGCGCGAACGCTTCGACGTTGCCCTGGACCGCTGGCTCAAGTCGGCGGTCCGTGCCGAGCTGCTTGCCTGGCCGTGCATCCGTGCCGAGGTGCCGTTCTTCTCGCTGGGCTGCGAGGACGAGGACATCGCCCGCTACGGTGCATATGCCGAGGGCGCCATCGACGCCTTGGCGACGAACCCGGCGGATTCGTCACGCGCGCTGGTCATCGACTACAAGACGGGCGGCACACCGGACGAGACGCCGGAACAGCTGCGGGAGAAGCACGCCCTGCAGGCGCGCGTCTACGCCGATGTTCTGCACAAGGCGGGCTTTGAGGCCGTGACCGTCAAGTTCGTCCGCGCGGAGCAGGTCGACCCCGCCAACCCCTGCGAGCCCCAAGTGGTCACCTACAACCTTTAGCCCTCAACAACCTGCGGTGGAATCCCTATCGATTCCACCGCAGTCTTTTTGGGACGGGGCTTTTTTAGCTACTTTGGGCAAACCCACGCGGCCGCCCCGGATAAAGCCCTCAATCGTCCAAATAGCACCGCAACGCATAGGAGAGCCTGGGACGGTACAATAGCTCGAACGGTTCAAACGAATAAGGAGCCATATGCAGCTCACCAAAACGCTTGGGGTGACGCCGGAGGAGCTTTTTGACGCCCTAGCGGGGTCCATCATGCAGGATATCGAAAACGCCACGGGCAAGCGCTCCAGCCGCAACAGGCTCAACGGCAATAAGTACGAGAAGCGTGCCCAGGCCGCAAAAAGGCAAGGTAGCTCTTCATCGGAAACTGTGAACACTTCAGGCTTCGAGTCAGTAGCGAGCGGCCCGACAAAAGTAGTTGATGGAAGTGCCAAATGAATAAGAATGCCGCTACGCAACTGCACATCTATTCCGCCTTTTTCGTTCTCGCGGGATTTGTTTTAAATCGGGGAGTGTTTCTACTTTTCCTTGCGGAGAAAGGAATGTCTGTCACGGAAATCGCGCTTTATCAAGCCCTGTTTAACATTACAACGGTCGTCCTCGAGCTGCCAACAGGGCTGATAGGCGATTTCTTTGGAAAGAAGTTTTCGATTCAAGTGGGCGTGCTGCTGCTTTTCTTCCATACGGCTGGCATGCTGTTGCTCTCAGGCCCCTTTCTTGTCGTGCTTTCCCTTGTTGAGGCACTCGCCTACTCCCTTCAATCGGGATCCGAACAAGCACTTTTATATGAAATTGCCCGGAATGCCGGTCAAGGAGAGCGTTTCCTCACCATCAACGCTCGGCTGCTTGCCGCGCAATCAATCGCTACGGGAATGGCGATTGTGCTCGGATCTTTCATTGCCCAAGTATCTTGGAGCGCCCTCTACGTATGTGTCTCCGTTTTCTATCTCCTGCAGCTTTTCCTTCTGTATCCCATTGAGAGGACGGAAGCGACCCGTTCTGAAAGCTCTGAAAAGGGAAGGTTTGACGCGGCCAAGATGTTCAGACGCGAAACCTGGCGTGTTGGAGAATCCGCTTTTGCGGTACTGCTTCTTCTAATCGGCACAAGCATGCTCGATGGATTCTATGGGAGTTATTACAACTTGAATCAGTTGGTATTCGACGCATTTGATGCTCCCGTCTCCATAATAGGAATCTTTTTCGGTGCATCCTATGCAGTAAATGCGACGGCCTACATTGCAGCAGATTTCTTCTCATTGCGTTTCGGGAAAAGAAATACCATGCTCGGCTCGATGCTAATCGAGGCTGGCCTTTTCATGATTCTTCCGTGGTTCGCTTCAAATCCGCTGTGTTTGTTTGGCCTTAGCATGGTGCTTTGTTTTCTCCCAGAAGTGGTGTACATCACTTCGGAAAACTTAATCCAAGACGCGATAGCGGACGATCTCCGCGCGACGATCCTTTCCGTCGCGTCTCTGGTAAGGGCTCTCTTTTCTGCAGTGTTTTTCTCCATATTTGGACATGTGTTGGGGTTATATCCCATTCAGATAGCGCTCGGTATTATTGGTGCAATCGCGATAGCAATTACCGCCGTTGTTTCTTTAAAAATGGTAGGAATACATGTCTCCAAGAATTGATATATCGATTGACGAGCTGCCCGAAGCGTCGAGCCTTCTTGATGGACATGACTATTCGTCACAAATCATTCAGCGTATCGCCAGGGTTCCAGTAATACTCGATGCATCGGGATGCCCTCATTCCCTTTTTGAAGGTCCCAAAAAGACTGCCCGTGTGGGTTTGGCTAGGTTCGGGCGCTGTCCGTGCCGTGGGGTAAAATCGTTCAGTCAGAACACGAACCCGCATCGGAGCTCATCACATGGCATTCGTCCATCTGCACAACCACACTGTCTTCTCCATGCTCGACGGCGCAACACGTATCCAGGATATGGTCAACCGTGCCGTTGAGCTGGGCATGCCCGCCGTCGCCATTACCGACCACGGCTACATGTATGGCGTGCCCGATCTGGCGCTGGCCTGCGACGCCGTTAACCACAACACGCCCGAGTACAAAACCTGGAGCCACGACAAGGCCTTCTTGGAAAAGGACCGCCGCGACGAGCTGGTGGAGCCCGATCCCGAGGCAAACCCGCGCGAGCATGCCCAGTATGTGAAGGACATGGCCATGTGGGACGAGAAGGGCAACATCGACGAGCTCAAGCCGCCTCTGGTCATCAAACCCATCTTTGGCTGCGAGGTCTACTTTACGCCGGACGAGACGCTCGCCCGCGACCATAAGCCCGAGCTTTACCATATGATCCTTTTGGCTAAGGACCAGGAGGGCTACGTCAACCTGATGCAGACGGTCTCCGAGGCCGCCGTGCAGGGCTTTTACTACAAGCCGCGCGTGACGCTCGACAATCTGCGCCGCCACGCCAAGGGCATGATCTGCACGAGCGCCTGCATCGCGGGCATCATCCCCAAGTACATCGACCGCGGTGACATGGAAGGCGCCATCAAGTGGGCCGAGACCTTCCGCGATACCTTTGACCCCGGCGACTTTTACATCGAGATCCAGGAACACGGCATCACCACCGACAACGGCCTGACCGATGAGCAGATGGACCGCACGCTCATCGACATCGCCAAACAGGTGGGCGTCAAGGTCATCGCCACCAACGACTTCCACTACCTGCGCCGCGAGGATGCGCCCGTGCAGGACGTCATCATGTGCATCGGCATGAACGCCAAGGTCGACGACCCCAACCGCATGCGCATGACCGGCTCAGAGTTTTACATGAAGACCGAGGAGGAGATGCGGGCGATGTTCCCGTATTGCCCCGAGGCCTGCGACAACACGCTCGAGATCGCCGACAAGTGCTATGTCGAGCTGGACTGGGACTCCATCATCCTGCCGCGCTTCCCGCTGCTCGATCCCGGGGAGACGCACGAGAGCCAGTTCCGCCGCGAGTGCGAGAAGGGCCTGCGCCAGCACTACGGCGACGACTGGGCTACGCGCGAGATCGGTGGCGTCAACATCAAAGAGCGCTTTGAGTACGAATACAAGGTCATCTGCGACAAGGGCTTTGCCGCCTACTTCCTCATCGTCGCCGAGTACGTGCAATGGGCCAAGGACAACGGCATCGGCGTCGGCCCCGGCCGTGGTTCTGCCGCCGGCGCTATCGTCGCCTACGCCATGAACATCACCGCGTTCGACCCGCTCGAGAACGGTCTGATGTTCGAGAGGTTCCTGTCCCCGCAGCGTACCGAGATGCCCGATATCGATATGGACTTCGACGATGAGCGGCGCCTCGAGGTCGTGGAGCACGTTCGCCAGCTCTACGGCCCCGAGAAGGTCACGCACGTCATCACCTACTCGACCATCAAGGCCAAGCAGGCCATCAACGACGCCGCGCGCGTTCTGGACTACCCGGTCTACATGGGCCAGCGCCTGTCCAAGATGGTCTCGAGCGACCCCAAGGTCAAGCTCAAGCAGGTGCTCGAAAAGCAACCCGGCAAAGAGGATCTGTTTAACCCCGATTTTGCCGAGGCATATAAAAAGGACGACGACGCCCGCCGCATCATCGACACGGCGCTCTCGATCGAGGGTCTCACCCGTGGCGAGGGCGTGCACGCGTGCGCCGTTCTGATCTGCCGCGACCCCGTCAACGAGCACGTGCCCACCAAGCTCGATACCAAGGGCGGCGTCGAGATTACCCAGTACGAGGGCCATACCGTCGCCGACATGGGCCTGCTCAAGATGGACTTCCTGGGCCTGCGCACGCTGACGGTTATCTCCAAGGCCAAGGCAAACATCAAAAAGAACTTCGGCATCGACATCAAAGAGGAAGAGATCCCCTTTGACGATCCCGAGATCTTTAAGCTCATGGGTTCCGGCCACACCGCCGGCGTCTTCCAGGTCGAGTCCGCCGGCATGACGGCCACGATCAAGAACATGAAGCCCACCGAGTACAAGCACGTCGTGGCATTGATCGCCCTGTACCGCCCGGGCCCGCTGGGCGCCGGCATGGTTTCGTCCTACATCAACCGTATGAACGGCAAGGAGCCGGCCGTCTCCTACGACGACCGCCTGGACGACATTCTGGGCGAAACCTACGGCACCATGGTCTACCAGGAGCAGGTTATGCTCATCTCCGTCGAGATGTGCGGCTTTTCCAAGGGCGAATCGGACTCGCGTATCCGTAAGCCCGTGGCTAAGAAAAAGATCAAGCTGCTCACGTCGACGGTGCTGCACTGGGAGGATGGCTCGGACGAGACCACCTACGATCACTGGATGAACGGCGCTATCAAGAACAACTACACGCGCGAGGTCGCCCAGAAGATTTGGGACGATGTTCTCGAGTTCGCGTCCTACGCCTTCAACAAGTCGCACTCCGCCGGCTACGCCATCCTGGTTATGCAGACGGCGTGGCTCAAGGCGCACTATCCGCACGAGTACATGGCGGCCGTTCTGACGTCTTATACGGGCAAGACCGACAAGATCGTTCACTACGTCTCGGCGTGCCGTCACGACGGCATCCCCGTGCTTTCGCCAGATGTCAACGAGTCCGGTACCGAGTTCACGGCTACCAAGGAGGGCGTGCGCTTTGGTCTGGCCGGCATCCGCGGCGTGGGCACCGGCGTGGCGCAGGCGATTATCGCCGAGCGCGAGGCGGGCGGCCCGTTTAAGACGCTGCACGACTTTGTCGAGCGTGTGGACTCGAGCCAGGCCAACCGTCGCGTAATCGAATCGCTCATCAAGGCAGGCGCCTTCGACTCCACGGGGTATCCGCGTCGCCAGATGATGCACTTTGTGGATAAGAACAACCCCGAGAACATCATCGATGCCGCGGTAAAGCGCCAGAAGGATCGCGCGAGCGGCCAGACGTCGTTCTTCGACATGTTTGGCGACGTTGAGGGCTCGGGCTTTGAGGTGAGCGTGCCCGATCCGGATGGCCAGGAATGGGACCGCCACCTCAAGTTGAGTCAGGAGAAGGAGGTTCTGGGCATCTATGTCTCGGACCACCCGCTGCGCCCGTTTGAGTATGCACTAGCCAAGGCGCGTGACTTCTCGTTCTCGCAGATCGACACCGGCTACGAAGTTCAGAATCCTACGGGCGGCACCATCAACCAGGAAATTCCCGAGGGCAAGGCGCTGTGGTGGGCCGGCATGGTCTCGAGCGTGTCCAAGCGCGTGACCAAAAACGGTGACCCCATGGGCATCGTGCAGCTCGAGGACATGGAAGGCGAGGCCACCGTCGTCGTGTTCCCCAAGACCTACAAGGAGGCCGAGGGGTACCTGTACGGCGAGGTCGATCCCGAGACCGGCGCGCAGCTGTCCGATGCCTTTGTGCGCATTAAGGGCAAGCTCGAGCGCTCGGACCGCGGCGACCAGATCATCGCGCAGGAGATCGTGCCGCTCGAGCTTAACGAGGAGAACAACAAGCCCAAGGTGTTTGAGGTCATGGTGCCCAACAGCCGCTTTAGCCAGGGCAATATGGCGCGTCTTGCCACGGTGCTTACCGCCAACCCGGGCGGCGACCGCGTGGAGATCTTTATCGAGCAGGTGGACGGGCGCGTGCTGCGTGCCGAGGTACCTGCCAAGGTCAACGCGCGTTCGATTCCGCTGCTGGCCGAGGCCAAGGCCATTGTGGGTAACCAGGGCCGCGTGACGGTGATCTAAGCTACCCCGGGTGAGATTGGAGGAAGTGATGGCGCAGGGGACGTTTGTGCAGGCGCTTCGCAAAGAGGCGGCGTTGAGCGGCACCTTTATGAAGGGGCGTTCGCTCATGCTCAACGGCGCCGTGCTGTCGATCGAGGACAGCGGCTCGCGCTTCTCCAAAAACGTGACGGTCGAGGGCTCGGTGCGCGGTTCGCGTGGCGACCTGTACAAGACGCACGTGGCGCTCGACATGGACGAGCACGAGGTGATCGACTACGACTGCGATTGCCCCGCCGCCTATCGTTACCCCGGTATGTGCAAGCACGCTATTGCCACGGCTCTGGCGTATTTGGATGCCAGCGGCGCCGAGCCCGTCGAAGGTTTGCGCACGCCGGTTCGCACGTTTACGGCGCAGTCGAAACAGCCCGCGCGCACCGCACCCAAAGCGCCGGCCGTCAACCCCAACTTTCCCTTTCCGGCGCCCGTCCCCACGAGCCCGAGCCTTGTGGCGGCGCTCTCCGATCTTTCGGACGCGCGCATGGATGAGCTGGCGAGCATGCGCCGCAAGCTTGCCGGTGCCGTTGATCCCGACGCCCCCAAAGCGGCATTGGAGCCCTCGTTGGTGCCGTACTACAATCCGCTGTTCGCTGACCGCTTTAGCTGGGCGCTCGAGTTCCGCATTCGCTGTGGATCGGTCTCCTACGTGGTCAAGGACATCGACGGCATGGCCGATGCCTACGTGCGCGGCGGCACGTTCTCCTATGGCAAGAAGCTCACGTTTGTCCATTCACCTGAGGCCTTTGACGAAACATCGGCAAAGCTGCTCAACCTTGTTGTGACGACAGTTGCCTATCTCGATGACATCACAAGCTCGCGTTCGGCGTCGTACGACTTTGCCCGCAGCGGTTTTGTTGCCGAGCGTCAGTTGCCGCTGTCCGAGCATAGCATCGTATATGTGCTGGACCTGCTGCGCGGCCAGACCATCTCCTTTGAGCCCGCCTGGTCGCGGGGGATGACGACGCATCGCACCTACGACGTGGCGGTTGAGCTGTCTCCGCAAAGGGAGGACGAAGCATCCGCTAAGCGCCCACCGCTGCTTGCCGCCAAAATCGCGCCGGCGGCTGGTGGTAGCTATGACCTGCGCCTGCCCGCCGATATGTACTGCTTTGCGTCGGGCGATGCCGCCTACTTGGTTGACACGCGCCGCGCGCGCCGTACCGACGCTGCATTTGCTCAGCATGCCGCACCTTTTTTGTCGCGCTTGCTGCCGTGCCGCACGCCCGCCCATATTGCCGCCGAGCAGGTGGGTGAGTTCTGCCGTATGGCGCTGCCCATTTTGCGCGACTACACCGACCTCACCGCGCCCGCCGCGCTCGATACCGTGGCACCCGAGCCGAGCTTTGCTATGGCGATCGGTGTCGGCGATGGGCTCGTGACCTGCAAAATTACGGTTACCTACGGCGATTGGTCGGCGGATCTCTTTAGCCTGGGCGCTCCGGGCAGCCCCTTCGAAGAGCAACGCCCCGGTGTGCCGCCCCGCGACGAGGTGGCGGAGTTTCGCGTTATGGATACGGCGGCCCTGTACTTCGATTTCTACGAGGGCGGTCTGGCGTTTGAGGAGCGCGATGACGCCCGCTTGTTCTGCCTGCTGACCGAGGGCCTGTCCGCCCTGTCCGAACTGGGTGAGGTCATGCTCAGCGACCGTCTGCGCCAGATCTCGGTCCGCCCCGCGCCCAAGCTCTCGGTTCGTGCGACCGTTAAGAGCAACCTGCTCGATGTCGAGCTGGGCGCGAGCGGACTTTCGGCCGCGGACCTTGCCGTCTATCTCGATTCGTACAAGCGCCATCAAACGTTTGCGCGCCTGACGTCCGGCGACATCGTGCGCCTGGATGAGGGAGCGCGCGCCGCGTTTGGCCTTGCCGAAGATCTGGGCGTCGATGCCGTCGACCTGCTCGACGGCGTGTCGCTCCCCGCGTCGAGCACCCTTTTTGTCGATAGCATGCTCGCACGCACGCCGGCGCTTGAGGCCGATCGCGACGCCGCGTTCCGCCGCACCGTCGAGCGCCTGGACACGCTCGGCAAGATGGACTTTACGGTGCCGGCATCGCTCAAGGCAACGATGCGCGGCTACCAGGTCGACGGATACCAGTGGCTCGGCTCGCTTGAACACCTGGGCCTTGGCGGCATCTTGGCCGACGACATGGGCCTGGGCAAAACGCTCCAGATGATTGCGCATATTCTGGCGCGCGTGGAGGCGGGGGACACCAAGCCCACGCTCGTGGTATGCCCGGCCTCACTCGTGTACAACTGGACTGCCGAGCTGGAGCGCTTTGCCCCGTCGCTCGATGTGTGCGCCATTGTGGGCGCCAAGGCTCAACGCCGCGTGCAGATCGCCGGCGTGGCCGAGCATAGCGTGGTCGTGACGTCGTATGACCTTATGCGGCGCGATATCGACGAGTACGTCGAGCAGGATTTTGCCCGCGTGGTGCTCGATGAGGCACAGTACATTAAAAATCCGCTCACGCAGGTGGCGCGCGCCGCCAAGCGCCTGCCTACCAGCGTGCGCTTTGCCCTGACGGGCACGCCCATCGAAAACCGCCTATCCGAGCTCTGGAGCATCTTCGACTTTTTGATGCCGGGCCTGCTGGGCACGCGTGAATCGTTTGCAAAGCGATTCGAAAGCCCGGTCGAGCATGCCGAGGGCGATAGCGCCGCTCGCCTGCAGGCGCTCGTGTCGCCGTTTGTGCTGCGTCGCGTTAAGGAAGACGTGGTGGCCGACCTGCCCGAAAAGATCGAAGACACGGTGATGGCACAGCTTACCGGCGAGCAGCGCAAGCTCTACCTGGCCAACCAGGACCGCATCGCCCAGCAGGTGCAGCACCGCGAGGCTGGGGAGTTTAAGAAGGACAAGCTCAAGGTGCTCGCCGAGCTCACCAAGCTGCGCCAGATCTGCTGCGACCCGCGTCTACACTACGAGGATTACAAGGCGGGGAGCGCCAAGCTCGATACGTGTATGGAGCTCGTGCACGGCGCACTCGACGGCGGGCATCGCATCCTGTTGTTCAGCCAGTTTACGGGTATGCTCGATATCATCGGTAAGCGCTTGGCCAAGGAGGACATCGCCTTCCTTAAGCTCACGGGCGCTTCGTCTAAGGAGAGCCGCGCCAAGATGGTCGCGCAGTTCCAAGCGGGCGAGGTTCCGGTCTTTTTGATTTCGCTCAAGGCGGGCGGCGTGGGCCTTAACCTGACGGCGGCCGACGTGGTCATCCACTACGACCCGTGGTGGAACGTGGCAGCGCAGGACCAGGCGACCGACCGCGCGCACCGTATTGGCCAGCAACATACCGTGACCGTGTACAAGCTCATCGCCAAGGACACGATCGAGGAGCGCATTATGCAGATGCAGGAGTCCAAGCGCGACCTGGTCAACAGCGTGCTCGGCGGCGACGGCATCTCGTCGGCGCTGTTTACCCGCGAAGATGTTCTGGCGCTGCTGGGCGGCGACGGGCGCTAACCCGCTCGGGTGGGGCCGCCAGGGCGGATAGCGCACGCTGCCCCATCGTCCCCGCCCGTTATGTGTTCATTTGCAATGCCGTGGATGGTTTGTCTGCCTTTGGGCATAAGAACCATCAAGAACATTGGCACGTCAGCAAAGGAGAACATCATGGCGAAATTCTTTAAGGACCCCGACGGTAAGCTCATTGCCGCCCTTGGCAACGACGTTGCAACCCCTGCCGGTTGCACGGAACTGACCGCAAACACTGAGGACGCGGCGCACGAGAAGCACGTGCCTGTTGTCGAGACCGAGCGCGACGGTCACGTGATTCGCGCACGCGTTGGCTCGGTCGAGCACCCCAGCCTGCCCGAGCACTATATTGAGTGGATCGCCCTTGAGGCCGAGGGCCGCTTAGAGGTCCATTACCTTGAGCCCGGCATGAAGCCCGCGACGTTTTTTGCCGGCGGTTCCAAGACCGGTACCGTCTATGCCTACTGCAACCTGCACGGGCTGTGGTCCGCGACGTTCTAGGAGCGCGCCCCCGCTCGGGGTATCATAGCTAGCATATGCACATGCGAGCGCCGACTGCATCATGCGGCCGGCGCTTTTACTACGATTTCGATGGTTTACGACGGAAAGGGCTGAGCCATGAAGCTCGCGCTTGCACAGATCGATATGCGCCTAGGTGATATTGAGGGCATTTGCGGCCGCATCGAGGACCAGGCTCGTCTGGCCCACGAGCGCGGGGCGCGCGTGCTGTGCGTTCCGGCTCCGCTCTTTATGGGCGCCATGCCCGGGGGCCTGGTGGGCACTGCCGACTTTGAGCACGACATGCTTGCCGGCTTGACTGGTGTCGCCGAGCGTATCCAGGAGCTTGACATGATCTGCATCGTGCCCGCGGCGGTTTCGTTTGAGGGCCAGCCGCTGCTCGACTACATGATGCTCAAGGACGGTCATGTGGTGCCGGCGCGTTCGAGCATTGCCCTGCAGCGTGGTGAGAACAACGACACGCGTTGGGCGCCGCCGGTGTTCGACGTGGACGGCGTGCGCATCGCCGTGATTTTTGACTTGGACCGCGAACTCGAGATGTTGCCGACCGGTGTTGACCTCATTGCGTATTTCCAATTCAATGCGTTTGACATGACCGACCGCGAGACTGCCGCCATTGCCGCCGTTCGCAGCGGCGCCTACCGCAAGATCGCATCCAAGCGCAGCGTGTGGTTTGCCTGTATGGCGCCGGTCGGTGCCTATGACGAGTCGGTGTATACCGGCGGTTCGTTTGTGCTCGACGACTGCGGTCGCGTGGTGGCCCAAGCGCCGTGTTTTGAGGAGAGCCTGCTGGTTCAGGAGATTCAGCGCGGCGTGATGCTCGATGCCCTGGAAGATCACGAACTGCCCGAGTTCCGTTCCGAGGAGTGGCTGTGGCAGGCGCTGGTGCTCACCGTGCGCGACAACGCCCGGGCCCACGGTGCGTCGCGCGCCGTGGTGGCACTCGAGGGCGACTTGCCGTCGTCCCTGCTGGCGGCGCTGGCCGTCGACGCTCTGGGCCCACGTAATGTGATTGGCCTGGTGCTGGGGCGCAACCGCATCTTTACGCCGGCGCAGGAGGAGGCCGAGGCTGCTCGCTGTGCCGCCGTTCGCGCCATTGCCGAGCGCCTGCATATTCGCACGGTTGAGCGCGATGCGCCGGATGCCGCGCGCGTGCTCGACCGCGATGTGTCGGCGGGCGACGCCGAGCGCCTGCGCTCTCGCACGCTGGGCCTCATGCTGGAGGATACGGCGCTCGAGCTGGGTGCGATGGCGTTGAGTCCGCTGTCCAAAACCGAGTACGCGCTGGCGGCGCCGGCGCTTTGCGGCGGCTACCAGGGCGATTACGCGCCCTTTGGCGATGTGTACCTGTCGACGCTTGAGTTTGTGGCGCGTGTGCGCAACCGCGCGTCTGCCGTGGTGCCCCAAGAGCTCGTGACGCTCAACGCGGTGGAAGATTGTATGGAGCGCGTGCTGGCGCAGGCGCTCTCGACGCTCGACGGTCCGGTCGATATGCTCGACCGCGCGGCACAGCTGCTCGGCGGGCTCGAGCCGGGTGAGATCGATGGCGCGCTTGAGGCGCACGTGGACCGCAATCGATCTTTCGACGACATCCCGATGGCCGCTGGCAAGCCTGAGGCCTGCTCGCTGCTGCTGATGCTCGTTCGACAGGGTGAGGCTGCCCGCCGCATGTTGCCGACGGCGCCGATCGTTTCGTCCCGTTCGTTTGCCGAGCGCTCCTGGCCGTACATGCTCGCGTGGTCCGACCTGGGGCTTAACGGCAAGGAGCGTATGACGGTCGATTCGCTGGCGCGCGCCGAGGTGCGCCGTTTTGCTGACGAGGATACTAGCGAGCGCGTGCGAAACGAGATGATGGGCGTGCTGGGCGAGCTACTGGGTATTTCGCCCGAACAAATGGAGGAGTTGCGCTCTGAAGACGGTCAGCGTCGTTTACACGAGGGAATGAAAAAGTTCGAGGGCGAGGTTCAGGACGCCATCGATAAGATGATGGGCGGCCAGGGTGGCCCGCAGGGTGGACCCCAGGGCACGCCGATGCCGCATCCGCCGGTGGATCCGAGGCAGTTCCCGTTCTTTAGCCAGAACTAAAAAGGTTACGCGGTTTTACCAAACCACGTAACGAGTCGACGCTGCGCGAGCCCCTGCCGGGCAATCTGCCGCTCAAACCGTCGCTTGCGTACAGAAGTACGCGGCGCTCCTCTTTCGCGACACCTTGCCACGGCAGGGACTCGCTCGCTGACTTATGCTCAACCTATGGTTCAACCTTGCTTGCTAGATGCGGTCGCTGTTGTGTTATTCTAGAACAGACGTTCGTGAATGATGCGCGGGGCCTTGTCTTGTGCTGCGCTTGTGGCGAGGGGAGGTTGGCTTGGTTATCTTGGGCATTGACCCCGGTTTGGCTCATACGGGTTGGGGGATTATCGAGGAGCGGCGTGGCGAGGTTCGCTGCCGTGCCTATGGCTGCATCGAGACCAGCGCGGGTAGTCCGCTCGCGGTGCGCCTGTCGCATATCGCCCGCGACCTCAAGGGCGTCGTGGAGCGTTATCGACCCGATACCGCTGCCATCGAGAGCATTTACTTTGGCGCCAACGTTCGCTCGGCCATCCCTACGGCGCATGCCCGCGGTGCTGCGCTCGTGGCGCTTTCGGAATGCGCGCTCGAGATTGGCGAATACACGCCCATGCAGATCAAGCAGGCCGTGGTGGGCACCGGTGCCGCAGATAAACGGCAGGTTGCCTACATGGTGCGCACGCTCACGCAGCTCGATCACGACCCTCACCCAGACCATGCCGCCGATGCGCTGGCTTGCGCCATCTGTCACGTTAACCTCAGCCGCACCCGGGCGCTTACCGGCGGCGAGTTCTATCAACAGAGAGGAACCGGATACTGATGATCTCCCAGCTCCATGGAACGCTTGTCGAGGCCACGATGAGCTCGGCCGTTGTCGATGTATCGGGCGTGGGCTTTGAGCTCGGCATCTCGGGCAGCACTGCCGCCACGCTGCCTACACCCGGCGGCGAGGTTCGCCTCTATACCCGTATGCAGGTGCGCGAGGACGCCATGACGCTCTTTGGTTTTGCCTC
>ERZ773193.1591-NODE-1591-length-27887-cov-7.170595_pt1 | contig 27887 bp, 27 predicted proteins | sample MGYA00511110_ERZ773193 | MGnify/ENA primary metagenome ERZ773193 (study PRJEB29015, sample SAMEA2737784) | human gut metagenome | biome: human gut; feature: human-associated habitat; material: faeces | place: China | collected 2012 ...
TCATATATGTTCGAGACCCAGTCTGCTCCTGAGTGCAGACCGGGTTCCTCGACAGACTGAGGCGCGCCGTTCGGCGCGCCTTTTTCGCGGCATGCGGTTTACTTGTTTGCCATGCGATAGACGGCGAGGATGCCGTCGTAGTCGAGCGGGCAGAACTTGCCGACAACGCGGGTGTGAAAGAAGGTGCAGCGCTCGGCAAGCTCACGCAGCTGCTCCTCGCTGAGCACGCCGATGCCGAGCTCGGTGAAGGTGGTCGGCATATCAATGGAGCGGAAAAACTCCTCGGTCGTGTCGATGGCGCGGAGGGCAAGGTCGCGGTCACTCTCGCCGTCCTTGCGGGTAAGGCGCCAAACGGCCTCGCCGTAGTGCGCGAAGCGCGCGGGATCGGTGTCCACCACATAGCGCGCCCACTGCGGCCACATGACCGAGAGCGTCGCGCCGTGCGCGGCGTCGAACATACCGGAAAGCTCGTGACCGAACTGGTGCACGGAGAAGTCCTTCACGCCGCCGAGCCCCGTGAGGTTGTTGTGCGAGAGGGAGCCGGCCCACATGATCTCGCTCATGGCGTCATAATTGTGACTGTCCTGCATGGCGACGCGGCCCGCGTCGATCACCGTGCGCAGCAGGCCCTCGGCGATCTCGTCCTCGGTGTCGACGCTCTTCATGGCGATGAACTGTCCGCCAACCTTGATGAGCGGCAGGCACAGCTCGGATAAGATCGAGAGCTGCGCGACGGCGCGCGAGGTGGCGATGTCGAACTGCTCGCGGTGCTGCATGGCGAATTCCTCCGCTCGCGCGTGGACGCAGGCGACGCGCTTTAATTGCAGCTCGTCACAGACCTCTTGCAGCCAGTTGACGCGCTTGCCGAGCGAGTCGAGCAGCGTGAGGTCGAAGTCATCCTTGAGGATGCGCAGCGGCATCCCGGGAAAGCCCGCGCCGGTGCCGACGTCGACGACGGTTTTGCCCGTCAGATCGACAAATGGCAGCAGCGCCGCGCTGTCGAGCAGGTGGAGCTGCGCGACGGCGTCGGGCTCGGTGATGGCTGTGAGGTTCATCACCTGATTCTTTTCCAGCAGCAGGGAAGAGAAGCGCTCAAGCGTCTCGGCGCGGCTCACGTCCAGCCCCAACTCGGAAAGACCCTGAGAGAGCAGCACTCTCATTTGCTCTGCTCCTTCAGAAGGTCGCGGATCTCGGTGAGCAGAACTTCTTCCTTCGTCGGCTCGGGGGCCTTTTCGCTCTCCGGCTCGGCGGGCTTCGAGAGCTTGTCGTGCATCTTGTTGATGGCCTTGACCATGCAGAACACGGCGAACGCGATGATGATGAAGTCGAGGATGACGGCGATCAGGTTGCCGTAGTTGACGGCGATTTCGGGGTCGATGACCTCCTTGCCCTCCATGACGGCTTCCTTGAGCACCCACTTCCAGCTGGAAAAGTCGACGCCGCCGGTCAGCATGGAGATGAGCGGCATGATGATGTCGTTGACCAGGGAGGTCGTGATCTTGCCGAACGCGCCGCCGATGACAACACCGACGGCCATGTCGATGACGTTGCCGCGCACGGCAAAGGCCTTGAACTCTTCAAAAAACTTCTTCATTCAGAAGGCTCCTTTGGCGGGATTTGAGGGGAAATACAACAACTAATCGTATAAAATAATGAAAATATTACTATAAGAAATTACTTTTTCGGCGTGAGAACGGTCTTGCCGCCCATGTAGGGCTGGAGGACCTTGGGGATCAGCACGCTGCCGTCGGCCTGCAGATTGTTCTCAAGGAATGCAATCAGCATGCGCGGGGGTGCGACGACGGTGTTGTTCAGCGTGTGCGGCAGGTACATCTTGCCGTCCTCGCCCTTGACGCGAATTTTCAGGCGGCGCGCCTGCGCGTCACCGAGGTTCGAGCAGGAGCAGACCTCGAAATACTTCTTCTGGCGCGGGGACCAGGCCTCGATGTCACAGCTCTTGACCTTCAGGTCGGCGAGGTCGCCGGAGCAGCACTCGAGCTGGCGGACGGGGATGTCCATCGAGCGGAACAGCTCGACGCTCCACTTCCACATCTTGTTGTACCAGTCCATGCTGTCCTCGGGCTTGCAGACGACGATCATCTCCTGCTTTTCAAACTGGTGGATGCGGTAAACGCCGCGTTCCTCAATGCCGTGCGAGCCTTTCTCCTTGCGGAAGCAGGGGGAGTAGGACGTCAGCGTCTGGGGAAGGCTGCTCTCGGGCAGAATTTCGCCGATGAAGCGGCCGACCATCGAGTGCTCGCTCGTGCCGATGAGGTAGAGATCCTCACCCTCAATCTTATACATCATGGCGTCCATGTCGTTCTGACTCATGACGCCCTCGACCACGTTGCCGTGGATCATAAACGGCGGGATGCAGAATGTGAAGCCCTTGTCGATCATAAAGTCGCGCGCGTAGGCGAGCACGCCCTCGTGCAGGCGCGCAATGTCACCGAGCAGGTAGTAGAAGCCCGCGCCGGAGACGCGGCCCGCGGCGTCCATGTCGACGCCGTCAAAGCTCTCCATGATCTGCGTGTGGTAGGGAATTTCAAAATCGGGAACCTTCGGCTCGCCGAAACGCTCGACCTCGACATTGCAGCTGTCGTCCGGGCCGATGGGGACGCTCGGGTCGATGATGTTCGGGATCAGCAGCATGATCTTGTGAATCTTCTGCTCATACTCCTCTTCGAGCTTTTCAAGCTCGGCCAGGCGGTCGGCGTTGGCCTTGACGGTTGCCTTGATCTTTTCGGCTTCTTCGAGCTTGCTCGGGTCCTTCTTCGCCTGACCCATCAGCATGCCGATCTGCTTAGAAAGGGCGTTGCGGCTGGCGCGCAGCTCGCTCGCCTCGGTGATGGCGGCACGGTTCTTGGCGTCGAGCTCGATGACCTCGTCGACGAGGGGGAGCTTTTCGTCCTGGAACTTCTTCTTGATGTTTTCCTTGACCAGATCGGGATTTTCCCGCAGGAATTTCATATCCAGCATAATGATTTACCTCGTTATCGTTGTAAAGTAAATGACAATTTGATTGCTCAGTTTACGCCGTCCGGAAACAGCTCGTCCACAATGGACTGGTAGCGCGCGGCGGGGGAAGGGGCGTCGTCGCCGGTGATGGCGGTGCGCAGCGGCTCCTTGGGCAGGAATTCCACCGTGCCGGTCTCCTCGAACGAGCGGATGTTGTCTTTCGCGGCGTCGAGATCGCCGGTATTGTAGGCGTTTTCGATCTCAAGCAGCCAGTCGAGCGCGCGCAGCTGGTTGGACTGAAGGCCGACAGTCTCGTCGAGCGCTTTTTTGTCCTCCTCGCTGTTGGCGAGTTGCTCTTCAAGTTCGGCAATGTGCGCTTCCAGTGAGTCGTTCTGCTGTAAGGTGCTTTGCAGGGCGGTGTTGCCGTCCTTGATCTCGTTGATGCTGCGCTGATTCATGAAAAATGTCCACAAAATCAGCAAAAATGCCACGGTGAAGAGGATCGCAACGTAAGTATATACCTTTTTCATGCGCTCGCGCTCGGTGGTGGGCTTTTCCTCACCGGGCACGGGCGGCTTATTCGGGTCCTTGGGGCCCTCGTGAATCAAATCGGACATGGTTATTCGCCTCCGTTCTTTCTGCGTTTGATGGCGGCGAGCGCTTCGAGCAGATCGTTTAAGTCGTCGATGCCGTAATAGTCGAGCTCAATGCGGCCCTTTTTCTTGCCGGACACGATGCGGCAGGTGCGGCCGATCTTATCGCTGAGCTCCTGCGCGGCCAGACGGCCGTAGCTCTCGGCGATGAGCTCGTCGTTCGTGGGTTTGCGCTCTTCCTTAGGGTTACTCAGGCGCTTGGCGAGTGCCTCGGTCTGGCGGACGCTGAGACCCTGCTTGACGATCAGGTTTGCCGCGTCGAGCTGCAAGTCGGCCTTGAGCGGCAGCAGTGCGCGGGCGTGACCGCCGGAGAGGTCGCCGTTTTGCAGCATTTGCCGCACTTCGGGGCAAAGCCCTAACAATCTCAGGCTGTTTGCCACGGCGGAGCGGGACTTGCCGACACGCTCGGCGGCCTCCTCCTGCGTGAGATGGTAGTTGTCCATCAGCGTTTTGTAGCCCTCGGCTTCTTCGATGGGGTCAAGGTCTTCGCGCTGGAGGTTTTCGATGAGCGAAAGCTCGGTCATCTTGCGGTCATCCGCCTCGATGACGATGGCGGGCACTTCGGCAAGACCGGCGATGCGCGCGGCGCGCCAGCGGCGCTCGCCCGCGATGATCTGATAGTAGCCGGAAGAAAGGCGGCGGACCGTCAACGGCTGGATAATGCCGTGCTCGCGGATGGAATCGGCCAGATCCTGCAGAGCCTCTTCATCGAAGTGGCGGCGCGGCTGATTGGCGTAGGGTTCGATCTGCGAGATGGGGAGGTAGAGGTTGTCGGACGTGTCGGTGCGCAGGGCGGCGTCGCCCAGCAGCGCGCCGAGACCCTTGCCGAGCCCGCGGTTTGTATTTGCCATGGAAACTTCTCCTTTCTGTGGGATGAAGCGGGCGGAATGCGCCCTTATATTTAATGTATCAGCGGTTCTGCTTCAAAAACTCGTTGGCGAGGTCGCTGTACGCTTCCGCGCCGCGGGAGGTGCGGTCGTAGTAGTTGATCGGCTTGCCGTGGCTCGGCGCCTCGGAAAGGCGCACATTGCGGGGGATGACGGTCGAATACACCTTGCCGGGGAAGTAGCGCTTGACCTCTTCCGCAACTTGGAGGGCGAGATTCGTGCGCCCGTCGAACATCGTGAGCAGCACGCCTTCGAGCTCGAGGCCGGGATTCAGGCTGCGGCGCACCATGCGCACCGTGTGCATCAGGTCGGACAGGCCTTCGAGCGCGAAATATTCGCCCTGCACGGGAACGATCAGGGAATTTGCCGCGCAGAGGGCGTTGACCGTCAACAGTTCGAGTGACGGCGGGCAGTCGATGAGGATAAAGTCGTAATTGGGCGAGAGAACGTCGAGCGCCTGCTTGAGCAGGAATTCGCGGTTTTCGCGGTCGATCATCTCGATGCCCGCGCCCGCCAGTGCCTTTGAAGAGGGGAGCACGTCGCCGTAACGCGTGTGCGCCACGCTGGCCGTGACGTCTGCGCCGTTGATGAGCACGTCGTAAACGCCGCGTGAGGCGGCCTTGTCCACACCCATGCCGGAGGTGGAGTTAGCCTGCGGGTCAAAGTCACACAGCAGGACGCGATTGCCTTTCTCCTTGAGGGAGGAGGTCAGGTTGACACAGGTCGTCGTTTTGCCGACGCCGCCCTTTTGATTGACGATTGCAACGATTTTAGCCAAAAAAACACCCACCTTAGTCATAGAAGCATTGATCCATTTTCATTCTTGTTCAGTATAGCACAAAACGGCTCAATTTCAACAGGGAAGCTCAAATTTTGCAAATTTGTTTCACGTGAAACATGACAAGGCGCAGACCTTTACGCCCCGATTTGCCCCTGTTTGGGCCGGTGATGGGGTATCACCGCTGGGGCAGTGCTGAGGACAGAAAAAGGCCATGGTAAAGGCGCTGACCTTTACCATGACCTGAAATCAGTGTTTCACGTGAAACAAATCACTCCTGCGGCTGGGTCAGCAGCATCGTACCGTAGGGTTCGAGCGTCAGGCGGAGCAGACCATCGCCGCAGAAGAACTCCTGATGGGACAGGGCGTCCTCGGCGAGCGTGCCGTCCCACGGAAGGGTCAGCGTGACGGGCTCGTCGCCCGCATTGACTGCCGTGAGGCAGTGGTCGTGCTCCGTGCGGCGCGAGAATGCCAGCGCACGGCCCTGCGCGGCATGGTAGACGATCGTGCCGCTTTGCAGCGCCTCGTGCGATTTGCGCAGCGCGCCGAGCTGCTGGAAGTAACGCATCAATTCGGCATTCTCGCGTCCCCACGGGTAGGTGCCGCGGTTGAACGGGTCTTCAAAGCCCTGCATGCCGGCCTCGTCGCCGTAGTATAGCATCGGCGAGCCGGGAAAGGTGTAGAGGATCAGAGCCGCGAGCTTGAGGAGCGACATGCCGCGCGCAAGGTCGGAATCGCTGAGCTGATAGACCGCGCGCTCGTCGCGCGTCTGCGGCGCGGGGGAGGTGAGGCCTAAGATCGTCAAAAGCCTTGGCGTGTCGTGGGTCGAGAGGAAATTCATCGCGCCGTAGAACGCGGGCGCAGGATAGTTTTCGCGCAGCTCCTCCATGCTGTCGCGGAAGTATTCCGCGCCGCCGCCGAGCAAATAGGCCATCAGCGCCGTGCGGAACGGGTAGTTCATCAGGCCGTTCGTCTCGCGGCCCAGCAGGTACTTGCGGCGCTGGGAGTAGGCGATCTTCGTCGTGCCGTCCTCCCAGACCTCGCCGAGGAGGTAAGTGTCGGGGTTCTCCTCGTTCATCGCCGCGCGAATTTTGGCAATGAACTCGTCGGGGAGCTCGTCGGCGACGTCGAGCCGCCAGCCGGATGCGCCCACGCGCAGCCAGCGCTTGATGATGGAGTTGTTGCCCTCAATAATGTAGTCAACATAGCTCTTTTCCAGCTCATTGACTGCGGGCAGGTTCTTGATGCCCCACCAGGCGTCGTACTCGTCGGGGAATGGGTGGAAGTTGTACCAGCGGTAATAGGGCGACTGCTCGCCCTGCGCCGCGCCGAGGTCGTCGTAAAAGCCGTCGGCGTTGAAATAGACGCTCTTTCGCCCCGTGTGGTTGAAGACACCGTCGAGCATCACGTAGATGCCGCGCTTTTTCGCCTCCGCGCAGAGCGTGCGGAAGTCCGCTTCATCGCCGAGCAGCGGGTCAATGCGCTCATAACAGGCCGTGTCGTAGCGGTGGTTGGTCGAGGCCTCGAAGATCGGGCAGAGGTAGAGTGTCGTCACACCGAGAGAGGCGAGGTAGTCGAGCTTTTCCGTGATCCCCTGCAAGTCACCGCCGAAAAAGTCGCTGCACGTGATCTCGCCCTCGGCGTTCGGGCGGTATTCGGGAAGCTCGTCCCAATTTTCGTGCAGGGTGCGCGGGCCGACAAGGCCTGCAACATCACGAGATTTAGCGCGGCGGAAGCGGTCGGGGAAGATCTGATACGTCACGCCGCGGCCGAACCACGCGGGCGTTTTGTGTGTGTCGTCGTAGACTGTGAGCTGCCAGGGCTCGACCGCGTCCCACGCGCAGAGGCCGTTTTTGCCGTAGCAGCTCGTGCCGCCGTCCGCCCACGAGAGGCGGAAGTGGTACCAGACGAGCTCCACGTCATCCGGCGCGGTGAAGATGCCGCGATAGACGACGTGGCCGTCCTCCTGCGCGGGAGTAAGCTCCACCGTCGTCCATTGGTCGGCAAACTCGCCGTGAGCAAGCAGCTCACAGCGCGTGACCGCCGCGCCGCGCTCGGGGCGAAAGCAGAACGAGACATCGGCGCCGCAGGGCACCGCGCCAAAGGGGAATTTGAAGAGAAGATCGCGCGGATCAAACCATTTAGTTGACATAACACATTCCTTTCTGCCAAATAAAGCGGCTGAAACAGGCAAAAGCGCGCCGAAACGGCGCGCTTAACCCAGCAGTGTATTTTCGCCCGTGATCGCGGAGGATGCGGACGTGTTGGAGAAGTAAGCGTTGAGCACCTGCACGGCGGTGGAGGCCAACGCTGCGCCGGAGCCGCCCTTTTCGATGACGATGGCGACGGCGATCTGCGGATCGTCGTAGGGGGCGAAGCAGACGAACGCGCCGTTGTTGTTCTTCGTGTCGCCAGTCTGGACCGTACCGGTCTTGGCCGCGGCGTCGACGATACAGTCCTTGAAATACTGCGACACCGCGCCGTCAGTCGCGAGGTCGTGCATACCGGCGAGGACGGCGGAGAGATTTTCGCTGCTCATGGCGACCGTCTCGACCGGCTCGGCATCGTAGACGTATTCGAGCGCACCGGAGCCGCTGGAGCGGACGTTTTTCAAAAGGTGCGTGGCGTAGCGGTCACCGCCGCCGCAGAGTGTCGCGATGTAGTTTGCGAGTTGGAGCGGGGAGTATTCCTGATTCGCCTGACCGAACGCCGCCCACGGGGCAAGGTTCTCGCCCTCGTTCTGCGAGGGGAGGCGGCCCGCGGTGTCGCCGATCTCAATGCCGGTCGGCGCGCCGAGACCGAATTTCGCGTAATACTCGCGCAGCGTGTCCATGCCCATGCGGTAGCCCATTTCGGCGAAGAAATAGTTGCAGGAGTTCATGATCGCGCCGCGGACGTTGAGCGAGCCGTGACCGCTGCGCTTCCAGCAGTAGGTGTAGCTCGCGGAGTAGCCGGGGTACGTCCACTTGCCGGAGTCGTAGATACGCTCGCGCACGGTCGTCGCGCCGGATTCGAGCGCGGCGATGGCCGTCAGCGGCTTCAAGGTCGAGCCGGGGGCGTATTTTCCCTGCGTGGCGCGGTTCCACATCGGCTGCAGGGGATCGGTGGAGAGCTCGGCGAGGTCCTGACGGAACGTCGAGAGGGAATAGGTCGGATAGGACGCAAGCGCCAGCACGTCGCCCGTGCCGACCTGCACGACGGCCACGGCCGCGCCGCGGTCGATGCCGTCGGATTTTGTCATGGAAGAGACGGTATTTTCGAGCGCCTCCTCCACCTGTGCCTGAAAGTCGATGTCGATCGTCAGCGCCACGGTGGAGCCGGGCTTCGGCTCGACAGAGTAGAGCTCGCCGGTGATCTTGCCGGATTCGTTGAGCGTGACAAGGCGCTTGCCGTCGCTGCCGTGGAGATAGTCTTCAAACGCATTTTCCACGCCGGAGATGCCGACGATGCTCGCGAGCGTGTAGCCGTCCTTATCCTTATAATCGTCCCAGTCCTGAATGCTGCCGGTGTAGCCGAGGACGTGGGCGGCGTAGTCGGTCTCATAGACGCGCACGGACGAGGTATCCACCTGCACGCCGGCATAGTTGCCGTCCTTGATGAGGGAAATGAGCGAAACATCCACGTCGCTCGCAAATTCGAAGGTCGTGGAGCCGTTCATCTTGGCGGAGGCGAGGGAGTAGCGCAGCCCGATGAGCGTGCGCACCTTGGAATTCGGGAGCGTTTCGTCGATCCCGTACTCGCTGCGCAGCTTCAGATACAGCGCAGAGCCCGTCAGAGTGGTGGGGAGACCGTCATCGCCGACGTTCTTTTCATTGATCCACTTGAGCGAGACGAGGTATTTGACGAGCGTTTTCGCGCTGCCGTTCGCGGTGTCGTAAGCGTAGGGTGAGGTCTTGGCGAGCGGCAGCGTGTCCTTAATTTCGACGCCCTGCGCGTTCATCAGTTCGATGACGCGCAGCAGCGCGTCGTTGAGCTCGTCGGAAGGGACGAGTGAGGAATCAAAATTCAGCGTGTAGACCGCGCGGTTCGACACGAGTACCTTGCCGTTGCGGTCGGTGACGACGCCGCGTGAAGCCTTGACAGTCTCGGACTTGGCATTCGTGCGGATGGACTGGGCGAGATAATCGTCGCCGTTGACGATCTGCGCGTCGAACAGCGTGACGACGAACACGAGTGCGCAGAGAAACATCGCCGCGCCGAGCGCGATCAGGCGGCGGGTAAAGCGTTTGGAATCCATAGCGGCCTCCTTTCCTTGAGGCGTGGGGAAAATGGGAAAAATCAGTCGGGGAAGGCGCGGCGCACGGCGCGCAGCGCCGGATACACCGGCACGAGCAGCAGACACGAGAGCGCCGTTTCGCGCGCGAACAGGTGCAGCATCGGCAAAATGGCGGTCGAGCCGCTGCGCGGCAGCAGCGCGAACGCCTGCAAAAGATCGACAAGCAGAAACGCCAGCACGGTCGAGAGCAGCGCACGGGCAAAGCCCTGCTGCAATAAATTGCTGACAACAGTGGAGATAAGCAGCGCCGCAAGCGTGAAGGCAATGGTATAGAGACACGCGAATGGCGCGGGGAGCACAAGGTCGCACAGCGCGCCGAAGACGATGCCCGCGATGACAGACGAGCGCGGTAGCTCGAACGATGCCATGACCGCCAAAATGACGGGCGGCAGAAAGGGGATGACGCCGAAAAACGTCATCGACCCGAGAAGCAGCCGCCGCAGGAAAAAGAGCGCCGCCGCGGCAAGCGCGTAGAATGTCCACTTGAGCGCGGTGGTTTGGGTGAGATTCATGCGCGCCTCCCTCAGTCGACAATGTCGTAGTCCGTGATGACAAACACCTCGGTCAGGGCGTCAAAGTCCATCATGGGGGCGAGGACCGCGTAGCGGGCAAGGCCGTCGTCGCCGGTCTGGAGCGATTCGACCGAGCCGATGACAAGGCCGCTCGGGTAGTACCCGCCAAGGCCCGAGGTGACGATCTGGTCGCCGATGAGCACCTCGTCATCCGACGTGAGGTACGAGAGCTTCAGTTTGCCCTGACCCATCAGGGCGAAATCACCCTCCGCCACGGCGACCTCGCCGGTGCGGAAGATGCGCGCGCCGAGCTCGGTGTCCGTGTCGATGACGGTCAGCACCGTCGACCAGTTGAGGCCGACCTCGGAAATGACGCCGACGAGATACCCCTCGGCGCTGACGACGCAGTCGCCCACGGCGATGTCCTGATCGGTGCCGTGGTTGAGCGAGAGCGACGACGTCCAGCTGCTCTCGCTGTGGGCGAGGACGGCGGTGGAGACGAACGTGAAGTCGCGCCGCTGCTGCTGGAGCTTCAAAAGCTCGCGCAGGAGCTTATTTTCCTCGCTGTCGGCCTGCGCCTGACGCTGCTGGGCGCGAAGGTCCGCGACCTCTTTTTTGAGCGCCGCGTTTTCCTCCTTGAGTGTGGTCGTGTCCTCGTAATACTGGCGCTTGTCGGCCGCCCAGTCGCTCACGGCGGTGGCGGCGGCGCGGAACGGGTACGTCAGCACGCCCGCGATGTTTTCGAGCACCGAGGACGTGGAGGAAAAGTAGGTCAAAAGGCTCAGTGCCACGGCGACCGCCGCGGCGACGGCCAGAATGCGCAGCCCGTGCTGACGGAAAAATTCTTTCAAGGCTTACCCTCCTTTCATCGTAGGGCAGGGGAGAGGTTACAGGAGCTTGACGCCAAAGCGCGCGAGCACTAAGCCAAGCTGCTCAACGGGCAGACCCATGACGTTGAAAAAGTCGCCGTCGATGCGCTCGACGAAGAGCGCGCCGCGGCTCTGCACGCCGTAGGCGCCGGCTTTGTCCATCGGCTCGCCGGTTTTGATGTAGGCGCAGATCTCGTCGTCCGTCGCCGGACGGAAGAAGACGCGCGTGGACACGGCGAAAAGCTCGCTCGTCTCTCCGCAGCGGACGCTCACGCCGGTGCAGACCGTGTGGCCGCGGCCGGCAAGCTCGCGCAGCATGCGCAGCGCATCGTCCTCATCGTGCGGCTTGCCGAGGCGGTCATTGTCCAAAAAGACCATCGTGTCCGCCGTGATGATGAGATCATCGGGCGCGCAGAGCGCGGCGGCAGCGTCGCACTTCTTCTTTGCAATATAGCGCACCGTGTCCTCGGGAGAAAGACCTTCCGGATAGCTCTCGTCAATGTCGAGCGAGAGCGTTTTGAAGTCCTCCACGCCGATACGCTGTAAAAGCTCCTGACGGCGCGGGGACTGGGATGCCAAAACGATTGCCATGATATGCCTCACTATTTGATAATAAAAAGTATAATCAAGATAAAAAATTACAATTCGGAATTCATTCTGCGCCGCGATAGAAGAGCCCACGGGTGATATTCTCCGGCGCTTCGACCGTCTCGCCCTGATACGCGCGCAGCACGCGGACGCACTCGGCGGCGCTCTCAGTCGTGAAGCGGAGCTGCGCAAAGCGCAGTCCGAGCGACTGCCAGTCCTTCGCTTTGTCCGCGAGATAAAGAATCTTTCCGTTCTCGATCTCGCTGCGGCAGCCCCACGCGCGCAGCACGGGGAAGTGCTCGCCGCGCCGGTCGGTCAGCTCGGGGGCGCTTGCGCACGCGCCGTCGCAGGGAACGGAGGCGGGGCGCTCGGTAAAGTATCGACAGCCGAACGTGTTCGCATTCAGGCAGTTTTCCGTGAGCATCAGGGGAAGGCGGCCATAGACGATGGCCTCGCACGGGAGACACTTGCTGAGGTCCCGAATCTGCGCGTCGCGCAGCTCGAACGAGACGCACGCGCTCGAAAGTCCCTGTTCTTTCCAGAAAGCGAGCGCGGCGGAGTTGTAGACGTTCAGCGCCCAGTCGCCGTGGAGCGCTGCATCGAGTCCGCGCACGAGCGAGAGATGGCCGAGGTTGGCGAGCGACACGCCCGTGACGCCTTTTTTGGCGGCGTCCTCGAGCAGCGCGCGTAAAATAGGCTCGTCCTGCGTGCGGTAGATGCGCGGCAGCACCGCGAAAAATTCGGTTCTGCCAAGATGTGGCGAAAGGTCGAGCTGGGGCAGCAGCTCGACAGGCACATACACCCGCGCGGGAGCGAGTGCGATCAGTTCCTCACTCAGCTGCTCGGCCCTGTGGAGGGAGACGGTCAAAAGCGGCTTGTCCGCGTCGTTTTTGACCGTTTCGGGCGGGACAAAGTTGAATACGCGGCGTGCAGGCACAGCGGTGCGCTGCGCTTCCATCTGCGCAAGCGCTTCGCGGCGCAGGGCGTTGAGCGCGCCCGCGCTGACGGCGAGGCCACCGTCGAGTGCGACGGCGCACTGCGCCGCCGAAAACGCCGTGCCGCCGGTTTTCTTGAGGCGCGTTTCGACCTCTTCCGCGGTGACGGCGCGGCTGCGCGCCGCCTCGGGCACTGCGCCGGTGACGGTCACGCGGTGGCCGTCTGCATCTTCCACCGTCAGGGTCATCGGCTGACCGGCGCGGATGGTGCATTCCAATGCGAGCGGCACGAGCCGCAGATTTTCCTTTTCATAGCGCGCGCGAATCTCGCTGAACCAGTCCTCGGGCCATCTTGCGTTTTCGGGCCGCGTGCCAAACATCTCGCGTCCGCGCACGCCGCGATAGTAGCCCTCGGTGAAGCCGTCGCGCGAGAAAGCGAGGGCGAGCTTTTTCTGCTCGTCCTTCGTCGGCGCGCGATGCTCGCGCAGGAGCCGCGCGTAGATCTCCGTCACGGCGGCGACGTACTCCGGGCGCTTCATGCGCCCCTCAATCTTGAGGCACGCGACGCCCATGTCCATCATCTCCGGCACGAAGGGCGCGAGGTTCGCGTCCTTCAGGCTCAGCGGATGGCCGTCCGCCCTGCCGGAAAAGCCGTAGGGCAGACGGCAGGGCTGGGCGCAGGCGCCACGGTTGCCGCTGCGCCGCCCGATGACGGCGGACATCTCACACTGGCCGCTGTAACACATGCACAGCGCGCCGTGGACGAACGTTTCGATCTCAATGGGGCTTTTTTTGCAGATCTCGGCAATTTCCTCACGGTTCAGCTCGCGCGCGAGCACCGCGCGCGTCATGCCGAGCCTTGCCGCTTCCTGAACGCCCGAGAGCGTGTGCAGGCTCATCTGCGTCGAGGCGTGCAGCGGCACGTCGGGAATGATTTTTTGCAGCGTCGATAGAACGCCCCAATCCTGCACCAGGATCGCGTCCACGCCGCACTCCGACGCGGTGCGCGCCTCCGCGGCAAGCGCGGGGAGCTCGCGGTCGGTGACGAGGGTGTTGAGCGTCAGATAGACCTTCACGCCCCGCAAATGGCAATAAGAAACCGCCGCGCGGAATTCCTCATCGGAGAAGTTCCTCGCGCTGCGGCGCGCGTTGAACGCGCCAAAGCCCATATACACGGCGTCTGCACCGCTCTGTACGGCGGCGATGAGCGCCTCCTGCCCGCCCGCGGGCGCTAACAGCTCCGTCGTCAAGGGGTTTACTTTTTCTGCTGCTGGAGCTTGAAGATCTCGCGCTTGAGCTCGCTGACCTCATTCTTGGCCTGAGAAGCCTCGTCGAGGTACTGCTTGAGCTGACGGCGCAGCGCGTCGCCGGCCTCGCGCTCTTTGAAGAGCTCGTCGGTGATGTTCACGGCGGTCAGCACGGCGGCGTCCGTGCGGCCGACCTTGGCAGCGTCGAGCAGCTCGCTCATCTTGTCATTGACGTAGGAGCCGACCTTCTGCATATAGGAGGGGGCTTCCTCGGCGACAAAGGTGTATTCCTCGTCGCAGATGGAGATCGTGATGCGGTTTTCCATGATTTGTGTGCTCCTTTCTTTTTCGGCGTTGCACAAAAAAGGGCAAATTCCACCCATATAATCTCTAACAGTATAACACGGGAGTGAAAATGTGAAAAGGGGGAAGCAAAAAATTTCATGTTTACGAACGGGAAAATTTCATGTAGAATAATGGAATTGAAAATGGACGAAAGGGGGCGGGGGACATGGCAGGCTATGTGCTGCATTTGAGCACCGAGGAGAACATCACGCTCTCGTCGGCGACGGTCAAGCGATTGATCGCGGGTGGCAGCGGCGACGCGGCGCTGCTGTACCTCGCCATCCTGCATGCGCGCGGCGCGGCGGACTCCGGCAAGCTTGCGCGCGAGCTCAAGTGGGACGAAACGCGTCTTCGCGCGGCGGAGCAGGCGCTCTACGAGATGAAGCTCGTCGGCGCGCCGGAGAAGAAGGAGGAAGCGCCGCTCCCACCGCCCCAGCAGCTCAGCGAGCCGCCCGAGTACACGCGCGAGGACATCGCGCGAAAGCTGGAAGGCGACGGGCGCTTTGCCTGCCTTTTGCGCGAGGTGGAGCACAAGCTCGGCCCGCTCTCGACCCCGTCGGTCAAGAAGCTGTTGGGCCTCTATGAAAATCTGGGTCTGCCCGCGGACGTCGTTTACACGCTCGTCAACTACTGCATCGCGAAAAAGGAGCAGCAGTTCGGCGAGGGGCGGCTGCCCAATATGCGCGAGATCGAAAAAGAGGGCTACATCTGGGCGCGCAAGGAGCTCTTTTCCATCGAAAAGGCCAGCGAGTACATGAAGCGCGAGCAAGCCCTGCGCGGCAGATACCCCGAGTACATGGCGGCGCTGCAAATGCAGGGCCGCGCAAGCGCGCCGAGCGAGGAAAAGTATCTCTCGGCGTGGGCGGAGATGGGCTTTCCCGCCGATACGGTGTCCGAAGCCTACGACCGTACGATCCTGCACTGCCACGAATTCCGCTGGCCGTACTGCAACGGCATCCTGAAGCGCTGGCACGAAAAGGGCCTGCACACGCTCGCCGAAGTGAAGGCCGAGAACGCCAGGGAGCAGAGCAAGCCGAAGAAGAACACCACCGGCGGCAACGCCTGGATGAAGGAATATTTAAATCAGTAACGAAAGCGGGGGAGAAGGATGTCTTATGACGGGCGTCTGATGCGCCAAGCGCTGGCGCGCTTCGACGAGGACAAGCAGCGCCGCGCGGAGAATTTTCGCGCGCGCGAGCGCGCGGTCTATACCAAGTGCCCGCGCATTGAGGAGATCGACCGCGAGCTGTCGCACACGATGGCGAAGATCATCGCCTCCGGCCTGCGCCGCGGGACGGACCCGCGCCCGGCCATTGAGGCGCTGCGGGAGGAAAACCTCAACTTGCAGCAGGAAAAGCGCCTTCTCCTGACGCGCTTGGGACTGCCGGGCGACTATCTCGAGGAAAAGCCCAAGTGTTCGCGCTGCAACGACACGGGCTTTCTCGGCAGCGAGGTCTGTTCGTGCCTGCGCGGCTACTACGCCAGAGAGCAGAACAAGGAGCTTTCGGGCCTTTTGGACCTCGGCTCGCAGTGCTTTGAAAATTTCAACTTCGACTACTATTCGTCTGTGCCGGACAGCGACCTCGGCGTGTCGCCGCGCACGAACATGGAGCGCGTGTACGACATCTGCCAGGACTACGCGCACGAGTTTTCGCCCAAGAGCGGCAACCTGCTGCTGACCGGCGGCACGGGGCTGGGGAAAACGTTCCTCTCCGCGTCCATCGCGCGCGTCGTGAGCGCGAGCGGCCACAGCGTAGTCTACGACACGGCGGGGCACATCTTCGCCCGCTTCGAGGCGCAGAAGTTCGGCCGCGACGACGGCGAGAACGCCGACACCGCCGTGAGCCGCGCGCTCGGCTGCGACCTGCTGATTTTAGACGACCTCGGCACCGAACTGATGACGAGCTTTGTCCACAGCGCGATGTATCAGATCGTCAACACGCGCCTCATCACGGGGAAGAAGACCGTCATCTCCACAAACCTGAGCCCTGACGAGCTCGGGCGGCGCTACGGCGCGCCGGTGCTGTCAAGATTGCAGGGAGAGTATCAAATGCTGCTCTTTTTCGGCGAAGACATCCGCCGGCAGAAGAGAAAGTGAATACAAAATGTAAAAAAGGCTCCGCAGAATACTCTGCGGAGCCTTTTTTCTTGCTTTTTACGGCTTGTGGATCACGGCGACGGCGCAGGGCACGCGGCCCGGGCAGTAGGCGTAGTCGACATCGTCGTAGCCCGCCGCGGCGATAAACTGCTTATACGTGTCGAACGTGAACTGACGCTTGAAGTCCGCGCCCGCCTTGCCGACGGTCGAGGCAAAGCCGCTCGTCCTGCCCTGCTCATTGCGGTTCATATAGGTCGGGACAATGATCATGCCGCCGCTGCGGCAGACGCGGTCGAGCTCGGCAAGGGCCTTGTACGGCTCGTCGAGCAGGTGGATGACATTCGCGGCGATGACCACGTCGAACTGCCCGTCCGGTTCATCCAAGTGCAGGATGTCGGCCTGACGGAACGTGACGTTCGGCAGCGCGCCGTATTTCTTCTTCGCCCGCTTGAGCATGTTGGCGGAGAAGTCCGTCGCGACGAGCGTCCGGCAGCGCTCGGCGATGGCGCCGGTGAGAAGGCCCGTGCCGCAGGCGCATTCGAGCACCGCGTCGTCCGGCGCAATGCGGGAGCTGACGGCGGCGATGAGCGCCTTGTGCGTTTCTTTATTAAAGATGTCGGCGAAGAGGTCATAGACCCCCGCGACGTTGTCCCAGAACATGAGTATTTTCCTCTCAACGTGATTTATTTTTCTACACGATAGCAGAAACGCGCGGAAAATGCTACTCTCAAGAGAAAGAAAAAACGAAAAATTAAGGGAGAGGATCCTGCTTTTTGTGCTTTTTATAAAAAGACTTGCCCTCGGCGCGCGGGTGGTATATAGTCTTTATAAAGATTTCGCAAAGAAACTGCGTTTTTGCGTTAAGGAGTCGAATGATGAAACGAATTTGGTCGCTGTTTGCCGTGCTGGCGCTGCTGTGCGCGCTGATGGTCCCGGCGCTGGCCGCCGCGGGCGGGGAGCAAAACGTGGAGCCCCCGGAAACGCTGAGTGAGGTGGAAGAGTCTGACGAAGCGGGAGCGAACGGAAATACCGTCAAGCTGCGCAAGATCTGGGCGGTGGCGGCGCTTATCGGTGTGGCGTGCTTCGGCGGCGCGCTGGGCATGGCGCATTCCGTTGCAAAGGCGGCGAACAACATGGCCGAACAGCCCGAGGCGGCGGGGCAGATCCGCACCTCAATGATGATGGGTCTTGTGTTTATCGAGACGGTCATCATCTATGCGCTGATCATAGCCATCCTGATCATCTTCGTATTGTGACGATAACGAGAAAAGTGGAATAGAGCGGCGGAAGGGGGCAGCACTGTCTCCTTCCGCTGCTCTATTTATTGAAGAAAAAGGGGAGGGGTCAGGGCTCTGTTAAGAAGACGAAAAGATGCTGTAAAGCGGCGGTTAATCATGAAGGAAGACTTGCATTTCCTGCGTGCAGGTGGTATAAATAAGTGCTGCATCCCAAGCAGAAATTGGATGATAGAAACAAAAGGGGGTAGGGCGCGTGGATAAGAAAAAGCGAACGCGCGGGCTGATCGTGTTCGCCGTGATCGTGCTGGCGCTGCTGGCCGGATGTTTGCTCACGCCGTCAGGCGGCGAGAGCGAACCGATCCAGGAGGTCATGCGTGACGCGGTGCTGCACGAGCAGAACAAGGTGAGCCTGTTTGGCCTGATCGAGGTGAACCCAGGGCTCCTCTCCGCCTACATCGTGACGGGTATTTTAATAGTATTCGCCCTTGTGTGCCGTTTTTTTGTGATCCCAAAATTCAAATATGTGCCCGGCAGGTTCCAGCTCGTTTTAGAGCAGATCGTCGGCATGTTCGACGGCCTGGCCGAGGGCAGCAGCCCGCACCGCAATAAATTCCTGCGGGCGTACATCTTCACCGCCGGTGTTTACATCTTTGTCAGCACGCTCTTTGAGCTGCTCGGCATTCAGGTGGTGACCACATCAGGCCACGCCGTCAGCCTGCCCGCGCCGCTGTCCGATATCAACGGGGCGATCGCGCTGGGCGTGATGAGCTACGGCGTGATCCTCTTCGGCGGACTGATCGCCGCGGGCGTGAGGGGATTTCTGCACGCGCTCAAGGATTTCTCGCTGCCGATCTCGATGAGCTTTCGACTCTTCGGCGCGCTGCTTTCCGGCGCGCTCGTGACGGAGCTTGTGTATTACTACGCGGCGCTTTCCTATGTGCTGCCGGTCATCGTGGGCGTGATGTTCACGCTGCTGCACGCGCTGATCCAGGCGTATGTTTTAACGATGCTGGTGTCGACGTTCTACGGCGAATCGACCGAAAAGCACGAGAAAAAGTCCAAGGCAAAAAAGGTAAAAAAATCCCGCAGCGAAACGGCTGCCTGAAGAAAGAGGTAAATTTGCCATGAAAACGATGAAGAAATTTGCAGCGCTGATGATGCTGCTGTGCGCGCTGATGATCTGCACCATCCCGGCCCTCGCCGCAAACGAGAGCGGCAATGACAGCAACGTGACCGAGACCGTGAGCGTCACGGCCGGCAGCAACGACAACGACGTGACCTCTGCCAAGGCGATGGGCTCGGGCGTGATGATCGGCATTGCGTGCCTTGGCGGCGCGCTGGCGATGGGTATTGCCGTCGGCAAGTCGAGCGAGGCCATGGCCCGCCAGCCCGAGGCCACAAGTCAGATCAGAACCACGATGATGATGGGCCTTGTGTTTATCGAGACGGTCATCATTTACGCCCTGATCGTGGCGATCCTCATTATCTTCGTCCTTTGATGAAGAACACTCCCAAAAAGGAGGGGCTTTTGAATGCCGCTTAATATCAATCTGCAGCAAATTTTGCTGCATGCGCTGAACTTTGTCATCCTGTTCGGCGCGATGTATTTTCTGCTCTACAAGCCTGTGAAGAGCTTTATGGACAGCCGCAAGGCGCACTATGAGAAGATGGACGAGGACGCCAAGGCCGTGCTTGCCGAGGCCGAGAAGACGAAGGCCGGCTATGAAGCGCAGCTCAAGAGCGCCGACGAGGAGATCGCGCGCCGCCAGCGCGAGGCGAACGAAGCCTTGCAGCACGCGGTGGACGAGCGCCGCGCGCAGGCCGAGCAGCAGGCGGGCGAGATCGTGCGCAAGGCACGGGAAGATGCCGCGCGCGAGCATGAGCGCGTGATGGAGCAGGCCAAGGGCGAAATTTCCGAGCTGATGAGCGCCGCGGCGGAAAAGCTGGTGCTCTCCAGCACGTCGGACGCTTACGACAAGTTCCTGGACACGGCGGAGGAGCGCAAGGACAATGGCTGAGCGCACGGAGCATTTAGAGGCCGTACTGCTCTCTGCCGCGCGTCCGTCGCAGGAGCAGGAGAAGCGATTTCTGGCCTTCCTCGCCGAAAAATACGGCGAGGGCACGACGCTTACCTGGCAAAAGAGTGATGACTACCCCGGCGGTTTCCGCCTCGAGGTGGGCGCGGAGGTCTACGACTGGAGCGCGGGCGGACGCCTGAGCCAGTTCAAGGACGCGCTCGAAAAGCTCGCCGCCACGCAGGGCGACGTCATCCCGCTGCTGAAGGAGACGGTGCTCTCGTGGACGCCGCAGGCCATGGCACAGGAGGTCGGCACCGTTCTGACCGTCGGCGACGGCATTGCCCGCGTGGACGGGCTGGAGGGCGCCGCCTATGGCGAGGTGCTGCTTTTCGACGGCGGCGTGCGCGGCATGGTGCAGGACTTATCCGAGGACAGCGTCGGCTGCATCCTCTTTGACGACGACGCGAGCGTCTGCGCGGGCAGCACGGTCCGCCGCACCGGACGCACGGCGGGCGTTCCCGTGGGCGAGGGATTCCTCGGCCGCGTGGTCAACGCGCTCGGCGTGCCCATCGACGGCGGGGGAGACATCCGCGCCGACGGCTACCGCGCGGTGGAGAGTCCCGCTCCCGGCATCATCGACCGCCAGAGCGTCGACACGCCGCTTGAGACGGGCATTCTGACCGTCGACTCGATGTTCCCCATCGGCCGCGGCCAGCGCGAGCTCATCATCGGCGACCGCCAGACCGGCAAGACCGCTATCGCCCTCGACACCATCGTCAACCAGAAGGGCAAGGATGTCATCTGCATCTATGTCGCCATCGGACAGAAGGCGAGCTCCGTCGCCCAGCTCAAAAAGACGCTGGAAACGCACGGCGCGATGGATTATACGATCATCGTCAACGCCACGGCGAGCGATCCCGCGCCGTTACAGTACATTGCGCCCTACGCGGGCTGCGCCATGGGCGAATACTTTATGAATAAGGGCCGCGACGTGCTGATCGTCTACGACGATCTTTCCAAGCACGCCATCGCGTACCGCGCGATGAGCCTTCTTTTGGAGCGCTCCCCGGGCCGCGAGGCGTATCCGGGCGACGTGTTCTATCTGCACTCCCGCCTGCTCGAGCGCGCGGCGCATCTGAGCGAGGAGAAGGGCGGCGGCAGCATCACGGCGCTGCCGATCATCGAGACGCAGTCCGGCGACGTGTCGGCCTATATCCCGACGAACGTCATTTCGATCACCGACGGTCAGCTCATTCTGGAAACGCGCCTGTTCTTCTCCGGCCAGCGTCCGGCGGTGAATGTGGGCCTGTCCGTGTCCCGCGTGGGCGGCGACGCGCAGACCAAGGCGATGAAAAAGGCGGCCAAGACCATCCGCCTCGACCTTTCGCAGTACCGCGAGATGGAGTCGTTCACGCAGTTTGCAAGCGACCTCGACGAGTCGACGGCAAAGCTTTTATCCTACGGTCAGGGCTTGATGCGCATGCTGCGGCAGAAGCAGTTCCACCCCTACAAGCAGTATGAGCAGGTCATCCTGCTCGTCGCGGGGCTGAACCATGTTTTTCAAGAGATCGTGCCGGAGCAGCTTGACGCGTTTATCCCCGCGCTCTTGCAGCACTTTGGCGAGACGCAGGGCGCGCTGTGCAATACCATCGAGCAGACCGGCCAGCTCAGCGACGATCAGCAGTCGCAGATCATCGAGATCGCAAAGGAATTTGTGCAAAGCTATTTTTCCAAATAAAAAGTGAGGTGACAGGTACATGGCGAGCATGAAGGAGATCCGCGAGCACATCGCGAGCATCCAGAGCACGCAGAAGGTGACGAACGCGATGTACCTCATCGCTTCGACCAAGATGCGGCGGGCGAAGGAAGACCTTGCCAAGACGCGCCCGTTTTTCGACGCGGTCTTGACGCAGATCGAGCAGATCTTCCAGCACGCGGGCGAGATCGAGAGCCCGTACCTCTACCGGGGCAACGCGGACGATCTGGCCCAGCCGGGAACATACGCCTATCTTGTGGTGACGGCGGATCGCGGCCTCGCGGGCGCCTACAACCAGAATGTTATTCAGGAGACGATGAAGCGCCTTGAAAAGCACCCCGACAGCCGCCTTTTTGTGGTGGGCGGCAACGGGCGGCACTTCTTCTCCGGCCACGGCGTGCCGGTGGAAAAGAGCTTCCGCTACGATGCGCAAAGCCCCACGCTCCGCCGCGCGCGAGAGATCACGGCGAAGCTTTTGGATCTCTTCGACCGGGGCGAGATCTCCAAGCTCTTTATCATCTACACCGACCTTGGCAACGGCGTGGACATGGACGTGCGCACCGTGCGCCTGCTGCCGCTGGAGGATGAGCACTTTGCCAAAGAGGAGACGGCAGAAAAGCCCATCCGCTTTGAGCCCTCGGCAGAGGAGGTGCTCGCCAGGGTCGTGCCGGCGTACATCACGGGCTTTTTGTACTCGGCGATGGTCGACAGCTTTTGCGCCGAGCAGAACGCGCGCGCCTCTGCCATGGACTCGGCCAACCAGAACGAGGACGACATGCTGCGCGAGCTGCAGCTCGAGTACAACCACGAGCGGCAGGGCGCCATCACGAGCGAGATCACGGAGGTCTCCGCCGGCGCGCGCAGCAAGAAGAACCACATGAAGAAGGAGGCGCAGCATGCGCACAGGTAAGATCATTCAGGTATCGGGCAGCGTGGTGGACGTGCGCTTCCCGCACGGCGAGCTGCCGCGCATCCGCGAGGCGCTGTTCGTCGAGCTGAACGGCAAGAGCCTTGTGATGGAGGTGGAGCAGCATTTGAGCGCCGAAACGGTGCGCTGCATCATGCTCTCCGGTAGCGAGGGCCTCAGCCGCGGCATGACCGTCACGGGCGAAGGCAGCGGTCTTCGCGTGCCCGTCGGCAAGGCGACGCTCGGACGGCTTTTCAACGTCTTTGGCGATACCATCGACGGCGGCGCGCCGATCGGCGGCGCGGAGCCGCGCCGCAGCATCCACAGAAAGCCCCCCGCCTTCGACGAGCAGAGCCCGAGCGTTGAGATCTTGGAGACCGGCATCAAGGTCATCGACCTTTTGGAGCCCTATCCGCGCGGCGGCAAGATCGGCCTGTTCGGCGGCGCGGGCGTCGGTAAAACGGTGCTCATTCAGGAGCTTATCCACAACATCGCCGTCGAGCACGGCGGCTATTCGATCTTCACCGGCGTCGGCGAGCGCAGCCGCGAGGGCAACGACCTCTGGAACGAGATGCACGAGAGCGGCGTTATCGACAAGACCGCGCTCGTCTTCGGCCAGATGAACGAAGCGCCCGGCGTTCGTATGCGCGTGGCGCTGACAGGCCTTACGATGGCCGAATACTTCCGCGACGAGGAGCAGCGCGACGTGCTGCTGTTCATCGACAATATTTTCCGCTTTGTGCAGGCGGGCAGCGAGGTCTCGACCCTGCTCGGCCGCATGCCCTCCGCCGTCGGCTATCAGCCGACGCTCGCCAACGAAATGGGCGAGCTGCAGGAGCGCATCACCTCGACCAAGAGCGGCTCGATCACGTCCGTGCAGGCGGTCTACGTCCCCGCGGACGATCTGACCGATCCTGCCCCGGCGACGACGTTCACCCACCTCGACGCGACGACGGTTTTGAGCCGTAAGTTCGCCGAACAGGGCTTATATCCCGCGGTCGACCCGCTCGAATCGTCCTCCCGCATTCTGGAAGAGGACATCGTGGGCGAGCGGCACTACCGCATCGCGCGCAGCGTACAGGCGACCTTGCAGAAATACCGCGAATTGCAGGATATCATCGCCATCCTCGGCATGGAGGAGCTGAGCGACACGGACAAGGTGACGGTCAACCGCGCGAGAAAGATCCAGCGCTTTTTGGCCCAGCCGACGTTCGTGGCCGAAAAGTTCACGGGCCTTCCGGGCGTTTATGTGCCGCTTGAGGAGACACTCCGCGGCTTTGAAGCCATTCTTTCCGGCGAGATGGACGGCTATCCCGAGATGGCGTTCTACAACGTCGGCACGCTTGACGACGCGCTCGCCAAGGCGAAGAAGATGGAAAGCGGGGAAGCGTGATGAAGACCTTTCCTCTCCGCGTCCTCGCGCCCGAGCGCACGTTTTTTGACGGGGCGTGCACATCACTCACCGTGCCGAGCATCGACGGCATGTACGGCCTGATGGCGCAGCACGAGGATATCGTGCTCGCCATCGTTCCCGGCAAGCTGGCGCTGCGGGACGCCGACGGCGTCGAGCAGATCGCCGCCGTGTCCGAGGGCGTGCTCAAGATGGAGCACGGCGAGGCGCTCGTGCTGGTGGACACGATCGAGCGGCCGGAGGAGATCGACCTCCACCGCGCCGAGGAAATGGCCACCGAGGCGCGCGCCGAGCTCAAGGCGAAGCGCAGCGCGCAGGAGCAGGCCATTGCCAATGCCCGCATCGCCCGCGCGATCAGCCGCATTCACGTCAAGCACGACGGAAAATAAAAGCAGCAATTAAAATTCGCGTCTTAGGACGCGAATTTTTTTGTTCCTCCGCCGACTTTCGCCCGCTTTTGCACACTTTTTGTGCTAAAAGTGGAGAAAAAGGAGGGGAAATCCATGGAAATGTCCGAAAGAAAGCCGCTGCTCCCGCGCCGCGTGCTCGACCTGCCCATCGATGCGCTGCGCCCCAACCCCAACCAGCCGCGCATCGAGTTTGACGAGGCTTCGCTGCGCTCGCTGAGCGACAGCATCCGCCGCTATGGCATCCTCCAACCGCTGACTGTCCGCCGCACGGACGAGGGCTACGAGCTCATCGCGGGGGAGAGACGGCTGCGCGCGGCAAAGCTCGCGGGACTGCGCGAGGTGCCGTGCCTGCTCGCGCGCTCAAGCGAGGAGGAGAGCGCGCTGCTCGCGTTGATCGAAAACCTTCAGCGCCGCGATTTGCACTACTTGGAAGAGGCTGCGGCCATCGCGCGGCTGATCGCGACCTACGGCCTTTCGCAGGAGCAGGCGGCGGAAAGGCTGGGGAAGTCCCAGTCCGCCATCGCGAACAAACTGCGGCTGCTGCGCCTGTCGCCCGACTGTGTGCGCCTTCTGCGCGAGCATGACCTCTCCGAGCGGCACGCACGGGCGCTGCTGCGCCTGACGGACGAGGAAGACCGCCTCAAAGCCTTGCAAGTTATCGCCGCACGCGGCTACAACGTCGCGCAGAGCGAGGCGTACATCGAAGAGCTTTTGAAGCTCAAGCAGAAAACGCCCCCGCCGCGCCTGCCGACCTACATCGTCAAGGATGTGCGCATCTTTTTGAACACCATCCGCCACTCGCTCGGGCTGATGCAGCGCGCGGGCGTCGAGGCCGACATGCAGCGCGAGGACACGGATGACGGCATCCTCCTGACCATCCGCATCCCGAAACGTGCAAAAGAGGCCGGATAATCCTGCAAAATTGTCACCAAATTGTGATTCTTTTTCTCACAAACTGTGGTATACTGAAACGACTGGCAGGGAAGCCCCTGCCCGGAAGATCGGAAGAAACAGGAGGAGCCAGCATGGATAAAACGAACGGCGCCTTTGAGGAAAAGAAGAGAAGAAAAGGCGGCAAGCGCCTGATGCAGCCGGAAAAGGCCGCGAAGGCGCCCAAAGCGCCCCGCGCGGAGAAGCCGCCGCGCGTTCCACGTGAAACATCGGGCAAGGCCGGCAAGGTCGTCGGCATCGTCGCGGGTGTGCTCGTCGTGGCGTACTTAGGGCTTGGCGCGTGGGCGTCGGCCAGCCATAAAATTTATCCCAACGTGATGATGGGCGATACCAACTACGGCGGGATGACCGAGCAGCAGGTCGCCGAGCAGCTCAAAGCGAGCGTCGCGCAGGCGAAGGGCACAGATGTCGACTTTGTCCTGCCGGACGGCACGGAGATCGCGCACGTATCGCTCGACGAGATGCCGGAGTATGTCGACTTCGACGGACTTGCCAAGCATATCTACAACGTCTACGGCTGCAACGACAGCTTTCTGACCGCGGGCGCAAAGTATCTGCGTGCGCTCTTCAAGCCGCAGGACGCTGCACAGGTGGTCGGCGCAGCCTACTCGCCCGATTTGATGGAGAACCTTGTCGACACGGTGTGCGACAGCATCAACTGCGACCCCGTGGAGTTTGCCATCAACGTGACAGAGGATGGCAAGGTCAGCGTGACGAAGCCGCAGGACGGCCGCGCGACGACTGATACCGCAAAAGACCAGATCGGCGTATACTTAAACGGCGCGTATTTGAGCGGCGGCGACCCGTCCGAGATCGTGCTCCAGCCCGCGAGCGAGGGCGGCGTTTACGACATCATCCCCGCGCAGGAGGTTGACCTGAGCGCGCAGCGCGAGGCTGTCATCGGCCAGAAGGTCAACGCGACGTATGATAAGGAGACCGGCGCGGTCACGCCTGGCCACGCGGGTGTGGAATTCACGCTTTCTGACCTTGAATCCGCCTACAACGCCGCGGCGGCGGGGGAGACGGTCGAGTTGCCGAACGCCACGGTCGAGACGCCGGACGTCACGGCAGAGCAGCTCCAAAAGGTCCTGTTCCGCGATGTGCTGAGCACCTACACCACGAAGGTCGGCGGCGCGTCCGGCCGCCGCGCGAACGTCAAGCTGACGGCCTCGCGCATCACCGGCTACGTATTAAACTCCGGTGAAACGATGAAATACGGCCCGCTCGTCACGCCCTTTACCGCGGCGAACGGCTACAGTACCGCGCCCGGTTACTTGCAGGGCAAGACCGTCGATATGGTCGGCGGCGGCGCGTGTCAGGCGAGCTCCACGCTCTACGCCGCGGCGCTCTATGCCAACCTTGAGATCGTGCAGCGCACGAACCACGGCTTCGCGTCCGACTACATCGGCCTTGGCCTCGACGCGACGGTCGCGCAGGGAGGGCCTGAGTTTGAGTTCCGCAACAACACGATGTATCCCATCAAGGTCATCGCCGAATACTACACGAGCGGCGGCAAGGACTTCCTCAAGGTCACGCTGCGCGGCACGAAGGTCGACGACACCTACGTGAAGATCAAGACCGAAGTGCTTGAGACCATCCCGTTCACGGAGGAGATCGTCGAGACGGACGAGCTCGCCCCCGGCGAGCGCAAAGTCGAGCAGACCGCCTACACCGGCTACAAGGTCAAGACGTACCGCAACGTCTACTCCGGCGACGGCAAGCTCATCTCGTCCACATTTGAGGCCAGCAGCAACTACAAGGCGCGCAACCGCATCGTGCTCGTCGGCAAGTCCGCGGCGACCACGCCGGTGGACCCAGGGACGACCACACCTGTCGATCCCGGCACGACCACGCCGACCGACCCGACAACGCCCGTCGACCCCGGTACCACGACTGACCCGGGCACCACGACCGATCCCGGGACCACTGACCCCGGCGTGACAGACCCCGGCACGACCACAGAGCCGCCCGTCGAGCAGGAAAAGCCCGGCTGGCTCGATACGGGGCTCGACCGGTAAAAACAGCAGAACGAGAAAACGGAGAGGCATTGCCTCTCCGTTTTTACGTTGTTCAAGTGTTATTCGCCGTCCGAGTCCATGTAGAGCTCTTCGGCCTTCTGCTGCGCGGCGATCAGCAGTGCGCTGGCCTCGCCATAGTTCTGCCTGTGCATTTTCTCCAGCGCGTCAGTCACGGCGTTGAAGAGGAGCAGATACATTGCCTTGTAGTCCGTCATGGAACCACCCTCTGAAAATTATATAACGTTTTGTTATATAGCACAATATAACATTTTGTTTTACGTATACTTCTTTACAGAATCTAAACACGAATTCTGGATGGAGTGAAGCAAAATGTATCGACGCATTCGAGACTTGAGAGAGGACAGCGACCTGACGCAAAAGAGCTTGGCGGACTATCTGAGCTGCTCGCAGGTCTGCTATTCCAACTACGAGACCGGCAAGCGCGACGTCCCGAGCGACGTGCTCATCAGGCTCGCACGGTTTTACCACACGAGTGTGGATTATCTTGTGGGGCTCACGGAGGAGCGGGCTCCTTACCCGCATAAGAAGGGTACATAACGCCGTGCACTGCGCGGCGGGGGAGAAAGCAGCGCCAGTGGCGCTGCACGGATCAAAGGGGATATTCTCTTTTGCGAAAGAGAATATCCCCTTTGGAACCCCAAGAGAAAGGCTTTGACATTGCGAGCAAGCAGCTCGAAGAGCTGCAATGCTTGCCGACTGCACTTCCCATAGCGCGGCGTTGCCGCGTTTGGGGTTGCTAGACGATTTGACTTTCTCCTATTATCCGCTGTTGCGCAGCCGTTGGCGGCTTTGCCGCCTTACGGATGCGGTACACTCCTTGCGGGTGCCGCTCTGCCCATCTTGTAGGAGTACAGCCTAATTTCCGTCTACCGAGGAACCTATCAATGCGGCGAGCGCAGCAATGCCACATTCGGCAAGCAGTCTGCCGCTGAGGTAACGTCACTCGCGCCTCACGGTAGTAAGGCGCGGTTGAAAACGGTGACGAATCGCAGGGATTCATGGCGAAGCCAT
>ERZ773193.1593-NODE-1593-length-27794-cov-8.269656_pt1 | contig 27794 bp, 26 predicted proteins | sample MGYA00511110_ERZ773193 | MGnify/ENA primary metagenome ERZ773193 (study PRJEB29015, sample SAMEA2737784) | human gut metagenome | biome: human gut; feature: human-associated habitat; material: faeces | place: China | collected 2012 ...
TGAAGGTGCAGACGCTCCAGCGCGGCTTCGCGTGGCTGGATACGGGCACGCACGACTCCTTGGCCGAAGCCTCGATCTTCGTGGAGGTCATCGAGAAGCGTCAGGGTCTTAAGATCGCCTGTCTGGAAGGCATCGCCTACCGCAACGGGTGGATCACGGCGGACAAGCTGCGCGCACTTGCCGAGCCGATGCTCAGGAACCAGTACGGACAATACCTTTTGAAACTCCTCGACGAATCGGAAATATAAACGATGACAACGGTTGATCAGAGAGAGAATAGCCATGTATTCTCGATCATGAAAGGATTGGGGATTATTTTTGTTGTTGCAGGGCATACAGCGTATTCTCCGGTTCATAACTTTGTATACCTGTTTCATTTGGCTGTTTTCTATTTCGTAGCCGGATATTTCTTCAAGGATAAATATATAGACGATAAACTTTTATTCGTTTGGAAAAAAATTAAAAGTTTGTGGTTTCCGCTGATCGGATACGGAATCGTATTCATGCTGTTGCACAACCTCTTTTTCAGAGCTCATTTTTATAATCCTCTGACCAGCCATTTGTATACGCGACAGGATTATTTCGATTGTCTTAAATATTTTTGTTCTTGCGTTACTCCGGAACAATTGTTAGGGGCATTGTGGTTTTTGAGAAGTCTTTTCATCGTTTCCTTCTTGTTCATGATCGGAGTCTGGATTTCCAAACGGCTGTCAGACAGATATTCTGATATAATTTTAGGGGGGGGGATTTTGTTCGCAGTGGTCCTTTGCTCTGTTTTTGATACTGAGATACAGCAGATTGATATTCTGATTATACGACGGATTTTATCTAACGAGTGTTATTTGACCGCTGTTTTATACATGGGGCGAATGTTTCGGAAATACCAGCGATATATGCCTGTTAATATATGGAGCATCGGGGTTTTACTGATGTTACTGCTCTTTTTGCAATATAAAAATGTAACGGTGGCAATCGCCAGTTCGATTTTCCCACCGCTCCCTGTTTTCTATTTTGCATCGGCCGCCGGTTGTCTGTTTACTTATACTTTGGCTGTATACATACATAATCTACCGACTCTGTCGCGTATTATGATCTATGTCGGAAATGCGTCTTTAGCTATCATGGCTCTGCATTTTCTTGCATTCAAAGTCGTCAGCCTGCTTCAGATTCTGATATATGGTTATGGCATTGATTATTTGTCCGTATTTCCTGTTATTTCGGATCGGATAAATATCTGGTGGGTTCCATACGTAGTTTGTGGTGTCGCTTTGCCGCTGTTATATACAAGTGTTAAACAAATACTTGTCCTTCAATACGGTCGATTATACGGTCAACTGATCTTAAAATTTAAACTATGAAAGTTCTGATAACCGCCATAGAGGGCGTGGTTATTCTAGAGCCGGAGGTTTTCGGCGACGCGCGGGGTTACTTCTTCGAGAGCTACTCGCAGCGCCGCTTCGACGCACAGGTCCGTCCCGTGCGCTTCGTGCAGGACAACGAATCGCACTCACGCTACGGCGTGCTGCGGGGCCTCCATTTCCAGAAAGGGCGGTACTCCCAGTCGAAACTGGTCCGCGTGGTCCGGGGCCGCGTGCTCGACGTCGCGGTGGATATCCGCCGCGGCTCCCCCACGTTCGGCCGCCACGTGGCGGTGGAGCTGACTGAAGACAACAAGCGTCAGTTCTTCATCCCGCGGGGCTTCGCGCACGGCTTCGCCGTGCTGAGCGACGAAGCGACGTTCCAGTACAAGTGCGACAACCCCTACGCCCCCGAATCGGAGGGCGCCATTGCATGGAATGACCCTTCGCTGGGCATCGACTGGCGTCTGGCCCCCGAAGATGTCGTCCTCTCGCCTAAGGACAGCGCCCACCCGCTGCTGTCGGAGGCCGGGGAACTGTTCGACTATAATACAAACTATTATAGTTTATGACGACTTTGTTTTTTGTATTTCTCTTTCTAGTGTTATTCAAACAAATAATACTACTCTCCTCGATATTCCCGATGGCCTTTTATTACAGGTTCAAAAGAAACCGACAAATTCAGTCGTCAGCATCCGTCTCCCCCCCCCTCGTTAGGCAACAAAAAGGAGGCATTACAAGTCGAATCAAACTTCTATGCAGTGGATATTTTCGTTATAACTTGTTCCAAATCGCTTATATTCCGTCACATATAATCCGGAATTTTCTTTATAAGAAGGTTTGTCTGGTCGAAATCGGTCCTAAAGCTGTTATTTATTTTGGAGCGGAGATAAGAGATCCTTATAAACTGAAAATCGGAGAAGGGAGCATTATTGGGGATCGGGCGGTTTTAGATGCGCGAAATGGAATATCGATAGGTGCAAATGTCAATCTCTCTACAGAAGTACATATTTGGACAGAGCAGCATGACCATAAAGATCCGGATTTCAAATGCAATTCAGACGACAGTTTTCGCGTCGTCATAGAGGATCGGGCATGGCTCGGTCCGAGAACGACAATATTGCACGGGGTTACAATTGGTGAAGGCGCCGTCGTCGCAGCCGGCGCCGTAGTGACGAAAGATGTCGCTCCTTACACGATCGTCGGCGGGGTCCCTGCAAAAAAGATAGGCGAACGTACACACGATCTACGATACGAATTTTCCGGAGATTATATTCCTTTTTATTAAACTTATGAATATCCTGATTACGGGCTCGAACGGTCAGCTTGGCAGCGCCCTGCGGCGTCTTGGCGGCGTCTCGCCCCACAACTACTTCTGTACGGATGTCGCGGAACTAGACATCACCGATGCGGCTGCCGTCCTGCGAACGGTCGAGGAGCGGCGCATCGACGTTATCGTAAACTGCGCGGCCTACACCGACGTGGAGCGGGCCGAAGAGGACGAACCGCGTGCGGACCTGCTGAACCACAAGGCTGCGGGCAATCTCGCGGCGGCGGCCAAGGCGACGGGCGCGACGCTGTTCCACGTCTCGACGGACTACGTCTTCGACGGCACGGCCCATACGCCCTACAGGGAGGATACGGCTCCCTCGCCGCTGGGAGCCTACGGGCGTACGAAGCTTGCGGGCGAACGCGCCGTCATGGCATCTGGGTGCCGGTATCTGATCTTCCGCACGGCGTGGCTCTATTCGGAGTACGGACACAACTTCCTGAAGACGATGCTGCGTCTGACTTCGGAGCGGGATACGCTGCAGGTGGTCTTCGACCAGATCGGCACTCCGACCTACGCCGGGGACTTGGCGCTTGCGATCTTCTCGATCATCGAGTCGGAACGCTACGCGGGCAACGAGGGCGTGTACCACTTCACCGACGAGGGCGTCTGCTCGTGGTACGACTTCGCGACGGAGATCGCCGCGGCCGCGGGTCACGACTCATGCCGCATCATCCCCTGCCACACGTCGGAATTTCCGACCAAGGCCCAGCGCCCGGCCTATTCGGTGCTGGACAAAACCAAAATCAAGACCACCTTCCAGATGGACATTCCCCACTGGAGGGAGGCAATGATCTACTGCCTGAAACAAATTGAAAATAAATCATTATGATACCCAAAATCATCCATTTCGTATGGTTGGGAGGAGGAAAATACCCCCCCCCGGTTCAGGATTGCATAAACTCTTGGAAGAGGATCTTGCCGGACTATACCATAAAGCGTTGGGATGAAACGAATTTCGATATAGATTCTGTTCCGTGGGTAAAGGAGGCTATTCAAATGAGGAAATGGTCTTTGGCTTCAGATTATATCAGACATTTTGCCCTTTATACGGAAGGTGGTATTTATATGGATACGGATGTCAAAGTATTCAGGCCCTTTGATGAGTTTTTATCTTGGGACTTCTTTTCTTCTGTCGAATATCATCCGACCTATTTTTTATCACAAGGTATTCATCAAATAGACGATGCCGGAGCCGTCCGACGGGATGGGGATATTGTCGCAGGACTGGGATTGTTGGCAGCTTTGATAGCTTCCAAGAAGGCTAATCCCTTTATTAAGGAATGTTTGGATTATTATGGCTCCCGGCATTTTATTCAAGAGGACGGATCTCTATATGTAGATGTCATAAATCCGGGCATTATGGCGATGTTGGCAACGAAGTATGGATTCCGCTATAAAGATGAGAATCAGTTACTTGACGGAAATATGATGGTGTATAGCTCAAGCATATTCGCAGGCGATCCTGCGACGAGAAGCAAGGAGTCCTATTCCATGCATTATTGTGACGGGTCTTGGCGGGAAAAAACTCTGAAAACCCGAATGAAAGATTATATAAAAAGGATTTTATATAAGAAAAGAAAATAATTTCCGCGATGCCGCGGAGTAAAATTCATTGATGTTGAATATATGAAACGCACTATCCTCATCACGGGCGGTGCGGGCTTCATCGGCTCGCATGTGGTCCGTCTTTTCGTGACCAAATACCCCGATTACCGGATCGTCAACCTCGACAAGCTGACTTATGCGGGCAACCTCGCCAACCTGCGGGACATCGAGGAGCGGCCGAACTACACTTTCGTCAGGGGCGACATCTGCGACTTCGAGGCGATGCGTGAACTGTTCCGGCAGTACGGCATCGACGGGGTGATCCACCTCGCAGCCGAGAGCCACGTGGACCGCTCGATCAGGGATCCGTTCACTTTCGCGCGTACGAACGTCATGGGTACGCTGTCGCTGCTCGAAGCTGCGCGGGAGTACTGGAACGGTGACTGGGCAGGCAAGCTGTTCTACCACATCTCGACCGACGAGGTGTACGGGGCGCTGGAGCTGACCCGCCCCGCGGGGGACCCTGCGGGCTGCGAGAGCGGCGGGGGTCCTTTCGGGGAGGAGTTCTTCACCGAGGAGACGAAGTACGACCCGCACAGCCCCTACTCGGCGTCGAAGGCTTCGTCGGACCACTTCGTGCGGGCCTACCACGACACGTACGGCATGCCGACGCTGGTGACGAACTGCTCGAACAACTACGGTCCTTACCAGTTCCCGGAGAAGCTGATTCCGTTGTTCATCAACAACATCCGCCGCGGAAGGGCGCTTCCGGTGTACGGCCGCGGGGAGAACGTCCGCGACTGGCTCTACGTCGAGGACCACGCACGGGCCATCGACGTGATCTTCCACAGGGGCAAAGTCGCCGACACGTACAACATCGGTGGTTTCAACGAATGGAAGAACATCGACCTGATACGGGTGATCGTCAAAACCGTGGACCGGCTGCTGGGCAATCCCGAAGGCGCTTCGGAAAAGCTGATTACCCATGTCGCCGACCGCGCGGGTCACGACCTGAGATACGCCATCGACTCGCGCAAACTCAAAGACGAGCTGGGCTGGCAGCCCAGCCTGCAGTTCGAAGAGGGGATCGAAAAGACCGTCCGCTGGTACCTCCAGAACCAAAAATGGATGGACGACATTACTTCCGGAGAGTATGAAAAATACTACCAGAGCATGTATAAGGAGAGGTAGATATGGCACTTAACGGATGAACATCGGCTCCGAAATGCAGGAAATAAGCTCTAACAACAAACGAATAGCAAAGAATACGCTTCTGCTCTACTTCCGGATGCTTGTTACCATGGCGGTAAGTCTCTACACCAGCCGGGTGGTATTGAATATTCTGGGGGTGGAGGACTTCGGCATTTATAATGTCGTGGGCGGAATCGTTGCCATGTTCGGATTCATCAATGGGTCAATGACCTCCGCGACACAGCGGTACCTGACCTTTGAGCTGGGACAGAACAATCGGACGCAACTGACAAAGGTTTTCTCGACCAGCCTTTCAATACATGCCATCATATCCTTTCTTATAATAGTGCTGGCGGAAACGGTCGGGCTTTGGTTCTTATGGAACAAAATGCAGATTCCGGCCGACCGCATGAATGCCGCTTTCTGGGTATTCCAGTGCTCGGTAGCGGCATCGGTGATCATGATCATGAGCGTACCGTACAATGCGGCCATCATCGCCCATGAAAGAATGAGCGCATTCGCCTACATATCGATTATCGAAGTCTCTTTGAAATTGCTGATCGTCTGTTTTCTTCGGTATTTTCACACCGACAAACTGATATTGTACGCCGCGTTGATCGTTATTGTCCAACTCGTCATACGTCTATGTTACAGCTGGTATTGCAACCGGCATTTCAAAGAGACGAAATATCGTTGGATATGGGATAAGACGCTGTTTTGCGAAATGACAGGCTTCGCAGGCTGGAATCTTTTCGGCAACCTTGCGGCCATTACATTTACGCAGGGACTGAACCTGCTGCTGAATATGTTCTTCGGTCCGGTTGTCAACGCTGCCAGAGGTATCGCCGTGCAGGCCCAAACCGCCATCGGTCAGTTCAGCAGCAACTTCCAAACGGCCCTCAACCCGCAAATAACCAAATCGTACGCGACCGGCGACATGGAATACATGCATGGCCTGATTTTCCGGAGCGCCAAATTTTCATTTTTCCTGCTGCTGCTGTTATCGCTTCCCGTCCTTATCGAGACAAAAGCGCTACTGACACTCTGGCTGAAAATCGTCCCGGACCACACAGTCGTATTCCTGCGGATCATGTTGTGCACGACATGGGTGTATGCCGTCTCCAATCCGTTGATTACAGCCGCTTCCGCCACCGGCAAGATCAAACTATACCAAAGCGTCGTCGGAGGGTTGCTGCTGCTGATCCTACCGATTTCTTATCTTTGTTTGCGGCTAGGGCTCCCTGCATACAGCGTCTTTATCGTACATTTAGTCATTGAAATTACAGCCCAATTCGCCCGGCTGCTGATGCTCAAAAGAATGATTAAACTTTCACTGCGAGAATATTTCAGTAAAGTAGTGTGGTGTATTTTCAAGGTAACGGCAATCGCGCTTGCAGTACCGCAGGCAGTAATATATTGCCACCCCCAGCACGGAGTATGGAATCTTTTGATGGTATGCCTCGTATGTACCCTATCGACAAGCATCTCCATCTATTATTTCGGCTTGACATCCGGTGAAAAGACTTTCATCTCTTCAAAAATCTCAGTCATATTGGCAAGGCTAAAACCCAAAACCAAAGACTAATGCATCGTATTCCCTATTTCGACTTCCTGAGGGGCATCGCTATCATTATGGTGGTATGCCTGCATTGCATCGACTATTCCGCCATGGAAGGCCCCGTTTTGAATCTTTTCGGAGTGGAATTCAGGAACCTGCTGAATGCGGCCGTCCCGCTGTTTCTGGCGATATCGGGTTATTTCATGGCAAATAAAAAAACAGACACCCCGACTGCATATAAAGAGTTCCTGAAAAGACAGGCGGTAAAGGTATACATTCCCATGCTGGTCTGGTCGGTTCCCTATCTGATCCTTGCATACCTGCACCGGGAAAACTCCGTGACCTCGTGGCTACTTTATTTCTTCGGCGGATTCTCTATCTACTACTTCATCATCCTGATCGTACAGTATTACGCACTGCTGCCCTTAATGCAGAAAATGGGACGCTCCCTAGGGGGGGGGTGCTGGCAGCCGTCACAATCAGCATCACCTGCATATCCTGCATGGAAATCCTGCTTTATGTATATCGGATGGAAATACCATTGATCGTATACGCCGGGCCGTTCCCGCTATGGATCATGTTCTTCGTGACCGGAATCTATCTACGTAACCATACGGTTCAAATGAAATACGTTTACCCGCTGGTGATTCTTTTCTTCCTGCTGTCCGTCGCAGAAAACTTCGTCATCATGCACTACATGGGGCAGGTAACAGGACTCGGCATCAAAGTCTTTTCGTTCCTTTTTTCACTTTATTTCATCATCATGCTGTTTGCAAGTCCCCTGCAACGTTATCTAACTGCCCGTAAAGATCGCTTCATTGTCCGCAGCATCGCCAAGGTCGGGGAAATATCCTTCGGCATTTATCTGATCCACATGCTGGTCAATATGGTACTGAACAAATTATGCGGCTACCACGACTTCAATTTCATATTGGTTCTGACAATAAGTATTGCTGTCATCATTGCCACCATGAAATTGGTGCCGACTTCCATCCGTAAATACATAGGCTTTTCATAACATGATCGAAATCCGGAATAAACGGGATTGCTGCGGTTGCAACGCATGCGTACAAAAATGTCCCCAGCAGTGCATCGGACAGTCCGAAGACGCCGAAGGATTCATTTACCCTCAAGTAGATAAGGCCCGGTGTGTCGGTTGCGGCCTATGCGAAAAAGTATGTCCGGTCATCAACCAGAATCCCAAAAGCAAACCTTTGAAAGTCATGGCCGGCCGAAACGGAAATGAAGAAATCCGGATGCAGAGTTCCTCAGGCGGAGTTTTCACATTATTGGCAGAACAGATCATCGGCCGGGGCGGGGTTGTCTTCGGTGCCCGGTTCGACGAGAACTGGAATGTCGTACACAGTTACACCGAATGTACGGACGGACTGGCTGCATTCCGGGGCAGCAAATACGTACAAAGCAGGATCGGGGAGACATTCAGGCAAGCCAGAGAATTCTTGCGACAGGGCTGCGAGGTACTATTCACCGGAACCCCCTGCCAGATTGCGGGATTGCATAGGTTCCTCGGAAAAGAATACGACAATCTGTTCACCATGGACATCGTATGCCACGGAGTTCCCAGTCCGGGTGTATGGAAAGAGTATTTGAAACAAACAACTCAGAATTTATCTCCGATCGCACGTATCGTCGGGATAAATTTCCGCGACAAGCGCACCGGTTGGAAAGAGTATAGCTTCACACTCCATCTTTCGTCACCGGACAAAGAGGTTTTGCATACCGAAAAGTTTTACCGGAACAAGTATATGCGCGGATTCCTCGCCAATTTATATCTGCGGCCATCCTGTCATCAATGTCCGTCAAAATCAGGCAAATCCGGGGCCGACATTACATTGGCGGACTTTTGGGGAATCGAACATATCGTACCAAGCATAGATGATGACAAAGGGACCGGATTGATACTGGTCAATACGGCCAAAGGGAAATGCATGTACAATACCTTACCAATTATTTCGCAAGAGGTTGAATATGAACAAGCTCTTAAAGGGAATCATGTGATTGAAATTTCAGTTCCCATTCCTTCGCAAAGGGAGTGTTTTTTTGACAACTTCGGAAAAGAGAATTTTTTCCGGCTGATAGACCGTCTTACAAAAGAACCTCTCAAGACACGGTTACGCCGGGCAGCGGGCCGGTTCATTAAACGATTACGATGAAAATAGGCATATTGACCCAACCGCTGCAGAGGAATTACGGCGGGATACTCCAATGCTACGCGCTGTGCGAAGTATTGAAGGGATTGGGGCATGAAGTGTGCGTGCTGGACAGACACCACCATACCCCTTTCCTGCGAAAATTGCTCCGCAGCGCAAAAAGAATACTACGCTATTGCCTCGGCGCAGAAAAAAAGGAAAACATCTTGTCCATATGGATGACCGCCGGTCAAATGCGGACAATCAGCCGGCATACCTCGGCGTTCATCGACAGGCATATCCCTCATACCCGGCCGCTCTTGAGGACAAAAGAACTCCGGCAGGCCGCCGGCAACGAGCACATAGATGCATATGTCGTGGGTAGCGACCAAGTATGGCGTCCGGTCTTCTCCCCCTGCATCACCAATTATTACATTGATTTCGACCAACGGGACCATATCATTCGGATCGCCTACGCGGCATCGTTCGGGGTCGACGCATGGGAATACGACCGGCAAACGCAACAGGTGTGTGCCGGTTATGCAAAAAAATTCGATGCCATATCCGTGCGCGAGGACTCCGGAGTTACATTGTGCCGAAATTATCTGGGAGTCGCGGCGGAACATGTCCTCGACCCAACAATGCTGCTCAGGCGGGAACAATATGAAAAACTGGCAACGGATCGGCACGCCCTTGCAAGCAGAGGGAACCTGTTGACCTATATCCTCGACCCGTCCCCGGAAAAATCAACGATCGTCGGGCACGTGTCCCGGAAATTGGGTCTGACTCCGTTTAGCGTGATGCCGTCCCGGGAAGCGGACGTCCTGAACTGCGCGATGTATCCGGAAGAGTGTACTTCCCCAGCGGTAGAACAGTGGCTGCGCGGGTTCATGGACGCCCGGTACGTCATTGTCGATTCTTTCCACGGCTGCGTGTTCTCCATCCTGTTCAACAAACCGTTCATCGCCATAGCCAACTGCAGCAGGGGCGAAACCCGTTTCACTTCCCTGTTAAGGACGTTCGGCCTCGAAGGCCGGTTGATTCATAGTGCCGGGGAATTGACCGACAGCCTGATAACGGCTCCGGTCGATTGGGAGCGATGTAACGGAATATTACAGTCGGAGAGGAAAAAATCCCTTCTTTTCCTCCGAACAAATCTTAACAAATAGACATGGAGTTTTACATTTACCTTGCTTTGATCGTACTTTTTTTATCGCTCGTAAAAAGGGCCAACAACAAAGTCGTATACATAGGAGTCGCTTTCGCCTTGTTCTTTCTGGCTGCCTACCGTAGTCTGGGAGTGGGAACAGATTCCGAGGCGTATTACACAATATATTATCAATATGCCAATAACGACGCCTACGTAGCAGCCAACGAAAATTATAAAACCGCGGAATTCATCTGGCTGGCAATGTTAAGGTATTTCCGCAATGCGAACAATTATAGGGGATTGCTGGTCATGTTGGCTGCCTTGAATGCCATACCGCTCTTCTATGCCCTCAATAAGCAAAGCAAATGGCCGTTGTTCTCGGTTTTCCTTTATATCTCGCTGTACTTTTACGGGAACTCCATGAACGCGATGCGCCAGTCGGTGGCAATGTCCTTCCTGTTGTTGGCCATCCCCTTTTTGGAGAAAGACAAAAACAAATACTACCTGCTGCTGATGCTATTGGCAATGGCCATACACATGTCCGCATTATATGTCTTCCTGTTCGTCTGGGTGTTTTATAAAGCGAACTTGAATTTCGACAACAAACTCAAATATGCGCTCGCAATAGCCATCAGTTTCATTATCGGCATGTTCTTTACGGCATGGTTCAAGGAGACTCTCAAACCCATAGCCAATTTATTCGCTTCGAGCAACTATGACTATTACCTAAGCGGGGGAACCGTTAACGAATCGAGGAACCTGCTCTCCAACCTTGGACTCAATCTGGTAGCCGTATTCATGCTGTACATCAATAAGGATGCGAACAATATATATTTCAAATTATATATCCTCGGAGTAATCATGGTCAACTTACTTGCCGGACTGGGTGCATTTTCAGGTCGTGTTGTCAGTTATTTCAGCCTGATGCAGATCGTGGCTATCCCGAACCTTCTATATCTGGTCAAAAAAACATTCCAGAAATATTTGTATACCGTGATATTCATTGCGTATGGGCTTTCCGTCTATATTTATTATCTCTTTAAAAATCTCAGCGAGATCGTACCCTATTCCAATATATTCAGTAATTAACCGCTCTGATGTTCTCCGTTGTAATCCCCTTGTATAATAAACAAGACTGTATCCGCAATACCGTACAGTCCGTATTGAATCAAACGTTCCCCGATTTTGAAATAAATATCGTAGACGACGGATCGACGGACCGCAGTTTGGAAATCGCACGCCAATTCGATGATCCCCGGATCAGGGTCTTTTCCAAACCGAACGGCGGCGTATCGTCCGCCCGCAATTACGGGATAAGGCAATCCCGGAAAAAGTATATTGCGTTTCTCGACGCTGACGACCTTTGGTATCCGGATTATCTTAGCGAAATCGCACGCCTGATAGATAAGTATCCCGGATGCGGCATCTATTCGGCTGGATACATTTTACGGAAAAAACACCGGGAGATCCGATATGCCTACCCGACCGAAGGTGTCATACAAGATTATTTCAAAGAATACTTCAAACACAAAAGTCCATTTTGCAATGCTTCGTGTGCTGTAATCCCGGTGGAAGCTTTCGGGAAAGTTGGTTATTTTCCAGAGAATCTGCATACAGGCGAAGACTTGTATATGTGGATGGCCATCGCCGAACACTATAATGTATGTGTTACGCCAAATATCCTGATGAGTTACGAGTATCAGGAATCGACATTCAATGACCGCCTCGAAAAAAACATATATATACAAGGTGATTTATTCAAAAAGCTCTGCAAGTGCCAAAATACATATCTGAACGAAATCATTGCACGTTTGGTAATTACAGACGCCATTTTTCAGGCATTGAGAAATAATAAAGACGTATCGAAGAGTGTTGAGAAAAAATTCAATTACACCAAATTCAACAGAACAGAGCTATTATATCTTCGAATTCTGAACCGAACCCCGGCTTGGAGCAACAAGATCATCCGCAACGGATGGAAATTAGGTTCAGCTATTAAAACCTATTTATTAGGGGTAATGGGAAGATAGAGACACAAGAAAACATCCAATGAGATCGCCCCATATCTATGAACAAACAAAATAACGATCCATGCGAATTTTAATATTGAATCCGATTCTTTATACCGCCGAAAACAATACAATCCCGACCGTATCTTCAATTAAAGACACGATGATCTACAATTTATGTCTTGGATTTAAACAATTGGGGCATGACATAACATTGGCGGCAGCAATGGAATACCAACCATGCAAGAAAGAAGAATATGATTTTAAAATTTTGTTTTTCAAATCGGACTTGAAAAGAATCTTTCCACCGTCCGTACTCCCGTTCTCACGAGAACTGTGGAAACACCTAAAACAGAACAGTCAACAATACGATCTCATAATCAGCAGCGAGGTATTTTCTTTTCAAAGTCTATTTGCGTCGCTATTATACCCTCGCAAAACCATAATATGGCATGAATTGGCATTACATCCCCAAAAGCTATATAAACTACCATCCAAAATATGGTACAACTTTATAGCACCAGTATTTATCAGAAAGACATTGGTAGTTCCCCGCTCCAAAGCCGCATATAATTTCATAAAAAGATACCATAAAAAAACAACGACTGAATGTATTGAACATGGAGTTAATATCGAGAAATTTGCGGTATCGGCAGAAAAAAAAGATTTTTTCATCGTCATTTCTCAATTAATAGAACGTAAAAACATTTCCTCGATTATTACGAAATTCGCAGCCTTGATAAAGGATAAACAATATAAAGACTTTAAATTGTATGTCATAGGACAAGGCCCCTTGGAGGAGCAACTCAAAAGACAATCCATAATTTCCGACACACAAAACAATATAATATTTACCGGGTTCCTGCCCCATGTCCAAATGAGCGAATATACAGCTCACGCAAAAGCGTTATTGATCAATACATACCAAGACAATAACATGGTTTCCATTCCTGAAACACTCTCCTGCGGAACTCCGGTCATTTCGAATACCGTTCCTACGAATTCCTATATTATAAACAGCCATCAATTAGGTATAGCAAAAGATAATTGGGATGAACACGATTTGAAAGAGATTATTGCGAATAATTCCTTCTATGTAAAAAACTGCATTGCATACCGAGATAATCTGGCCAACAGCCATATTGCCCAGACTTTCCTAGACATCTTTCAGGATAAAAAATAGCCGAAAATATAAAATAAAAACAGATGGCTATAAACAGAATCAACTGGCTATCCGTCCTTCAAGGGTGGAGCATGTTACTGGTCGTCATCGGGCATGTGACATTGACGAATGTGTTCCAAGATCCCGAAACCCCCGTTAGTGCAGAGATCGAACGGATCATATACAGTTTTCACATGCCGCTATTCATGTTCATTTCCGGATTTCTGTTTTACCTGACAAAAATAGGGCGGAACAAGAGATACGTGGAGACCATCGGAGACAAGGCAAAAAGGTTGCTGATCCCCTATGCCGCATTCACCTGCGCAACGTTCTTTCTGAAATATGCCTTCAATCCGCTAATGAGACGGCCGGTAGACTTTTCATGGTCGGAAATCCTCGACATAGTCACGTTTAGATCCAACCCGTTGGCTGAAATGTGGTTCATATCGACTCTCTTCGTTCTGTTCCTGTTCTTCCCCATATACAAATGGTCGCTGGGCGGCAAGATGAAAAGCGTTCTCATGTTTTGTGCCGCCCTGCTTATCTATTTCTTCTTCCCGAAGGATATAGAACTATTCTGCATTTCATATGCGTCCAGCTATCTGCTCTTTTTTTATACGGGAATATTGATCTCCAAATACGGGGGGGGAAATTCTTGGACACTCCCGTGCTCCTTTGGTGCTGCACGGCATTGATGGTAGTCTGTTCACTGTATCCCGGCATTCCGCTATTGAATATTTTCGTCGGGATATTTTTCTCATTGACCCTTTGCATGTTTTTATCACGGCACTTACCCGGCCTTTTCGGAAGCTTCAGGGAGTATACGTTCCAGATTTTCCTGATGGGGATATTCTTCCAGATAGCAATCCGGTTCATCTATGCCAAACTCGGAATCGCATGCCTCTACTGGCCTCTGTATATCGTGAGCATCCTGCTGGCTTTGTATATGCCGGTACTGATCTCCAAAGCCATCCGGAAAACAGGCAGCAAGGCGCTGGCCAGATGCTTCGGGTTATAAAGCCCATCGGCGTTTTCAGCAGGCCGGATTGCCTTGTACAATTGCGTTTCCCAAATCCATGATCCATGAAAATACTGTTAGCCAATAAATTTTATTATCCCCGGGGCGGGGATTGCACTTACCTCCTGAACATAGAGGAACTCTTGGAGTCGCACGGGCATGAAACGGCCGTTTTCGCCATGCAATATCCGGAAAACATCCCCTCCCCATGGAGCGGTTATTTTCCAAGCGAAATAAAATTCACGCCCGGATTGAAAATGCTGGAAGCCTTCTTCCGGCCATTCGGCACGGGAGAGGTCAAGCGCAAATTCACCAAACTGCTGGACGACTTCCGCCCCGACATCGTACACTTGGGCAATATTCATACGCAACTCTCGCCCGTTCTCGCCAAGATCGCGCACGGAAAAGGGATAAAAGTTGTCTGGACATTGCATGACTACAAACTCCTGTGTCCACGCTACGATTGCCTGCGCAACGGCGAGATACCCTGCGAGGCATGCTTCTCGGACAAACACAAGGTCCTCGAATACAAGTGTATGAAAAATTCGCGCATAGCCAGCTACATCGCTTATCGGGAAGCCTTGAAATGGCCGCGTGAAAAACTGGAGAACTACACGGATGCTTTCATCTCTCCAAGCCGGTTCCTGAAGGACAAAATGGTGCAGGGCGGATTTGCAAAGGATAAGATACATACATGCTGCAATTTCATAAATACCGCGAAAGTACGACGGGAAAACTATGACAAGGACGATTATTACTGTTATGTCGGCCGACTGTCGCACGAAAAAGGCATCGGAACGTTGATCGAAGCAGCGAAAGGACTACCCCTCAAACTAAAGATCATCGGCAACGGTCCACTGCAGGAGATACTGACAGCACAGGCTGCGGGAGCGGATATCGAACTGCTCGGATACAGACAATGGGACGAGATAAAGGAGATTGTCGGTAAGGCACGGTTCTGCGTACTCCCCTCGGAATGGTATGAGAACAACCCGTTTTCCGTCATCGAATCTCAGTGCTTGGGCACACCCGTTTTGGGCGCCCGGATCGGCGGCATCCCCGAACTGATAGACGAAGGCAAGACCGGAATGCTGTTCATGCCCGGAAACGCAGAAGAGCTGAAAACTCAGATCGCCCAAATGTTCGCAACCCCGTTCGAATACCGTCAGATCGCACTCGACGCCCAGAAAAGATATTCGGCAGAGAGGTACTATACAGAACTTATGAAAATCTACAACAACATATAAGATGAATACCCGGAATATCCCGCACCCCACCGACGCCAGCATTATCCTGACCTATCGCTGCCCGATGAAATGCAAGATGTGCAACATCTGGTTCAACCCCACGAAAAAAGACGCCGAGATCAAAGCTGCGGACCTCCGTACGCTGCCGCGCCTGAAATTCATCAACCTGACCGGCGGAGAACCCTTCGTCCGCGAGGATCTGGCGGAAATCGTGGAAGAGTGCTACAAACATACGGACCGCATCGTCATCTCCACGTCCGGATGGTTCGAAGACAAAGTCGTGGCCTTGGCCAAACAATTCCCGAACATCGGCATCCGCATCTCGATCGAAGGACTGAGCTGCAAGAACGACGAACTGCGCGGACATGCCGGCGGCTTCGACAAGGGGCTGAGGACACTGCTCACGCTGAAGCAGATGGGGCTGAAAGACATCGGATTCGGCTGCACCGTGTCGAACAACAATTCCAAGGATATGCTCTCGCTCTATCAGCTGTCGCTGTCCTTGGGCATGGAGTTCGCTACGGCGGCTTTCCACAACTCCTATTATTTCCACAAGGACGACAACGTAATCACCAACAAGGACGAGGTGTGCAAAAACTTCAAGCAGCTGATCGAATGGCAGTTGCAGGAGAACCATCCGAAAAGCTGGTTCCGCGCATGGTTCAATATGGGGCTGATCAACTACATCGAAGGCGGCCGCCGCATGCTGCCGTGCGAAGCGGGTTCGGCGAACTTCTTCATCGATCCTTTCGGCGAAGTATATCCGTGCAACGGTCTCGAAGAGAAATACTGGCAGAAATCGATGGGCAATATCCACGAAACGCCCGACTTCATGGATATCTGGGAGAGCGGCCGGGCGCAGGAAGTCCGCGCCATGGTCCGGAAATGCCCGAAAAACTGCTGGATGGTCGGTACGGCCAGTCCTGTAATGCACAAATACATGAAATACCCGCTGAAGTGGGCGCTCAGAAACAAGCTCCGCAGCCTGCGGGGAAAACCGGCCAGTCTGGACAAGAAGTGGTGCGATGTCGGCCAAGACCCGATGCAAGGCGATTTGCGGGAAAAATTCTAACCAAGTCGTGAATGCCAAAAAGAATGACCGTTTTCCGGCTATGAAAATAGTCGTCACCGGCACCCGGGGGATTCCCGGCATCATGGGCGGCGTGGAAACGCACTGCGAAGAGCTGTTTCCGCGTATCGCCCGGAAGGGATTCGACGTAACCGTAATACGGCGGAAAAGCTACGTGCACGATACGCTGCGGCAATACGAAGGAATTACGCTCGTCGATCTCGAAACCCCGAAAAAGAAATCGCTCGAAGCGATCGTCCATACGTTCCGGGCAGTCCTCAAAGCCAAAAAGCTGAAAGCCGACATCATCCACATCCACGCCGTCGGCCCGGCGCTGCTGACGCCGGTCGCACGCCTGCTGGGACTAAAGGTGGTATTCACCCACCACGGACCGGATTACGACCGGGACAAATGGGGTGCGGCAGCAAAAACGGTACTCAGACTGGGTGAAATGATGGGCACACGCTTCGCCAACGAAGTCATCGTGATTTCGAACGTCATAAACGACATTCTGAGCCGCAAATACCACCGCAAAGAGTGTCACCTGATCTACAACGGGGTTCCGGCTCCCCAGATCGCCGATTTTCCGGAATATTTCGAAAAAACGGGCGTCGAAAAGGGGAAATACATCTTCAGCATGTGCCGCTTCGTCCCCGAAAAGAACCTGCACCACCTGATCGAAGCCTTCTCGAAGACCGACAACAAGGGGTGCAGACTGGTGCTGGCCGGAGATACGGATTTCGAAGACGAGTACTCCGCGGGACTCAAAAAATACGCACGGGAACAGGGCGTCGTCCTGACCGGCTTCATCAAGGGGAAAAAGCTGCACGCCCTTCTCACCCACGCCCGCTGCTTCGTACTGCCCTCTTCGCACGAAGGGCTTCCGATCGCATTGCTGGAAGCGATGAGTTACAGACTGCCTGTCATCGTAAGCGACATTCCGGCCAATCTGGAGGTCGGTCTTGAAAAAGAGGCTTATTTCCCCGTCGGCGACATAGCGGCGCTGGCGCAGAAGCTCCAGCAAAACATCGACGCACCCTACCGGCAAAAGGAATATCCGATGGAAAAATACGACTGGGACGCTATCGCCGGACAAACGGCCGCAGTATATGAAAAATGCGCGGCACTCCGGCCGGACAGGTAAATTTCCGCCTACCCTTCCCGGCTGATCTCAGCCACGGTCGCCCCGACGAATGCTATCAGCTCCGCCGGGGCGATTTTCAGTTGCAGGCCCCGGACGCCGGCGCTGATATAGATGAACGGATGCTCCCCGGCCGAAGAGTGGATATAAGTCGGGAAGCGCTTTTTCATGCCGACCGGCGAACAGCCGCCGCGTATATAACCCGTCACGGGCAGCAGCTCCTTCATCGGAATCAGATCGGCCTTCTTGTTGCCCGACAGGCGGGCCGCGGCCTTGAGATCGACCTCGTGATTCCCCGGCACCACGCAGACGAAGTATCCCGTCCGGTCGCCTTTCAGCACGAGGGTCTTGAAAACCGTGGCAATCTCCTCGCCCAGCTGTTCGGCGACGTGCGTCGCCGCCAGATGCTCTTCGTCCACCTCGTAGGGAACAAGCTCGTAATTTATCTTCGCACGGTCGAGCAGCCGCGCCGCATTCGTCTTTTCGACTTTTCCGTGTGCCATCTCAGCTATTGATGTTCGATTTTTCGGCTTAAGTTGCGCAAAGGTAGTTTATTTTACCCGGATTGTCGCATTTTAGCTACATTTGTCAGATGCTTCGCCGAAAAATCACATACAAACCGCTCGCCTTTCTCATCGCGGTTCTGTTCCTCCCCACCGTCCTGCCGGCGCAGAGCACCCGTGTCCGCGGGCGCGTCACCGACGCCGCCGACGGCACGCCGATGCAGTTCGTGAGCGTCGTCTTTCCCGGCACCACGACGGGCATCACCACCGACGAGGCGGGCATCTACACGCTCGAAACCCGCGACACGGTGAGCCGCGTGCAGGCCTCGATGGTCGGCTACGCCTCGCAGACCAAGCCGCTCGTGCAGGGCGGCTTCAACCAGATCGACTTCGCCCTCGAAGCCGTGGAGTTCGGTATCGGCAGCGTCGTCATCACCCCCGGCGACAACCCGGCGCATCCGATCCTGCGGGGCGTCATCCGCCGCAAGCCCCAGAACGATCCCGACCTGTACGACAGCTACACCTGCGCCACCTATACCAAGATGCAGCTCGACCTGACGAACATCAAGCCCCGGTTCCGCAGCAAGCGGCTGCAACGCAATTTCGGGTTCGTCTTCGACTACATCGACACCTCGGCGCTCACCGGACAGGCCTACCTGCCGGCCATGATCTCCGAAGCTACGGCCGACTATTACCACAGCAGGCGCAACCCCGCCGTTTCGCGCGAAATCATCCGCGCCAGCCGCGTGTCGGGCGTCGAAGACAGCTTCGCCATCGCCCAGTTCACGGGCCAGATGCACGGCAACGTCAATTTCTACGCCAATTACATCGACATCTTCAACGTCCGCTTCGCCAGTCCGCTCTCCGATTCGGGTCTGGCCTTCTACGACTATTTTCTGGTGGACAGCATGCAGGTGGAGGGGCGCAAAACCTACAAAATCCGCTTCCATCCCAAGCGGCTCGCCACGCCCGTACTCGACGGCGAAGTCAATATAGACTCGGCGTCGTACGCACTGCAGTCGGCCTCGGCGCGCATGCCTAAGGGCGTCAATGTAAACTGGATCAAGCACCTGCGGCTCGAAAACGACAACCGCATCGTCGCCGACAGCACGTGGTTCCGCCACCGCGACCGGGTGTCGGCCGAATTTTCGATCGCCACGGGCGACTCGTCGAAGCTGACCTCGTTCATCGGCACGCGCGAGGTGGTCTACTCCGACGTGCGCGTCGGGGTTCCCATTCCCGACGAAGTCGCGCGCATGGACAACAACGTCGTCATCGGCGACGAAGAGGGAGTCAGCCGCACGGACGAAGCCTTCTGGGAACAAGTGCGCCCCTACCGGCTGAGCGAGAAGGAGAAGGGCATCTACTCGATGGTCGATTCAGTGCAGAACGTGCCGCTCTACCGCAACATCTACACGCTCATCAACACCGTGATCGTCGGTTACTGGAACACCAAATACATCGGCATCGGCCCCTATTACAAACTGGCCAGCTTCAACAAACTCGAAGGGTTCCGCATGCAGCCGGGATTCCGCACGACCACGGCCGTCAGCAAACGCATACGTCTCTCCGGATATGCGGCCTACGGCACGCGCGACGGCATGTTCAAGGGCGGCGGCAGCGTCGAACTGGCCTTCAACCGCCGCCTGACGCGCAAGCTCACCGTTTCGGGCCGGCACGACGTGATGCAGCTCGGCGCGGGACAGAACGCGCTCACGGAGAGCAACATCCTCAGCTCGCTGCTCTCGCGCGGCGACTCCCGGCTTTCGATGGTCAACCGCGGCGAGATCGGCTACGAACACGAATGGAGCCACGGCACCAGCAATTTCCTCGGCGCCCGCATCCAGAAGATCTTCGGCAACCGCTACGTGCCGCTGGTGCGTCCCGACGGCCGGATCGTAAACTCCGTATCGGACGCCGCGCTGCACGTCGGGATGCGTATATCGAAGAACGAGAGCATCTACCGCCTGCCCTTCGACAAGCAGTACATGGGCACGGTCTACCCCGTCCTGACGCTCGGATTCACGGCCGGCGTTCCCGCCATGCTGAACGACAGCTACGAATACTACCGGCTCGAAGGGGGCATCCACTACAAACCCGAACTGCCGCCGCTGGGCTATTCCAACATCACGCTGCAGGGCGGCAAAATCTTCGGCAAGGTCCCCTATCCGCTGCTCAAGCTCCACGAAGGCAACGGCACCTATTTCTACGATCCCAATGCCTTCTCGTGCATGAATTTCTACGAATTCGCATCGGACGCATGGGTGACGCTCTTCTTCGAACACCACTTCAACGGCATCCTGCTGGGCCGCATTCCGCTCGTCAAGAAACTCAAGTGGCGCGAAGTGCTGGTCTGCAAGGGCGTGTGGGGCACGCTCTCGAAGGAGAACGACGGCAGTCTGCCCGACACGCAGGCTCCGCTGCTCTTCCCCCGCGGCATGACGTCGGTCTCGGACCCTTACGTCGAAATGGGCTTCGGCGTCGAAAATATCTTCCGCCTGCTGCGCGTGGACTGCATCTGGCGTCTCACCCACCGCGATCCCAAACCGGGACAGGACGTGCAGAACTTCGCCGTAAACCTGAGCATGCACCTCAAATTCTGACATAGGGTTCCTTGTGTCGAAGATTTTGACTACCTTTGGGGCTTATAATACGGAATCATATGATAAAAGGCGCCATATTCGACATGGACGGTACGCTCGTGGCCAATTCGCCGGTCCACATCCGGGCGTTCGAAATCTTCTGCGACCGCTACGGCGTGCGCGGCTGGAAGGAGAAACTGGGAGGGGCTTTCGGCAGGGGCAACGACGATATCATGCGGCTCATCATGCCCGAAGAGGTGATCCGCGAGAAGGGAACTGCGGCGCTTGGCGACGAGAAGGAGGCCATCTACCGCGAAATCTACGCTCCCGAAATCGAACCCATGCCGGGACTGGTCGCCCTGCTCGACAAACTCCGCGATGCGGGCATACGCTGCGCCGTAGGTTCGTCGGGGTGCAGGGCCAATGTCGATTTCGTGCTTGAGAAGTGCGACATCGAATCCTTTTTCGACGCCAAAATCAACGGCGACATGGTGACGCGCTGCAAACCCGATCCGGAAATCTACCTGACGGCGGCGGCCGCACTCGGACTCGCACCGGCCGAATGCGTCGTCTTCGAAGACGCCAAGGCGGGCATCGAGTCGGCACGGCGGGCCGGCGCGGGCCGCATCGTCGCGCTGGCGTCCACGCACTCCCGCCAAATGCTGGCCGCCGAAACCGACGCCGACGTCATCATCGGCGACTTCCGCGACATCACCGACCTCGAAACATTGCTGAAATAAGCGCACGGCCCCGCAAAAGGCCGCCGCAATTCCCGACCGACCTCAGTACGGTCGGGATTTTTTGTCCGGCACCCCTTCGGCGGATCATGCGGCTCGGCTGCCCCTCTCAGAAGCCAGACCCAAGAAAACGCCCCGCATCCTGCCCCTCGCGCCCCCTTTGCAACCTCCTCAGCATCACCTTTCCTCTGCTCCTCCCGGATTCGGGATTCGGCCGGCCGTCGCAAATATTTCCCCGAAGCGGATATCGTACGGAAATTTTTGATACATTTGCGGGATTTTTAACCCGGACGCATATATGTTCAAAGGAATCTCCACCGTCGTTCTGCTCGTCATATCGAACGCCTTCATGACGCTCGCATGGTACGGACATATCGCATTCAAATCGAAGCTCGAACGCTTCGGCATGCTGGCGATCGTCCTGCTGAGCTGGGGCATCGCCCTGTTCGAATACTGCTTTCAGGTCCCCGCCAACCGCATCGGCTCCGCGCAGTTCGGCGGCCCGTTCTCCATCTGGGAACTTAAAGTGATACAGGAGGTCGTATCGCTTTCCGTATTCACGCTCTTCGCATTGGTCTTCATGAAATCCGACACCCTGCGCTGGAACCACCTCGCCGGATTTCTCTGCCTGATTCTGGCCGTCTATTTCATCTTCCGGAAATAACCCTCGTCCGGAAACAGCCTCGCATACACACAAGACAGCCGCGACCCGAAATCGCGGCTGTCCTATTTTTCGTGACGATTGCAGGCGGAAGAAAAGCCCGGCACCGAAGGCGCTCAATCCGACTTCCGCTGATCGTGGCGGTAAATCTGATAGGAATTGACGAAGTTCTGCCACATATTATTTACAAGCTCTTGTATTTATTTGAGTATTAACCAATAGCATAGTAGTCTTCTTGTGGTAAGTAACAAAATAGCAACAAAATAGGCACTAAAAAAGACCTGTCAAAATGCTACTTCTTAAAAGACTTATATAAGTTTATTGAGAACGAACCAAATCCCCATAAACCTCCGCACGAGAGAATCGTATTAACGACACGTGATAATATTGTTGAAAAAGTATTGAATCCCCAAAAAGCTAAACACCCTAATATTACTGCAAATGTAAATCCGATTGCAGCTCTTCGTATAGCCTTTTTGTGATTTATAAGTTGTATAGAAAGCTTTTCAATCTCGGTTTGAGATTGAGTACGATTATCTTCTAATACTTTAATACGTTGATTTAATACATCAATATTATCGTTTAATATAGCATTATTATCAGCTTCTTGTTTTTGGGCATTTTGCGCCTCTTTTATCTTCTGAGTTTGCTTTGCCTTGCGAGTTTTCTCCTTTTCAATAATACTAATTGCCTGTCGTTTTGCTAAATTCTTATCTTGTGCTGCCAACTCATTAAAATTCGCAATTTTCTTGGCAGATTGACTCGCAACCGATTCTAAAAGAATAATATAATCTTCTTCCGACACATCATCCAAAGATGAAATTGCAGCTTCAAATTCTCCAATTAATTCTTTGCTTGCAATTTCTTCATTCAATGTGGTAGCCATCAACTCTCTCAATCCAACCTTCTTAACTTGTGATGTTAATTTGGCAGGATCTTTCAACCATAACATACTTGTAAGAGTTTCTGGTAAAGATATTTCTGTTACTCCTTTCACGGGAGCATGCTCTTTATTAAATAAAAGGAGATCATAGTTTGTGGTAACAAACCAATATTTGCCTTTTTGAAAAGAAGTTATTGTATTACCTCTTTGTTCGCGCACAAAAAGATATGCAGCAACATCGTGAAATGCATTTCCTTTTTTCTTTCGTGTGTCTTTTAATGCTTTTACGTCTGGACTTTTTTCAAATCTATTCAACGAACTTGTTGAAATATTTTCTTGTGAAACTTTGAGAGTTTCACAAACATAATCTCCGATTTTAGCCCCAATATTAATGAGCCAAGCCTTATTTTTACCCAACCGTAAACACGCATCGTTTATTGTCGTAATAGGTTGTTTATTATTATAACTATCAACAGCATTGGATATGACATCGGAGAGTTCATTCAAAGTAATAGATAGCACTTTTATTGTACCCCCTGTACTTCTGATTAGATTTAATAATTCTAAAGCCGGTCTTGTCTCTTCTTCTTTTTGCAAGTCTAATGCGCGAAGAATTAACGGAGTGTCTAAATAATAAATTTCATTTGAAACAAATTTAGTTTCTAAATCAATTCCCGATTCCAAAAATCCAGCTACTATAGTACCTAAATATAATTGTTCTGCTATTTGGAATAATTCATCGTTGCTGGTATCTAAATATTCCAAAAATTGAACATGATAAATATAAGTTTGCTCAATATCATCCTTCTTAATTGAGCCATTACCCCTAAAAAACGAGGCTATTTGCCGCTTATTCCTATCCAAAAAATCGGCAAATGTTGGTAATTTACTTGCATCAATCTGTTCTGATGAAAGGTAATTGTTAAATGACAATTCAAGCTTAGACGCATCTCTCAATCCTCTTTTATATTTAGATTCTAAACTAGTAAAAGAGTATTGTGTTAATTGGAATGAATTACCATGTTCAAATATTTGTGCATCTAATTCATTCCTTTGACGTTTAGAAAGAGAGGCAAGTACCGATACTATTAGTTTTCTAACAATAACACTAGGAACATCAATTCCATATTCCTGTTTTATAATATCTTGAATATCTTGTGCAGTACCATGTGTTGCCCCTCGTAAACTATACAAACTCAATGCTCTTTTACAGATAGGCACATATACATGATTATATAAATCATTTTGATTCTCAGTTAGCGCAGCGAGAAAACAATAATTTGCTAATGTATCTTGTGAGTTAATCATGACCCTCTAAATAAAGTTAACTGAATGATAACAAAGGTATAAAAAGATATTCTTTCTTGAAACTATAATACGCTTCTTATTTCATTGAATAATTATGTTTTTTGTTTATTTTTGCATTTGGATAGAGTTTGCTCGTTCCAGACATATGAAGAAGCGTTATGCTCATCTTGTAACTTGAAAACGTAGGAAATTTTCAATTAGATGCAAGAGTGGCATAGTGGTTCTCACGCTTTAGCGTGGGCTGCTATTACTACATCTGCATCTATAGGTTTCCTACGACCTTCAAGTTAAGACGTGGCATTGCAGTTCCACGCTTTCGCGATTTAATAAACATCCTTGTGGTAGCTGAAGGATGACTAATAGTGAGTTATTATGAAAAAAGCAATTCTTTTGTTATCAGCTATTATTATGTTTTCATCATGTAGTGTTATGAAGAGAACATATGTAAGGGATTATAGCGCTCGAATTGAACTGATTAAAACCAACTTCCCTGAGATATACGAATTATATTGTCGAGGAGCTGTCATTATTGACGATGTATATACCTACGAAAAAGATGGAACGGAGCGAGTTGGTATAAATTATCATTACCGATAATTACCAATAAAATCATAATTATTACTATGAAAAAAATTATTTTATTTTTAGCTCCTCTTCTTTTCTTCTCTGCTTGCACTCCGAGCAAGGAAGAAAAAGCCGCAAAGATTGCCAAATCGGAAATGATGAAAATTCTCTACAATGCGGATAGTTATGAACCCATTGAAACACAAATCGACAGCGCATATACTTCCATTTATACGGATTTAGATGTGATTAGAGCGGCCCATGATTTAATTGAGCTAAATGCGGAAGAGAAAAAAGAACGGTTGCAACGTCAATATAATTCCGCAAAATCATCGGCTGCTATTTGGAACGATTCAAGAGGTTGGAGTAGCTACGCCAGAGCAGAATACCAGCAGGCAAAAGAAGAAATGGACGATTTCGCCAAACAACTCAAAGAGTTGGCTGAAGAAGTTAAGACCAAAATGAATGAGATACGAGATCGCGCAAATACAGTAGTTGAGCATCAGTTCTGCGGATGGAATATCTACCATAGATTTCGATGTGCCAATGGATTTGGTATTCAACAGATCAGTGATATTTTGATTATTGTAGATGAAAATATGGAATATACTAATGGATGCTTCATATTAGATGAAAACGATGAATATAATTTAGAAAAATTAAGGACGGTCATAGATAAAGCGATTGGTAAAGATCAAAAATAAATATTAAGCCCCGATAATATGATATTATCGGGGCTTAATATTTATAATTTCAACCCTTTTGATGGTCGTTGTCGCGGCTCTTGCCGAACCTCCGTCCGCTCCTTCTCGAACTGCCTTTTGCACCACTCGATAAAGGACATCTGGCAGATATTGAGTTGCAGTTTTCGTTTGTCTGTCGGATCAGGCGTTATTTGTGCTGTTACCCGTTCTACCGTGAATTTGCAGTTGTGTTCTTCGAAGTATAATTTTCCGCTATATTCGAGCGGTTTGCCTTTGATTAGCGTCGTTGTCTGCTGTTCGTCGAATCCGACTGTTTGGCAGAGGTTTTCCATCCGGATCATTTCGTGAAAATAGGGAAACCATTTTACCGCTTTCAAAAGAGCTGCTTTCAGCAGCGATACTTCTTTCTCGTGTCGCTTCTCCCTGTTTGCAATCTCAACAGTGTACCGTGCCTGCATCGCCGTCAGTTCCCGGCTATGATCGCTCTGCATGGTCGTAATCTTCTTTTGCAGGGTTTCGATGCTTTCGTCCCGAGCAGCGACCTCTTGCCGCAGCGCTCCGATTTCCTGCTCCTGCCGTTTGACTTTCGACGTGCCGATCATTGCTCCGATGCCGTCGATGATGGTCGTGCCGACCTCGGCGGCGGAGTTTTTCAACCGCTCGGTTTTCAGCTCTCCTTTCGCAGCTTTCAGTGCAGCCTCGGTCTTATCCAACTCCGAACGAGTTATTTGCTCTTGCCGGGCAGCACGTTCGACCGCTTCGCGTTTCTCCGCCTCGATACGGAGCAGTTCGCCTATGTTATCCTGCAACCCCTGCTGTTGGGCGATGGCTTGACGATAAAATTCCTGCGTAGTAACGTGCCGGGCCTCCGAGCCGTCGATGCCGCGCTGCAATCCGTATTTCGCCATCGCTGCGGCGTAGGAGTTTTGATACTCTTTGAGCCTTACCCGCGTCATGACATCGTCGGCGCATAGCCGGGGGCGTCCTGCCGATTTCCTGCGGTATCTCCGTTTTCCCGGTTCTTTGGCTTCTTTTTCACGAGCTTTACGCCGCTCTCCCACGACGATTGGCACGACTGCCGCATGGATATGCGGTGTCGATTCATCCATATGCAGCACGGCCGACACGACGTTTTCGCTCCCGTAGGTCTTCCGCAGCCATTCGAGGTTATCGGCGCACCACTCTTTCAGCCGCCCTTCTTGGACGATATGTTTCATATCATCGTGCGATCCGGTCAGCATGACACGGATTACCCGGACTTGATTCGTGCCGATCTTGCGGGTCAGTCCGGCGTGTTCGAGCCGGTGGTCGATAGCCTCCGTCCTGTTCGTCACTCCGTCCGGGAACTCGACCAGCTCTTCATTGAGGCAGGTAAGCGACGGAATCGCATTGGGCGGCATTCGTGTACGGGCGATATGAGCGGTCATCGCCGTTTCGTTGCCCGGCGATTTATCCAGATGCAATACGACATATCCCATGATTCAATCGTAATTTTGTGGTTGATGAGTTTGGTTGCTGGAATTTCGACCGCACGAGCGGTCGGCTGCCGGCACGGTCGCAGGGGTGTCCAGAGGGGCTGCGGCCCCTTTGGCCTATTGGGGCATTTTCAGCGACACGACGTGTTGCGGCTCGGAAAATACCCTAATAGGCTATGGCTTTTCCGCGGAGGAAAAGCCGCGGGCGCGCAGCGGCCGAATGGGTGGGCGACGGTGCCGGCGACATTCCGGACGACGTTACAATTTGCGACCGCGCGAGTGTCTGCACTCTTTCACGGGACAACAACTGCGCAGGTAATCGTTCAGATCGTTGTGCAACCGATAGAGAACGGAGCGGTCGGAAAAGTTCCGGCACACGGCTTTCAGTGCTGCCGTCGCTTTGCGGCCTGCCTCGTCGTTGTCGAGGTAAGCATAGACCTGTTCGT
>ERZ773193.1599-NODE-1599-length-27705-cov-4.579675_pt1 | contig 27705 bp, 20 predicted proteins | sample MGYA00511110_ERZ773193 | MGnify/ENA primary metagenome ERZ773193 (study PRJEB29015, sample SAMEA2737784) | human gut metagenome | biome: human gut; feature: human-associated habitat; material: faeces | place: China | collected 2012 ...
TCTTGCCGTCCTTGTCGCAGAAGTAAAACGAGTTGACCACGAAGGGCGTGAGCACCTTATCCATGCGAATGTGCTCGAAGGTGATGCCCTCGTTGACGGCGTCCTTGCCGCGTCCGCGGCGTGTCTTGACGCGCAGGCCGCGGTCGGTGCGCTCAAAGAGGCACTTGCTCACGGTGAGGTCCTTGATGCCGCCGGCGGCCTCGGATCCCAGCACCACGGCGCCGTGGCCGTCGTGCATGTAGCAGTGCGAGATCAGCACGTCGTGCGTGGCGGGACGGAGCTCGGGTTCAATGCCCAGTTTGCCGCTCTTGATGGCGATGCAGTCGTCGCCCACCGAGAACTGACAGCCAAGGATGCGGACAAAACCGCAGCTCTCGGGATCGAAACCGTCGGTGTTGTGGGAGTTCTTGGGACCCTCGATGGACAGGCACAGGGCATCGACGTGCTCGCACAGAATGGGATGGATATTCCACGCCGGGCTGTTGCGCACGGTAAAGCCGGCAAGACTCACGTTTTCGCACTCGGACAGGAAGATCATGCGCGGGCGGGCGATCTCGCGGCCCTCCTCGGGACGGAAGATGTTCTTAAAGACCTTGTTCCACCAGTTGTCCTCGGCAAAATCGGTCTGGCCGTCGATGGCGCCGCGGCCATAGATGCACACGTCGTGCACGCTCAGGCCCGTAAAGGTCGAACAGTAGGTCGAGAAGCTCTCGCCCTCCCAACGGCCCAGGGGCAGCATATCGGTGCCGGCGTACCCAGCCCCCTCGTCACCCGTGACCGTGCCCGGAATGTAGGCAAGCGCGGCGCGGTCGTGGCGGGCCAGCAGCACCGCGCCCTCGGCAAGCTCGATGTTGATATTGCTCTTAAGGAAGAGGGACTTGATGCGGTAGTTGCCGGCGGGGATCAGCACGCGCCCGCCCTTGGGGCAGGCCATGATGGCAGCCTGAATGTTGGTGGTGTCATCGTGCTCGGCATCGCCCTTGGCTCCGCAGTCGCGAACGTTGATGGTAAAGGGCTCCGCCGGCGTGGTGACGCCTACGCTCAACTCGCGCTCGCCGCAGACAAAGCGGATCAGGTTGCGCTTGCCGGGAGTCAGGCCATCGACATAGGTCTCGACCGTATTCGTGGTACCGGCGGGCTCATCGTTGACAAAGATCTCCCACGTATCGGCACAGGTAAAGTAGCCGCCATCGTCGAGCTCGATAACGGCCGCGCGGGCATTGCGCCAGATAACGTTCGTCTCCATGGGTCTCTCCCTCAAATGTAATCAGAAGTTCATACTAGTCGTTTTTAAAAAAGGGCCGTACCCGCCGGTGGATCTCCGGTGGCACGGCCCTGTGGTTTGGACGATGCGCCTGCCCTACTCGGCGGGAATTACGCTGCCGTCCTGGAAGCCAACATTGTTGTGGGCGAAGCAGTCCTCGTACTTAAAGCCGGAGAGCTCCTCGCAAAGCGCCTTGACCTCGGGCTTGACGTCGGCCATCTTGCCACCCTCCTTGACACGGTGGATCTCGTCGCAAAGGATGTCGCACTGCTCCTTGTCAATCTTGATGCCGCGGGCAAGGACGGCCGCGAGCAGGAAGAAGCCGGCGCAGCCGATGAGCATGTAGCCGCAAATGTACAGAGGCACGGTGGCGGGCTGGGTCACGGCGTCGCTGTTGCCGGCGGTCTGAATGAAGCCGGAGGCAGCAAGGACGATAGCCCATACGTTGACGGCAACAGCCTGGGCGATCTGCTGGCAGAGCTGCTGTGCGGAGCTGTAGATGCCCTCGCGACGACGCAGGGTGATGAGCTCATCGACATCGGGGATGTAGTTGAGCAGAACATCGAGCAGATACTGGAAGCCAACGTAGAAGAACTTCCAGATGGCGAAGATGATGGGGTAGGCGATCATGGCGATGGCGACCGTGGAGGTGCCGTTGATCTGACCAAAGGCGAAGTAGTTGTAGGCGATGATGCACGCGGCGCAACCGACGTTTGCCAGGTACCAAGACTTGTGGAAGCCCTTCTTGGCCATGAGGGCGACCCAGATGGCGGTGCAGACGATAGCGACGACCTTGCCGGGCATCTCCATCACGGACTCGTAGGACTTAGGAATCTGCAGACAGTAGACGATGAAGAAGGACAGGCACGCAGACCAGCAGGCAGCGGCGAGCTTCGTGGAGACCTGCGCATACAGGACCTTGCGGAAGGACTTGTTGCGGAAGGTAGAGATAACGTCGATGAAAAACTTCTTGATACCCTCGCCGACGCTCTCGATCTTCTCCTGAGCGACCTCCTCGGGGGTGTGCTCCCACGTGGACAGGTACACGCAGAGCAGCGAGATTGCCATGACCGAAGCGTTAATCGTAGCAATAATGAAGTAGCTGAACGGGTTGGTCTCGCCGAAGGTGCCAAAGCCAAAGCCGACGAGTGCTGCCATCAGGAAGCCGGCGGCGTTACCAAAGAGGTGCTTGTAGCCGGTGAGGTACGTACGCTCCTTGAAGTCATCGGTCATCTCGATGGTAAGCGGCGACAGGTTGGCGGTGCAGAACGTGTACGCGACGTTGTAGATCAGGTACAACACAAAGTAGTACGGGAAACCAAACGGCGTAGCCACAAAGATGAGCGGCTCGGCGACCATCATCGGGATAGCCAGCAAGATCCAGAAACGGCGGCGGCCAAAGATGCGGCCGATCTTGGTAGCGTAGAAGTTATCGGCCACAAAGCCCATGAGCGGGCACAGAATGGCGTTGAGATAGATGGCGAACGAGCTGATCAGCGCAGCCTCGCCTGCGGACAGACCGCACTCCGTGGACAGGAACAGCACCATGTAGCTGTGCGTAAAGCTCAGGGCACCGGAGTTGAGCATGCCGCCCATACCAAAGCCCAAGCGCGTCCAAAATGTGATCTTGCGCTTTTTACCGATCTTGTTAGTCATCGAGCTCCCTCTCTTTTCTCGAGTGTCTTGTAACAAGACATTGGAGTCCATACCGATGTCTGTCTGCATATCGCCCACTCGTAGGGTGAACGTTTATCTAGATTATGCGCGATTGCATATGATAGGTGAACGTTCACTTGTATATTATCCTTGAACGGTCGTTTTTTGCCGTTAAACGGATATCTGACTTGAAAAAAATCAGGATTACATGGGTATTGAGTGGGTTTAAATTTGAGGTCGATTAGGTGAACGTTTATTGTTTTCGCCGCTCCCGTACCCTCAGGAAGACACGCCCGAACAGACAGAACAAACATGGCCCCGCCGGGAACACTCCCGACGGGGCCATGGTCAATAGCGCCCTATGCGAACCCATTTACCGCTACAGGCAGACGCCATCCTTCCAAATGCTGATCTCGTGGCAGCCGCGACGCTCGGCACTCGTAAGCTTGCCGCTCGCCGTGTCCAGCACCATCTGATACAGGTCGTCGGCAGCCTCATCGAGCGTGCGCTCGCCCGTAGCCACCACGCCGGCGTTAAAGTCCATCCAGTTGGCCTTGTGGTCGCACAGACGCTGGTTGGTGAACACCTTGAGCGTAGGCGCCGGTGCGCCAAACGGCGTGCCGCGGCCGGTCGAGAACAGGATTACGTGGCAGCCGGCAGCCGTCAGGGCCGTGGTGGATACCATGTCGTTGCCCGGACCGCACAGCATGTTCAGGCCATGCTTGGTAGCCTGACCGGCATACGGCAGCACGTCGACGATGGGGGCAGATCCGCCCTTTTGCACGCAGCCGCAGCTCTTGTCCTCGAGCGTGGTAATGCCGCCGTCCTTGTTGCCGGGGCTCGGGTTCTCATAGACGACCTCGCCGTGGCTGATAAAGTAGTCCTTAAAGCCGTTGAGCATGTCGGAGGCGGCATTGAAGACGTCCTGGCTCTCACAGCGATCGAGCAGAATGCTCTCCGCGCCAAACATCTCGGGAACCTCGGTGAGCACCGACGTGCCGCCGCGGGCGACAACCATATCGCTCACGCGACCGATCGTGGGGTTGGCGGTAATGCCCGAAAGACCGTCAGAGCCGCCGCACTTAAGGCCAATGACCAGCTCGGAGGCAGGAATGGGCTCACGCTTGGCCTGCTTGGCCAGGTCGGCAAGCTCGGACAGGATCTTGTGACCCTCGACCTGCTCGTCGGCTACATCCTGGCAGGCGAGGAATCGAACGCGCTCGCGATCAAAGTCACCGAGCTCGTCGAGTACCTGCTGGTGCGTACAGTTTTCGCAACCGAGGGACAGGAACAGCACACCCGCAGCGTTTGCGTGACGCGAGAGCGCCACCAGCAGACGGCGCGTCTGGGCATGGTCGGCACCGGTCTGCGAGCAGCCAAAGGGATGCGGGAAGTAGTAAACGCCCTCCAGCGAGCCCTCGACCAGATCCTGAGCCTGCTCGCACATGGCACGTGCGACCTCGTTGACGCAGCCGACCGTGGGGATGATCCACAGCTCGTTGCGCGTGGCGGCGCGGCCATCGGCGCGACGGAAGCCCATAAAGGTCTCGGGCTCAACCGGCTCAACGACCGGATGCGTCGGGTTGTAAGCGTACTCGACCTCGCCCGAAAGGTTGGTCTTGACGTTATGCGTATGAAGCCACTGACCGGGCTGGATGTCGCCCGTCACGTGACCGATAGGAAGACCGTACTTGACGACGTCCTCCCCCGCCGCAATGGCACGCACGGCCATCTTGTGGCCCTGCGGAATATCCTCCGCGGCAACGACCTCGCCCACCCCGGGAACCGCGACGGCGGTGCCCTTGGTAAGCGGCGACAGCGCGACGATCACGTTGTCGGCCGGATTGATCTGGATAGTATTCATTACAAAGAGTCCTAACCCTACAGGTTGAGCAGAAGTCAGCGGGCGCCCGCCAGTTGCCCGGCGGGCGCACAGAAGGATTTAGGCCTGGGCGTTGGCAAATGCCTGCTTGGCGCCCTCGGCGCGCACAACGGCAAGCGCGTTGACGACAAACTCCTCAAGGCCGGCGATCTGCGTAAGGTCCTCGCCCCACATCTGCTCGTTGCTGAGCACGTCGTGCACCAGCTCGGCATCGTCTGCACCGGCGTGGGCGGCGTAGAAATCGAGCACGAAGGCATCGTCCTGAGCGGTGTACTCGGTGCCGTCGGCGCGGCGCAGGTGCAGGCCATCGCCCTCGCGGGACACAAGCTCCTGCGTATAGAAGGCAATGAGCGTAGCGAGGCTCGTCGCCAGGCACTTGGGCAGGTTGCCGGTCTCGGCAACATAGTCCTTGAGCGTGGGCAGGTCGCGAGCACGCCATTTGGCGGTTGAGTTGAGGCAAATGGAGAGCAGCGCGTGGTCGATAAACGGGTTGTCGAAGCGGTTCTCGACGGCGGCGGCAAAGGCCTTGCAGTCCTCGACATCAAGATCGGCGGCAAGCGTCGGGATGACCTCGTCGTAGAGCATGGTGTTCATGAAGCCGCGAACGGTCTCGTCATGCATGCAATCGCGCACGATGTCAAAGCCGGCAACCCAGGAACCCGGAACAAAGGCAGTGTGGGCGCCGTTGAGGATGCGGACCTTGCGCTTCTTGTACGGGGTGACATCGGGGGTCACAAAGACGCCCGGCAGGCCGGCCTTCACGAAGGGCAGACGCTCCTTGAGCGACTCATCGCCCTGGATACCCCACATCTGGAAGGGCTCGCGCACGGCCAGGAAGGGATCCTCGTAGCCCAGGCGCTCGGCCACGGCAGCGGCCTCCTTGGGGTCGCGGATACGGCCGGGGACGATAGTGTCGACGAGCGTGGTGCAGACGGTGCAGTCGTTGGCCATCCACTGCGCAAACTCGTCCTCCCAGCCCCAGTCGCTCACGTACTGGTTCATGATGCGCAGCAGCTCCTCGCCGTTGTGATCGATGAGCTCACAGGCGAGCACGATGACGCCCGGCTTGCCGGCGGCCCAGCGGGTGTGGAGCACCTGGGCAAGCTTGGCGGGGAAGCTCGCGGGCGGCATGTCGTCGGCCTTGCAGGACGGATCGTAGGCGATACCGGCCTCGGTGGTGTTGGAGACGATAATCTCCAAATCGTCGGAGACGGCGACCTCCATCATGGCGCGGTAGTCGTCCTCGCGATACGGATTGAGGCAGCGGCTGCAGGCGCTGATCACACGGGACTCGTCGACCGTGTTGCCGCTCTCCTTGCCGCGCACCAGCACGGTGTACAGGTCATCCTGAGCGTTAATGCCGTCGGCAAAGCCAAAGGCACCGCTGATGGGCTGGACCATGACAACCTTGCCGTTCCAGCCGGTTGCCTCGTTGCCCATGTCAAAGAAGCGGTCGACGAAGGCGCGCAGGAAATTGCCCTCGCCAAACTGCAGAACCTTCTCGGGCGCGTCCTTGGGCAGCAGGTAGCCCTTGTAGCCGATCTTCTCGAGCGTCTCGTAGCTGATGTTCTCCATCGATGTCTCTCCTTAGATTGCTGTTAGCGTGCAGGCAAAACGGGGGCGCCGCGTGTGGCAACGGCGCTCCCGAGTTCGGTGTGATTCGATGCGGGTTTAGGCCTCGACGGTATCCAGGTCAAAGCCAAAGTAGCGGACCGCGTTGTTGTAGCTAATGTCGCGCACGATGGCTCCCAGCAGCTCCATGTCGGCCGGATACTTGCCCTGCTCGACCCACTCGCCGATCACGCCGCACAGCACGCGACGGAAGTACTCATGACGCGGGTAGGACAGGAAGGAGCGGGAATCGGTAAGCATGCCCACAAAGTTGCCCAGCACGCCCTCGTTAGCCAGAGCCGTGAGCTGCTCGCGCATACCGATCTCGTTGTCGTTGAACCACCAGGCAGAGCCGTTCTGGATCTTACCGGCGGTCGGAGCCTCCTGGAAGCAGCCCATCACGGTATCGATCATGGTGTTGTCGATGGGGTTCAGGCTGTACAGAATGGTCTTGGGCAGACCCGTGGCCTCCTGGATGGAGTTGAGGAAATCGGCCAGCTGGTCGGACGGCGTGTAGTTGGAGATGCAGTCGTAGCCGGTGTCGGGACCGAGCTTGGCGAACATAGCGCGGTTGTTGTCACGCTTGCAGCCAAAGTGCAGCTGCATGGCCCAGCCAAGGCGGACATACTCGCCGGCGACGAACTGCATAAAGGCCGTCTTGTACTTGAGGACCTCGTCCTCGGCAAGCGGCTCGGCGGCAAGGCCCTTGGCAAAGATAGTCTCGATCTCGTCGGCGGTAGCCGGAGCGTACATAACGTAGTCGAGCGCGTGGTCGGAAGCGCGGCAGCCCAGCTCGTGGGCAACGTCGTAGCGCTTGGAGATGGCGGCCTTCATGCCCTCGAAGTCGCTGATCTCAACGCCGGCAACCTCGGAGAGATGCTTGCAGTAGTCGGCGAACTCCTGGCCACGCTCGATGCGCAGGGCGGCATCGGGGCGCATGGCGGGAACGACCTGAACGTCAAAACTGTCGTCGGCGGCAATCTTCTTGTGCCACTCAAAGCTGTCGGCGGGGTCGTCGGTAGTGCAGATCATGCGGACGTTGGACTGTTTGATGAGGTTGCGGCAGGTAAAGCTGGCCTCAGCGAGCTTGGCGTTGGCAAGGTCCCAGACCTCCTGAGCGGTTTTGCCGTTCAGGACGCCCTCGTAGCCAAAGTAACGCTTAAGCTCCAGGTGGCTCCACTCAAAGACGGGGTTGCCCACGCAACGGCCCAGGGTCTCGGCCCACTTCTGGAACTTCTCGCGAGCAGGGGCATCGCCGGTAATGAAGCGCTCGTCGACGCCGTTGGCACGCATCAGGCGCCACTTGTAGTGGTCACCGCCCAGCCAAACCTCGGTGATGTTCTCAAAACGCTTGTCGTCCCAGATCTCCTTGGGAGAAATGTGGCAGTGGTAGTCAACGATGGGCATGCCCTCGGCAAAGTTGTGGAACAGCTCCTCACCGGTTTTGGTGCTCAGCAGGAAATCCTGATCGTCCATGAAGTTTTTCATCAAACAACCCCTTTGTTGGCGGAGCGGGCGCACGATGCGCTCGTTATCCTCTAGGTGAACGTTCACTATACTAATTCATTGCGACTTAAAAAGTGAACGTTCACCTAACCACCATGGGGTGAACGGTCGATTTTGTCCGTTCAACGGTTGTTGGAGCCGTGACACGCATGCATTGCGGATGGACTAACGTCCCCGAACACCGAACCTGGGCGTTTTTGCTCAGGTGGGTCACGTCTCGGCGTACATTTTTGGGAATATTCAGCATCGGGGCGTACTGCGCACCGTCCTCGACGCCCTATTTGATGCGCATATCGCGCCCGATCGGCATAAAAAAGTGCCTCCGATGGCGATTTACGCCATCGGAGGCACTTAAAACAGTCGTTCTGAGCCTCTTTCGGAACACGCCATTGCTGAATACTCCAAAAAATGCACGTCGCAAGAGGGGGTACCTGACCAAACGGCTAAATTCCCTCAAGCTCGCAGTAGCGGTCGACGTTGCTGGCAAACACCATCTCCACAGCACCCTTCTGCACGGGCTCCGCCGGAGTTTTACCCCACAGCAAATACTCGCCCAAGGTCTTGGCACCACGGTAGGCCAAGCTCACCGGGTCCTTATAGACGATATTGGTAAAAATGCCACGGCGTAAGGCCAGGGCGCTCTCGGGGAACAGGTCGTTGCCGATCACCATGACCTTGCCGGCCTTGCCGCTCGAAACAAGCGCGTCAGCGACCACCTCGGAACCAACGGCAAAAACGCTACAGATGAGCTCGGGAGCATCCGGCGCACTCAAGCGCTGCTCAAGCTCGCGCTCGAGCTGTTTGACTTGCGCATGGGCACCGGCAAGGTCCTCAACCCGCCATGGAATATCGTGCTCGCGCAGGTAATTATGAAAGGCGCGGGCGGTCAGATAGTGCGAGTCGGTATAAGGGTCGCCCGCCAACAGGAGCACGCGGGCGTCAGCCCCAGAAGCGTGGACCAGGTTAGCCGCCTGCTCTGCCATAAGACTGCCCGCCGCGGAATAGTCCGCCAGACTGGCACCCAGGCGATCGAGGTGCGGTCGGTCGCCGTCGACGAGCTCGATCGCCACACCCGCCTCGGCAATCTGCCTCAAGAGTTCGGTTGCGCGGTCATCGCCCGGAACATAGGCAAGCAGACCGTCAATCTTCTCGCCTACCTGCAGACGCTCATCAATCTGCTCGAGCGCATCGGCGTAGCCGCCCACGCCAAATTCTACGCGCTCAACCGTAATGCCCTGATCGATGACCTCCTGCTCAAAGCGGTTGCAGCCTTCCCAAAGGTAACGGAAAAAGTACGCCCCCTCGCGCGATGCGCGGGGCAGGCAAAACACCAGGTTGATATCCTTGCGCCGCAGGCTTGAGGCACTTGTGTTGCGATGGTAGCCCATGGCCTCGGCCTTGGCATTCACCTTGGCACGCACGGATTCGCTCACGCCGGCCTTGCCCGTCAGGGCCTTATGCACGGTATTGATGGAAACGCCAAGCTCGGCGGCTATGTCCTTCATGGTTACGCGAGCGCTCATGGGGTTACTCCGTTATAGATAAGTTGCCAATTAACAGTACAGGTAACGATACCCCAAAATCACTCTTCAACTCGCCGCGCTCTCCCCCAAATGTGCAAAGCGCCCCGCGAACGGATGCTCGCGGGGCGCCTGGATGCCTGGACCTTATTTGATACCGCGGCCCAGGTCTTCGGCAATTTTGTCCACGCCCTTAAGCACGGCGCAGGTTTTTTTATTGGAACAATGTCCCGTGCAAACGCCACCTTGAGCGCAGTCGACGCAGGTGCCCTTGCGATAAATGCGCACGCACACGGCGACAAACGCAATGCCGATAACAGCCAGTACAACAATATCGATAGGTGCCATAGCAAGCCTCCTCTAGTTAACCACCACTTACTTTACCCCATTTTCCACCTGCCAAAAAGGGACAGGTTTATTTTGGTCGGTTTTATCTGCGGAAACGCCACATCTCCCTCACCAAAAAGCCCGAGTGTCGCTGGGACACCCGGGCTCGTGGAAAGGGGCTAATCCTTATTCGGACTTAAGCTGAAACTGCGGCGGAGGCGGTGTTGGTCTCGTCCTCGTCGGTCCAGGCGTGCTTAGGCATGGGACGGAAGATCTGGAAGAGCATCGCAACCAGCAGAACGATGGCTACAACCGTCCAAATACCAAACTGGCCAAGGACAAACAGGTTGTAGAACTGGTTGATGAACAGGCCGATCACCCAAGCAAAGGCGCACTCGTAGCCGATGGCAATCGCGGTCCACTTGCCAGAGTCCATCTGGTTGCGGATAGTGCCCATGGCGGCAAAGCACGGGGCGCACAGCAGGTTGAATGCGCCAAAGGCAACGCAAGCGCCCATAGTCGGGAACATGCCGGCAAACGCGGTCCACAGGCTCGGGTCGGTCTCGGCGGCGTCGGCCACGGACAGCAGCGAGCCGGCGATGGCGACGACGTTCTCCTTGGCGACAAGGCCAGAGACAGTCAGCGCGGTTGCCTGCCAGGTGCTAAAGCCGAGCGGGGCGAAGATCCAGGCGACCAGGTTGCCCAGCATGGCAAGCACGGAGTAATCCATGAACTCCTCGGGGATGCCGTCCATCGCGGGCAGGAAGCCAAAGGAACCGTTATAGCTACCAAAGTTGGAGAGGAACCAAACCACAACGGTGGACGCGAAGATGACCGTGCCGGCCTTTTTGATAAAGGCCCAGCAGCGCTCCCACACGTGCAGCGCCCAAGAGCGGATTGCCGGGAAGTGATAGGCGGGAAGCTCCATAACGAACGGCGTCGGGCGACCGGCGAAGAGCTTGGTCTTCTTGAGCATGAGGCCCGAGGCGATGACGGCAAAGATGCCCAAGAAGTAGAACAGCGGGCTGATCCATGCGGCGGTGGTGGAAGAATCGCCGATGATGGAACCCATGAGCAGAGCGATGATCGGCAGCTTGGCGCCACAGGGAATAAACGTGGTGGTCATGACCGTCATGCGGCGGTCCTTCTCGTTCTCGATGGTCTTGGTAGCCATGACGCCGGGGACGCCGCAGCCCGAGGACACGAGCATGGGGATAAAGGACTTTCCGGACAGGCCAAAGCGGCGGAACACGCGGTCCATGATGAAGGCGACGCGGGCCATATAGCCGCAGTCCTCTAGGAAAGACAGCATCACAAAGAGCAGGAACATCTGCGGGACGAAACCGAAGATGGCGCCCAGGCCGCCGACGATACCGTCACAGACCAGCGAATCGACCAGGCCGCCGTCCTCGGTACCACCCGCCACAAGGGCGTCGTGCACCACGGTGGTGATGCCGGGGACATAGGGGCCGTACTGTGCTGGGTCGACCGAGTCGGCGTTGTCGCCCGCAGCCTCAACAGCTGCGTCATAGGCGTCACGACCCTGACCGAGCACGTACCAGCCGTCGGTGCCGAAGAGCTGGTCGTTGGTGAAGTCGGTCACCGTGCCGCCCAGGGTGGAAACGGCGATGTAGTACACGCAGAACATGATGACCACAAAGATCGGCAGGCCCAGGATACGGTTGGTAACCACGCGGTCGATCTTCTCGGAGGTGCTCATCTTGGCAGGAGCCTTGGTCATGCACTCGTCGATAATGTGGGCAATCACGCCATAGCGCTCGCCGGTGATGATGGACTCAGCATCGTCGTCGCAGTCCTGCTCGCACTGGGCGACCAGCTGCTCGACGCGAGCGGCCTTCTCCTTGGTGAGGTTGATGAGCTTGCAGGCGTCCGCGTCGCGCTCAAACAGCTTGACCGCGTAGTAGCGACGCTTGTTGGCGGGAACGCTCGCCGGCAGGTTATTCTCGATGTGGGCCAGAACGTCCTCGATAGAAGAATCGAACTTGTGCTCCGGCACCTGGCCCTTGGAAGCAGCGGACTTCTTGACCTGCTCGAACAGCTCGTTGATACCCTTGTTCTTAAGGGCCGAGATCATCATGACCGGGCAGCCGAGCTTCTTGGAAAGCTTGTCCGTGTCGATCTTATCGCCGTTCTTCTCGACCAGGTCGGCCATGTTGAGGGCGACGACCACGGGCAGGCCGGTCTCGATAACCTGAAGCGCCAGGTACAGGTTACGCTCGAGGTTGGTGGCATCGACCACCTGGACGACGACATCGGGCTCGCCGCTCATGAGGTAGTCGCGCGAGCACTGCTCCTCGGGGCTGTAGGGGGAAAGCGAGTAGATGCCGGGGAGGTCCGTGATGGTAACGTTCTTGTCGCTTAGGAGCTTGGCTTCCTTTTTCTCAACCGTGACACCGGGCCAGTTGCCAACGTAGCCGTTGGCGCCGGTGATCAGGTTGAAAAGCGTGGTCTTGCCGCAGTTGGGGTTACCCGCCAGCGCGACATGGATCTGAGAATCCGCCATTCAATCCTTCTTCCTTGTGTGCCCGCGCTGCTTTCTCCGCACGGGCTGGATAATGTGCTTCAACATTGCAAATTTAAGTTAGAAAAACCTAACTTTATCTGCATAAATAGTTGCCGCGGGCCCTTACTGGACCTCGACGACGGCAGCCTCCTCCTTGCGGATGGAAAGCTCGTAGCCGCGCACGTTGATCTCGACCGGATCTCCGAGCGGTGCAACCTTAACGACCTTGAACGAAGTGCCCTTGATGAGGCCCAGGTCCATAAGGTGACGGCGAAGCGCGCCCTCGCCGTGAAGCTTGACGATGGTAGAGCTCTCGCCCACCTTAACGTCACCCAACGTCTTCATATTCTTTTCCCCCTTTCAGCTTTTATGAAATGCTGCGAACTAACCGACGGTCATGATGTGCATGGCGACCTTGGTATCGATACCAAAGCGTGCGCCCAGCACGGTGACGATGATATTGGCGCCACTCGAGCTCACCACGTGAACCTCACTGCCCTCGACAAAGCCGAGGTCCTTGAGGTGGTGCTTCATGTCCTCATTGCCCTTTACACGAGACACGTGCACGGTTTCGCCCGCTTTCACCATCGAAAGCGGCATGGCCGGCATCTGCGGTCCGCAAGACATGAGTGTGCTCCTAACGTCAGTTCGTCCTCAACATCGACGCAGCAAAAGTTAACCACGTCTATGTTCGCTACAGTAAACTAGCACGTGGTTAACTTTTTGGAAAGGGTTCCTATTCAGTTTTCGGAAAAGTTTCCCATATGAAACAGATGCGACAAGGGGACAGCCCCTTTGTCACATTGTTGCGTTTAGAGGGAGAGGTTTCTGATCGACGTGACACACGAGGCCTCGTCTACGCCCGAAATGCGGAAGATGATGTCCTCGCCGCACTCGCCGTAGAGAGCCATGAGCCCCATTACATCGCGGCCGTCGGTATGGCGATCGCCGATGCTGACCGATACGTTGCTACGATGCTTGGCAATAATGTCGTAGAGCAGCGCAACCGGGCGGGCATGCAGTCCCAACGGATCTTTAATCGTCTTTGTAAACTCGACCATGTCCCCTCCCACGGCATCGCACATTCGGCCGGCAAACCCAGCCACGTGGTAGTTATTGTAGCGTTAGATGCTTGTCGAGAGCTCCTCTGAACACCTCGTGGGCAAAAAGTGGCAAATATGAGTACTGTCACCAATTTAGTAGCAGCAAAATCGAGAGCAAATTGCCTCCTTTGAGCGATCCGAAGAGGTTGAAAGCCGTCAAACGCCCTTTAAAGGGGGTTATATAAATTGATTTTGAGCCCGTTTTTGCTCAGAACAGGCCGATAAATATGACACCTCTTTTGCAACAGTACTCATATTTGGCATTTTTTGACCACGGGGTCCAAAACCATGCCCCAAAACACAAAAGGAGGGGCCTCGTAAGGCCCCTCCTTAGGAAAGGGAATCGATTTATTCCACAGCCGTAGATTAATCCTAGCCGCTACTCCATCATGTCGAGGACGGAGGGGCGCAGCTCGCTCTCGGCGGCCTCGGGATCGGTCTCGCGCAGGCGGTTGATATAGCGGTTGTACCACATCACGGCAAGGCCCAGGAAGACAACCACACCGCCAACGTTGTAGACCAGCGTCAGCCACAGCGGCTGATCGAGCGGGATGGTGCCGCAGACAAGCACAAAGCAGAAGACCACAAGCAGGAATGCGGCAACGACCAGACCAAAGCTGCGCGAGCCCATGCGGAAGTCACGGGGAGCGGCGTCGAAGTTCTTGCGCAGCATAAAGTAGGCAAGCAGGATCAGCAGCGGCGGGAGCAGAGCAGTGGCAGCCGTCATGTTGGTGACGATCATGAGCAGGTCGTCGAGGTTACCAGATCCCAAGGCCGGGATGATCAGGATGGGGACGACGATGGCGAACTGCAGCCAAGCGGCGCGGGCGGGAATGCCGTGCTCGTTGAGCTCGACGATCTTGCTACCAAAGACGCCCTTGGGGATCTCGGTGAAGAAGACCTTGATGGGAGCAGAGGTCCACATCATGAGGGAGCCCAGCGTGGCAGCGAGAAGGATCAGGCCAATGACGCGCGTGGACACTTCCATGGGAATGCCAAAGTGGGCAAAGACAGCGCCGAATACGTCGAAGATACCGGTGGAGATGGCAACGCCGCCCTCGGGAATGAACAGGTTGACCAGCAGCGAAGCACCTGCGTACAGAAGGCCGATGGTCAGGCCGGCGATAACGACGGTGCGCACGAAGGCCTTGACGCCGCCCTTAAGGTCGTTAAGGAACACGCCGACAGACTCAGCGCCACCAACGCCCTGGATGATCCAGGCAAGCGTACCGAAGAAGCCCCACATAGTTGCGAAGTTGCTCATGTCGGGGGCCATGTTAGCGGGGGTAGGAGCCGTAGCGAACTCGACGCCGCCAAAGGCAGCAGCCAGGGACAGCAAGATGAACACGGCAGTCAGGCCGAGAGCCGCGGTCGAGCCGAAGGAGGAAATGGAGCCGATCCACTTAGCGCCCTTGGTCGAAACCCACGTGGCGATAGCAAAGACGACGATCTCGATAATGGTGATCCACAGCTGCGAGAGCTCGGCATTGGCACCAAAGAACACGTAGCTCGCGTAGATGATGACGTTGGGCAGGACGGACGCAAAGTAGAACAGGTTAACGAACCAGTAGCTAAATGCCGTCAGGAACGCCCAGCGACCACCCATCGAGGTCTTAACCCATGCGTACACGCCAGACTCGGAGTCCCTGTTGAGGCCGACGAACTCAGCGGTAACCAGGGTATAGGGGACAAAGTACAAAAGCGTGGCGAAGAAGAACGACGGCGCAGCTGCCAAGCCGATGGCCGCGTTGTTGTTGATGATGTTCTTGATACCGAACACGGCGGCGACCGTCATGCCCAGCAGAGCGAACGAACCGATCGTTCCTCGTTTTTCAGAGCTCATAAGCCCTCCCAATCATCCGTTATATCTCATCTAAAACCGTCCGGACTGCAAGCGCAATCGTGGACGGCGCACCTGCTAAGGGGAATGGGGAAAAGGGAGTCAACAAAGCCATCCCCCTTAACGGCGCGAAGCAAACGTCCAAACGGACGAATACTTACTTGTTGGGGAAGGAATAACCTTCAACCGTCACGTGCAGTACCACGACGCGGGGATCCGCGGCATCGGCCACGACACGGTAGGCCTCGTCGATCTCGACGACGGCAACGCCGCCGGCGGGAATCGTCACGGTCTCCCCCGTACCCTCAAAGCGCTCGCGATCGTCGATATCGCTGTAGGCGCGCGTGCAGGTAAGATCCGTCTTGGAAGCCACCTCGACGGTCAGGTCGCCGTCGAGCGGGGCGAGCATGGCATGGTAGCGACGGTGACCGACCAGATCGGCGGTAGCTGCCTCGTGGGCGTTCACCCACCAGTACACCAACGAGTCGCCGATGGAGTACGCCACGTCGTGCTGCAGGTCGGCAACACCATCGAGCGCCTGGCCGGTGCGCATCCACTTCTTGACAGACTTCATCTGAGCGTCGAAATCGGCGCGCGAGTTAAAGACATGCATGACTTATGCCTCCTTAATGGGTGCCAGCGCCTGAGCCAGATCGGCAGACGTCAGCGGTCGCAGGGACACCTCAAAGCTGAAGCTCTCAAAACGGGTGCGGTAGGAATCGAGTACCTCGGAACCCCAAGAGTTCGAGCCAAGGCCGAGCAGCTGGTCGTTGATGTTGACCGTGACCGTATCGCCCTTGACAAGGTCGTAGACATGCTTGGCGTTATCGATTGCCTCGCAGCTATAGGGCCATGCCGAGAACGAGAACGGGTTGGAGGCGGCATCAGCCGGACGAGTCACCAACACGCCGTCACCGTGACTGGAGCGCAGGGCAACCCAGCGGGTACCCTCACGGTTGGCGCAGTCCTGAGGCATAACGTAGGGCGTGAACATGTCGTCGACCGTAGTGCGGTAATGACCGACCGGGTTGGCGCGCAGCGAGTCCGGATAGTTCTCGCCCGGGCCGTGGCCATACCACTCGACGGCACGATCGCAACCGGGGACCTCGAAGGAGATGCCGATGCGCGGGATGATATCCGAGTAATCGCCGTAGGGCTCGCCGGAAACCTTGAGGTCGACGCGACCGCTCGGAAGCACGGTGTAGACGAGCTCGACGCGCATGCCGAACGCGCGGACGGGAGGAGCGATACGCTGGCTCACGGTAACGACGACCGCATTGCCATCCTGCTTCCAAGAAACCTTGCGGGTAGACGTCTGCATCACATCGATGAAGTTGTCCTTCCACAGTGAGTCATACTCCTGGGCATGGTTATCGACGAGCGGATGCCAAAAACCAACCTGGGGACCAGAGGCCATTACGTCGCGGCCGGATGCCTTCCACTCGCTCACGGTACCGTTGACTTTGCTGAAGGTCAGCTCGCCGTTGAGGGAGTGGATGCGGATCTCCTGCTCGGTCTCCTCAACCGTAAGCTCAGGACGAGCGGGGGGCACGATGGCCGGCGCCGGATGGTTTGCGATGGCAAACTGGCTTGCGCCCAGCTGGAACATCGGCTCGCACCAGACGTGAGCGGCCATGGTATAGGCGCGCACGGTCAGCAGGGTCTCGCCCACTGCGGCCTCGCGAATCACCAGCGGCAGCTGGACGGACTCGCCGGGGGCAACCGCGCCGGGCATGAGCGTCTTGCGGCAGGCCACGTCGCCGTCCACCAGGGTCTCGGCCGACAGGCAGACATCCTCGAGGGTGGTGAACCAACGCTTGTTGGTGACGGTCAGCTCGCCTGCCTCGGCGTCATAAGCCATGCGGACCGGGCAGATGACCTGGCCGTACTCGGTAAGGCCCGGGCTCGGCTGCTGCCAGGGGAACACCATGCCATCGATGCAGAAGTTGCTGTTGTTGGGGTAATCGCCGTTGTCGCCACCATACATATCGTAGGCAACGCCGTCCTCGGTCACAGCAGCCAAACCGTGGTCGCACCATTCCCAGATAAACTGGCCTTGGATGCAATCCCAGCGATCGAAGACCTCCTGGTACTCGGACAGGCCTCCGGGACCGTTGCCCATGGAGTGACCGTACTCGCAGTTGATGCGCGGCTTGGGGAACGGATGCTCACCAAAGTCGTTCATCTGCGAAACACGGGAGTACATCGTGGAAATGACGTCGACGGTATCGGCGTTGCGGTCCTCCTCGTAATGGACCGGACGATCATCGAGCTCGTGAGCCTTGGCGTACATCGCGCGGATGTTGCAGCCATAGCCGCTCTCGTTACCCATCGACCACATAATGATGCAGGCATGGTTGCGTTCCTGCATCACCAGGCGCTCAATGCGGTCGACGTAGGCCGGCTCCCATGCCGGGTCGTCGGTGACCAGGGCGATATTGCCGATATTCTCGAAGCCGTGGCTCTCCATATCGGTCTCGGCGACCAGCATGATGCCATACTCATCACACAGCTCGTAGAAGCGCGGGTCATTGGCATAGTGAGAGGTGCGCACCGCGTTGATGTTGTGCCGCTTCATGAGCTCCAGGTCGCGGCGCATGCGATCGAGGCCCACGGCGCGACCCTTGTGATCGTCGTGATCGTGGCGGTTGACGCCATGCATCTTAAAGTAGGTGCCGTTGAGGTAGATATGATTGCCCTCGACCGTCACCTCGGCAAGACCCTGGCGATGCGGAACGAACTCGCTGACCTCGTCACCGTCGTAGACCTCAAACGTCAGGTCATAAAGGAAGGGGTCCTCGGGATTCCAGAAGTGGGCATCGGTCACGCTGCACTCGGCATGGCCGTCGACGCACTCGCCCGTAGCGACCACATTCTGGCCATCGCTGAGCGTATACACGACGCGGGTAGCGCCCTCGGCCATCGTATCGAGCGTGATCAGAGCGGTATCGCCCTCGCGGTGCGTGCGGAACCTAAAGTCGACCAGGTGCGCGGCGGGACGCTGCATAAGGTACACATCGCGGAAGATGCCCGAGGCCCACCACATGTCCTGATCTTCGATATAGCTGCCGTCGCTGTACTGCAGGACCTTGACCGCAAACAGGTTGTCGCCTTCGACGAGCGCGTCGGTCACGTCAAACTCAGCGGACAGGCGCGAACCCTTGGTCATACCGATAAACTGGCCGTTGACGTACAGCTCGCCATAGCTCTCGATGCCGTCGAAGCGAATAATCTCGCGAGCGCCGGCGGGAACGGCGGGAAGGTTGACGATGCGCTGGTAAACGCCCGTGGGGTCATCGGAGGGAACAAACGGCTGATCCACCGGGAACGGGAAGCCCTCGTCGGTATAGGCAAGATTGCCATAGCCATCTACCTGCCACAGGTGTGGAACCTCCACGTGATCCCACTCGGGCTTATACGTGGAGAGGTTCTCATTGGAGACGGCAGCGGGGCCCTCAAAAAGGCGGAACTGCCACGAGCCGGACAGCTGGACAAACCCGCGCGACAGCTCGCGGCTGTACGTTGCAGCGAGATCGGCGGTCTCGTAACCCATAAAGTACGCATGGGGTGCCAGGCGGTTCCTGTGGGTGAGCGCCTGGTTTTCCCAATCGTTAATGGCGTCCATGGTGATGCTCCTTCGTCATCTTAGTGATTCTTGTGCAACCGGTTGTCCTTATCTTACGGGCGATGCAAAAAACTGTGCAACCGGTTGTCCGCTGAACGGTCGATTTGGTCGGGTTAACGGTGCAACCGGTTGTACAACCACGACACTTATGTCCCCTGAGTATCGAAACTCAGCGCAAAACATCGTTCTTAAGCTCGTAGGCAACCGCCACGCCCGCTGATATCTCACCCACACGAGACGTATTCGATTGCGGCTTGGTTGCAAAACGACACCGGTCACCGGATATCATGAACGCTGTTCAGGTGCACTATAGTAAGCTGTATCCGCACCAGCCCGTATCAGTGACAACATCGACCGCATTTTCCAGGAGACGCCATGACCCAGCCAGTTCGCACCGCACCTACGCTTGCCGAGGTTGCCGCAGCTGCCGGCGTGTCGCGCTCCACGGCCTCACGCGCCCTCAACGATTCGCCCCGCATTAGCGAGGAAACCAAAAAACGCGTCCGCGCAGCGGCCAAGGAAGTCAATTTTGTCCCCAACGCTCGCGGCCGAGCGCTCGCTGTCGGGCGCACGGAAATCATCGCCGTGCTCGTGACCGAGCCCCTGAGTGAGCTCTTCAGCGACCCCACCTATAGCGAATTTTTGAGCGGCATTACCGAGGAACTGTCGGAGTCGTCCTATCTGCCCGTTATCTTGCAGGCGTCTTCTACGCATGAGCGCAACCGCGCACGCGAGCACTTTGAGCGCCGCTCGTTCGACGCCGTGATCGACGTCTCCCCCTACAAGGGCAGCGAGCTGCTCGAGGTGCTGCGCGAGCTGGGCGTACCCACCGTGTTGTGCGGCCAGCTCGAGGGCCACCCCTATCGCGATGTGTTCTCGACAGTCTACTCTGACGACGAAGAGGGTGGACGCTTTGCGGCACTCGCTATGAAAGAGCGCGGGCGCAAAGATATCGTCGCCGTGTTGGGACCGCAAGACAACCCCGCTGTTGTCGACCGCCTGCGCGGCTACCGCACCGTCCTGGGCGAAGACCTCCCAGGCGCAAACGTTATCTATACCGGCTGGAACAGCGGAGACGGCTATCAGGCCATGCACCAGATCCTCGCGCGCGAGATTGCTTTCGATGGCGTGCTCTGCGGATCGGACCGTATCGCGGCTGGCGTCATCACCGCACTCAACGAGGCAGGCCTATCTGTTCCGGCAGACGTTTCTGTCGTCGGCTTCGACGATCACGAGATTGCGGCGCGCTGCGTCCCCGCGCTCACGACCGTCCGCCAGCCCCTGCGCGAAGAAGGCCACATGGCCGCCAACATTGCGCTCGACATGATCAAGGGCGCCGAGCCCACCACCTCCGTGATGCACATGCAGCTCGTTCAGAGAGACTCGCTGTAGGAAACTGGGCCGGACTTTTCGCCAGACAGTTGTTGCGGAAAGCCTGCCCCGTTCTGGACGCAGATTCCGGGACGCACTTTCCGCAACGCCCGGTCATCCCATGCCCTCGCAACCTCGGCGCATAAAAAACGAGGGAAGGCACGTGTCCTTCCCTCGTTACGGGCAATATGTAGCCGCTTGCCTACATCAGGCGCAGGCTGACGTCCTTGAGCTGGGCGCCGCTAACGGCACTCGGGGCGCCCGACATGAGGTCGGAGCCGCTGGCCGTCTTGGGGAACGCCATGACGTCGCGAATGGAGTCGGAGCCGGTGAGCAGCATGCACACGCGGTCCAGGCCCAGGGCGAAGCCGCCCATCGGGGGCGCACCAAACTTGAGGGCCTCCATGAGGAAGCCAAACTGAGACTCGGCGCGCTCTTCGGTAAAGCCCAGGAGCTTAAGCATGGACATCTGCATCTCGGCGTTGTGGATACGCATACCGCCGCCACCGGCCTCAAAGCCGTCCATGACAAAGTCGTAGGTGCAAGAACCGGCTGCCAACGGATCGGCCTCGATCTTGGCGATGTCGGTCTCGGTCGGCAGGGTGAAGGGCTGGTGCTCGGCAGCGTAGGCCTTGCGGTCCTCGTCCCAGTGGAACAGCGGGAAGTTGACGACCCACAGGAAGTCGTGGCCCTCGCGCTTGATCTCGAGCGCGTTAGCCATGTGGGAACGCATGCCGCCCAGGATCTCGTCGGAGAGCAGGCGCGGGCCGGCGGCGAACATCACAAGGTCGCCGGGCTCGACGTCCATGCGCTCGCGCAGGGCGGCCATCTCCTCGTCCGAGAAGAACTTGACGATGGGGCTGTTGATGGAGCCGTCCTCGCGGAATGCGATCCAGGCCAGGCCCTTGGCGCCAAACGTGGAAGCCACGCCGGCAAGCTTATCGATCTTGGCGCGAGCCCAGGCACCGGCGCCCTTGGCGTTGATGGCCTTGACGACAGAGCCCTCCTCGTTCGCGGCAGTCGCAAAGACCTTGAACTTGGAGTTGGCGAAGATGTCGGTCAGGTCGACCAAGTGCATGCCATAGCGGGTATCGGGCTTGTCGGAGCCATAGGTGTCCATGGCCTCCCAGTAGTTCATGCGACGCAGCGGCGTGGGCATCTCGACACCCATGCGGCCGAAGGCATCGGCAAGAACCTCTTCGAGCGCGCTCATAACGTCGTTCTGGTCCACGAAGGACATCTCGATATCGACCTGGGTGAACTCGGGCTGACGGTCGGCACGCAAGTCCTCGTCGCGGAAGCACTTGGCAACCTGATAGTAGCGCTCGACGCCACCGACCATAAGCAGCTGCTTCAGGAGCTGCGGGGACTGCGGCAGGGCGTAGAAGTTGCCCGGCTGGATGCGGCTGGGGACGATGAAGTCACGGGCGCCCTCGGGCGTGGACTTGAACAGGGAGGGCGTCTCGACCTCCATGAACTCACGGTTGTGCAGCGCCTCGCGAATGGCAAAGGTAAAGTCGGAGCGCAGCTTGAGGTTGGCCATCATCTCGGGACGACGGAGGTCCAGATAGCGATAGCGCAGACGGGTGTCCTCGCTGGTCTCGATGCCGTCCTCGATCTGGAACGGCGGGGTGACGGACGTATTGAGCACCTCGGCGTGGTCGGTCAGGACCTCGATCTCGCCGGTGGCGAGCTTGGTGTTGGTGGTCTCCTCGCCACGGGCGCGCACGACGCCGTGAATCTTGATGGGCCACTCGGGACGCATGGTCTCGGCGATCTTAAAGGCGTCGCCGTCGGAGTGCTCGGGGTCGAAGGTAAGCTGCGTGATGCCCTCACGGTCGCGAAGGTCGCAGAAGATAAGGCCGCCGTGGTCGCGGCGACGGCTCACCCAACCGGTGAGGGTGACCTCTTCGCCCACGTTCTCGCGGCGAAGCTCGCCGCAGGTACGGGTGTGCATGGAATGCTCATCGATGGGACGGGTCTGGCTCATACCAGTGATCCTCCTTTATGGATCTGTGCCGCCCCGTGTCGTTCCGGGCGGCGTCGTACAGATTTGCCCAGCCTGCGTAAACCGCGCAGCCAGACATGGCGTTCTATCTTATCGCACTCGCGTCGATGTGCCGCGAAAAAGTGGCTCCTGCCCAAAGACTTGACGGAGACGAAACAATTGACGCGCCGTGACCCCCGCCCGCGCTCGTCACGTGCGACAATATGCCCCAATAAAACAGCACTCGGAAAGGCCCGCCATGACTGCACGCCTCATCGTTATGGATATCGACTCCACGCTCATCAACCAGGAGGTCATCGACCTGTTGGGCGAAGAGGCCGGCGTGGGCGAGCAGGTGGCACAGATCACCGAACGCGCCATGCGCGGCGAGCTTGACTTTAAGCAGGCGCTCGAGGAGCGCGTGGGGCTGCTCGCCGGCCTGGACGAGAGCGTGTTCGAGCGCACCTTTGAGCGCGTGACATTTACCCCCGGCGCGTTGGAGCTTGTGCGCTCGGCACACAGCAAGGGTTGGAAGGTCGGCGTCGTGAGTGGCGGCTTTCACGAAGTCGCCGATAAGATCGTGGCCGCCGCGGCCATCGACTTTTGCCTGGCCAATCGTCTGGAGGTCGTGGACGGCAAGCTCACCGGTAAGTTGGCTGCCGACATTGTGACCAAGGAGTCCAAGCTCATCCAGCTGCTGGACTGGGCAGTTGAGTGCGGCGTCGATATGGCCCACACCGTCGCGATCGGCGACGGTGCCAACGACATCCCCATGATTCAGGCCGCGGGCACGGGCATCGCGTTTTGTGCCAAGCCCAAGACGCGCGAGGCCGCCCCGTTTGCCATCGACGAGCGCAATCTGATGCTCGCCATGGACATCATCCTGCGCGACTAGCCAATCCGTCTAGCAATTGAATCAGTCTGTCCTATAGTTTCCGAACAATTCTGTCTTAGTGTTCGGAAACATACCCTTTGAGTGCTAAACTTTGCGCCGTCGAAGGGAACATATATGGATAAGCGAGATCTAGAGCAGCTGCTGAGCGATGTTGCCGGCGGAGCAGTCACCCCTGCCGACGCCCTCACGCGCATCCAGACGGCTCCGACCGCCGATTTGGGCTTTGCGCAGCTCGACCTTTCGCGCGGGGTGCGCCAGGGAGCCGGCGAAGTTGTCTACGGCGCCGGTAAACCCGCCGAGCAAATTGCCGCCATTATCAAAGCATTACTCGATGCCGGCCAGGAGCGCATCCTGGTCACGCGCCTGGACGACGAAAAGGCAGCCCGCACCTCGGAGCTCCTCGGCAACGGCATCGACCTGGGATATGTCCCGGACGCCCAGCTCGCCCTCGTGGGTGGCAAGCCCTCCCCCAACGGCAACGGACGCATCGTCGTCGCCTGCGCCGGCACGAGCGACCTGCCCGTTGCCGAGGAAGCCGCGTTGACGGCCGAGTTCTACGGCAACGAGGTCGATCGCCTCTACGACGTGGGTGTCGCCGGCCTGCACCGTCTGCTCGCGCATGCTGAGGAACTTGCCCAGGCGCAGGTGGTCATCGCCATCGCCGGCATGGAAGGCGCCCTGGCGAGCGTCATCGGCGGCTTGGTGAGCTGTCCGGTCATTGCCGTTCCCACCAGCGTGGGCTACGGCGCGAGCTTTGGTGGCGTAGCCGCGCTGCTCGCCATGCTCAACTCCTGCGCCAGTGGCGTTTCGGTCGTCAATATCGACAACGGCTTTGGTGCCGCCTACCAGGCAAGTCTTATCAATCATCTGAGCGCCGGCACATCCCGCGCCCGTTAAGGAGCATTCCATGTCCAACCATCAGCACACGCTTATCATCGACGGCACCTCGGGCATCAGCGGCGATATGACCGTCGCGGCCCTGCTCGACCTGGGTGCCAGCGAGGAGCACCTGCGCGAACAGCTCGCCACGCTTCCGGTCGGCGGCTTTGAGATTGCCGCTACACGCGTAAACAAGCATGGCATCGACGCCTGCGATTTCGACGTCCAGCTTGCAGAGGAGCTCGAGAACCACGATCATGATATGGCCTGGCTCTACGGCAACGAAGCGGGCACCGAGCACACACATGAGCATGAGCACCACCACCATGATCATGGCGAGCACGAACACGGGCACTGCCACGAGCATGACCATGAGGCCCACGGCCACGAGGACCATCATCACGCCCACCACCATCACCATCGTTCTTTGGCGGATGTCACCGCCATCATCGACGGCTCACAGCTAAGCGATGGTGCCAAGCGTCGTGTCCTCGCCATTTTTTCCGTACTCGCTGATGCCGAGGCAAAGGCTCACGGCAAAACGCCCGACACCGTCCTGTTTCACGAGGTGGGCGCCGTCGACTCCATCGTCGACGTCTGCTCTGTCGCCATCTGTCTCGACGACCTGGGTATTGAGGACATCGTGGTCGAGTCGCTCTCCGAGGGCCACGGAACCATCCGCTGCGCCCACGGTCTCATGCCCATTCCCGTCCCCGCTGTCGTCAACCTGTGCCAGGCGGGCAATATCGCCCTCACGCCTGCACCGGTCGCTGGCGAGCTCGTGACGCCCACGGGCGCCGCCATCGTCACCGCGCTGCGCACGTCCGACCAACTGCCCTCACGCTACCGCATCGAAGCCGTCGGCTACGGTGCCGGCAAACGCCCCTACGAGGGTTGCTCCGGCACGCTCCGCTGCCTGCTCGTTCACGCGGACGCATAGCCATGGATGCCCGCAAGGCAAAAAGCCGCACTGCCATCGTTACGGCGTTCTCCGAGCTACTGCGCGAAGAGGACTACGGCAAGATCACCGTCGGCGAATGCAAAAAAATCGAAAAGGCGGCCGGGAACGTGGCCCCGGCCTTCTACGCGGCCGCGAAGGCCCCGCGCCTTCAGGACAGCATCTCGGAAACGATGGACAAGGCGAAGAAGGACGGCAAGGAATTGGGGTCGAAACTTGAGGACACCCTCAACAACCAGCTTCCGCAGTTGTTCGACGACGCCATGAACCTGTTCCGGGATCAGATGCGGCAGTACAACAAGGAAAAACCAGAAGCGCCCACAAACCTCTGATTGCCTGCGGCGCGGAAAGAGGCATCTCCTGTGACCACTCAATCCATCACGACGCTGATTCTTGGTACGGCCCCGGAAAACGCGACCCCGACCACCCACATCCTGGCCGGGCCGTGGTGTACGGCCCCGGCGTCAGCCGAAGAAACCGGTTTCGACATGCCGCCGGAACCGCTGGCCGATCCCGAACGGCTGGAAACGGCCGCCAGGCAGGCGCGCCAGCTCGTCACACAGCTTGCCCCCCGGCTCCGGGATTACCTGAACGGACTTTACGGCACGCAGCACGACGACCGCTATTGGGATTTCGTACTGGCCCCGTGGCTTGTCCGCGCCGTGGAAACGCTGATCGACCGGCTGTACCGTGCCGATCTCGTTGTTGACCAGCTGGCAGGACAGCAGCACCGTGTCCTCGGTCAGCGCTTCGCTCAGCACCTCGGGCGTGATGTGGCCGGTCGCGTCGGGCGCGAGGAATACCACATCAAAGCCGCTGTCCGCGAGCTGCTTTGCGGTGTTGATGGTCGCAGCGTGCTCGATCTCGGTCACGATGATGCGGCCTTTTTTATGGCGGTTGAGATGCGCCGCGCCGTGCAGGCTGATATTCGTGCTCTCCGTGCCGCAGGCGGTGAAATAGAGCTCCTCGGGCAGGCAGCCGAGCGCGGAGGCAACCGTTTTGCGGCTGTCCTCGAGCAGATGTGACGCCTCGAGACCCATGCGGTGCAGGCTCGACGGATTGCCGAATTCCTCGAGCATCGCGTGCACTGCCGCTTCGGCGGCCTCGGGCAGTACGCGGGTCGTCGCCGCGTTATCCAGATAATGCATAATAAACCGAACTCCTTACCGGGTGCGCTGTCCTGTGTCGCAGCACACCTTCTGTTATAGATATTTTACAACGCGGTGCCGTCTTTTACAAGACAAAAACGTGCAAAACAGGTTGAAAACCCTTGTGGTCTATGCTATACTTTATCATGTATGACGTGATAAATCTGCGTCCCATATAGAAAGGAAGGAAACCTCATGCCAGGTAAGGTTATTCTCGGCGCTCAGTGGGGCGACGAAGGCAAGGGTAAGTTTATTGATATTTTCGCAGGCAAGGCGGATCTGGTTGTCCGCAGCCAGGGCGGCAACAATGCCGGTCACACCGTTGTAGCCGGCGGTGAGAAGTACAAGCTGCAGCTGATTCCGTCCGGCATCCTGTATCCGGAGTGCGTAAACGTGATCGGTCCGGGCGTTGTCGTCAACCCGAAGGCAGTCCTCGGCGAGATCGACGGCCTGCACGACAAGGGCGTTTCGACCGACAAGCTGTTCATCGATGCGCGCTGCCACTGCATCATGCCGTGGCATCTTGAGCTGGATGCGCTCAGCGAGGCGGAGAAGGCCAAGGAAGGCACCGCAATCGGCACCACCAAGAAGGGCATCGGCCCGACCTATATGGACAAGTCCGAGCGCAGCGGCATTCGTATGCACGACTTCATCGACGCAGAGCGCTTCGAGGAGGTCATCCGCGAGACCTGTGCACGCAAGAACCGCGTGATCACCGGCGTTTACGGCGGCGAGCCGCTCGACGCAGACGCGATCATCGAGGAGTACAGGGTCTACGCAGACCGTCTGCGCCCGATGGTGCGCGACACCACCGTTATGACCTATGATGCTATCAAGTCCGGCAAGGAAGTGCTGTTCGAGGGTGCGCAGGGCACGCTGCTCGACCTCGACATGGGCACCTATCCGTATGTTACCTCGTCTCATCCGGTAGCAGGCGGCTGCTGCATCGGTTCCGGTGTCGGCCCGACTGCCATCAACGAGATCATGGGCATCTTCAAGTCCTACACCACCCGTGTCGGCGAAGGCCCGTTCCCGACCGAGCTGTTCGACGAGACCGGCGACTATATCCGCAATGCAGGCGGCGAGTTCGGTACCGTTACCGGCCGTCCGCGCCGTACCGGTTGGTTCGACGCAGTCGTTGCACGCTATGCGGTTCGTGTAAACGGTCTGACCGATGTTGTCATCAACAAGATCGACCCGCTGCGCGGCCTGCCGAAGCTCAAGGTTTGTGTTGCATATAAGCTGAAGAACGGCGAGACCGTTACCGAGTTCCCGGCAAACTTCATGGATCTGGTAGACTGTGAGCCGGTTTACGAGGAGTTCGACGGCTTTGATGAGGATATCACCAACTGCCGTTCCTTCGAGGAGCTGCCGGCAACCGTGCAGTCCTACATTAAGGAGCTGGAGCGCATCATCGAGTGCCCGATTACCATGCTTGGCGTAGGTCCTGCTCGTGATCAGGTTATGACGATCAAATAATTCGTCCGAAACCACGCTTTCGGACGAGAGGGACGTACCGAGCCAATGGCTCGGATACGTCCTATACGGGATTTTGCGCGTCCGCCTTGGCGGGCACACAAAATCCCTTTTTTCTTGTAAAAAAACGCAG
>ERZ773193.1622-NODE-1622-length-27378-cov-18.983970_pt1 | contig 27378 bp, 36 predicted proteins | sample MGYA00511110_ERZ773193 | MGnify/ENA primary metagenome ERZ773193 (study PRJEB29015, sample SAMEA2737784) | human gut metagenome | biome: human gut; feature: human-associated habitat; material: faeces | place: China | collected 2012 ...
GGCAGAATGCACCGTTTTTACGGGGATCTTCGGCGAATTCGTAACTTCCCAACGGGCCGATGTGGGCATCGGCCCCTGCAGAGTGCTATTTTTTATCTAAGAAATCAATAATAAAACAGGTACAAACCGCAATGACCAGACAGATGATCAATGTGCAGAAGGCGACTGCCCGTATAACCAGATCGTCGCAAATCGTAAATGGGAAGAATCCAAACATCGCGCCGATATAAAATAAGACCACGACGCCCAGCACAACGCCAATTATTAAACGCATTTTTTGATTTTTCATATCGAGCAGTTCCTACCGTTTTTATCCTATTCCACTCGCCTGAATTCCCCCTGCGAGAACATCCGCTCAAACCCAAGCGACAGGTACAGATGATACGAAACCGGGTTTTTCCGATCAACGTTCAGTGTTGCACGCTTCCCAGACGTCAAAATCTCATTTTTGGCGCTGTTGACGACCTTGCGTGCGTAACCCTTCCCGCGGTATTCATTCCGCGTGTAGACAAGCACGAGCCGCAGATCGTCCTGTGTAGCCGGTGCAATGCGCGCCATGCTGACAATCTTTCCGTCGGCACGGATGATCCGGAACGAATCCAAAATCTTGCGGAACGGCTCTTTTTCCGGCTTATCGAGCAGCCCACAGTCAGAGACAAACCGCTGCGCGCAGTCAAAGATCTCGTCCAGATCGTCTTCCCGGGCTGTCTCGACCTCCGGTGCGGACGGCTCGGTGATGCTCCACGCCTCCATAAAGTCCATGGCAAGCGCCTCTTCATAGCACCGTCCATACGACTGCATTTTCTGCATCAGCACATAGCCAAGTTCTGACGCGCAGAGATAATTTTTGATCTCATAGCCACCGTCAAACAGGAACCGCAGCAGCTCCGGTACACAGGCTTCTTCGCCGAACAGCAGCAGATTGTACGGCTCGATCTTCAAGGCCAGCAGCCGCTTGTCTCCCTGTTCGCAGCGGAGCGCATAGTTGATTTTATCTGCCTGCTTCAAAAGCGGGGCATCCAGCGTAAAGAAGGTGGAGAGATAGGGATTTGTCTGCAAGTACGCCTGATTATCCTGCAAAAATTCCATTCCGGTCTGGTAAGATACAATCATAATAGTTCCTCCGTAGTGAAACAGCAAGCCGCAGCGGGCGTGCTGTTTGTAATTATTCGTCCAGTTCTTTCAGGATCTGCCGTACCTGTTCCGGCGTGTAATCATAGATCTTGTCGCAGAACTGGCAGTCGATGTGAATGTCCTTGCCGTCGTCAACAATAGATTGCAGTTCCTTGCGGCCCAAACTGATAAGCGTCCGCGTCACGCGGTCGCGTGAGCAATAGCAGCGGTATTCGACCGGCTGCGTTTCGAGGATTTCCAAATCAAATCCGTGCAGTACGGTTTCCAGTACGACCTGACCGTCCATTCCCGCCGCGAGCAGTCGGCTGACTGCGCCGGCGTTCTGAATGCCGGCCTCGATCTTGTCAATGATATCGTCAGGTGCACCGGGAAGCAGCTGGATGATGTAGCCGCCTGCCGCCGTGACGGATTGATCCTTGCCGACCAGAACGCCGAGCGCACAGGCCGTGGGGATCTGCTCACTCTGGGCGAAATACGACGTGATATCCTCGGCGATTTCGCCGGAGACGAGGTCGATCGTACCGACGTACGGTTCTTTCATGCGCAGATCGCGGATCACAGTGAGTGTTCCGTCCGCCCCGACAGCCGCGCCGACGTCCAGCTTGCCGGGTGTCTTTTCCAACATGGAAATCTGCGGGTTTTCTACCCAGCCACGCACGTTGCCTTCGGCATCCGATACGGCCAAAAGCCGGCCCAGCGGCCCGCTGCCCTTGAGTTGGAGCGTGATGGAGCCGTCGTCAACCTTCTGCATGTTGCCCATCATGGACGCAGCGGTCAAAAGTCTGCCAAGCGCCGCCGTGGCGGTCGGCAGTGTTTTATGGATCTGCCGCGCACGTTCGACAATGCCGGTCGTGGTGACGGCGACGGCGTTTACAAAGCCGTCCTTTGTCATGGCGCGTACAAGTTCGTCTTTCATAGTCAGTCCTTCTTTGCGGAAAAATAAATGCGCTGCTCGTCCTGCTTCGGTGCGCGCAGCACGCGGTCGCCGTACTGCCGGACATGCGTGAACCCGGCTTCTTGGAGCCAGCTGAGAAGTTCGTCCGGCTCGTAGGCATATTCGATATGCTCTTCAAACGAACGCGTCCAGTGCGCGCCGTCCAACCGGAAAATATCCATGCCATAATAGCATAGCCGCTTTTTTGCGTCAAACTCTGTCCGCCAGACGCAGTATGTATCATCCGTCTCGTCCAGAAACACCTGACCGTCCAACCCGCGCAGCTTAGCAGGCGTGTTGATATCGAACACGAACAGCCCGCCAGGCTTCAGCGCGTCGTATACGCGCCGAAATGTTTTCCGGCAGTCATCCGGGCGCATCAGATAATTGAGACTGTCAAGCGCGCAGATGACCGCGTCGGCCGGCTCTGCCAGACGCAGCCGCTGCATCGGCTGGCAGATAAAAAATGGACGGATGTCCTCCGGCAGGTCCCGTGCCTTCTGTTCTGCCTCAGCCAGCATTTCCTCCGACAGATCTGCACCGATCACCCGGTATCCGTGCTCGGCCAGCAGCATGGACAAAGAACCCGTCCCGCAGGCCAGGTCCAGAACCAAATGCGGCTGTACATGCTCCCGCGCGCACAGCCGCTCAAAAAAGGTCAGTGTCTTTTCGTATCGGATATCGTAGGTCAGTTCGTCGTAGCAGGCCGCAAGCGATTCATATGCGCTCACGCCTGCTGCTCCTTCTGCTGCTTCTGTTCTTCTTCCTTCATGCGGTCGAAGATGATGCGGTACGCGCCCATGCCGTAGTTGAGACTGCGGTTGACGCGGCTGATGGTCGCGCTGGAAGCGCCGGTCTTCTCCAAAATGTCGTTGTAGATCAGCCCATCGTTCAGCAGCTTTGCCAGTTCAAAGCGCTGCTCCATGGCCTTGAGTTCAGAGAAAGTGCAAAGATCGGTAAAGAAATCGTAGCATTCTTCAACAGTCTGAAGCTTGAGAATGGCGCTGTAAAGCTGGCTGTCAGGATCAGACCGTTTATTTCGATTGTTCAAGATAGAATATCTCCTTTATTTATGGTGGGTTTCAGGTCTAGTTATAGTAGCACTTTAACGCTTGAAAGTAAAGTAGAATTTTGAAATTCGTCGCTTTCCACGAAAAAAGTTGTCCGTTTCTAGGCAAAACAGAAGCAAATTTTGTCCGCCTCTGGTGAACAGCTGGTCAAAGATCCAGAATCGACGCCAGATACTGCCAGCGAAGCGTCCCTCGCCGGAAAAGCTTCAGCAGCAGCGCCTGATTTTCTGCCGAGTGCTCGACCTCTTTGCTGTACAGACTCACCACTTCAGTCAATTCCTGCACCGTTGCAGCATCTGCGCTAAGTTCGCGCAGGCAGAGCAGATGAAACACGCACTGCTCGACCCGCGCCAGATACTGCCGGTCGTTTACGGCCTTGAGTGCGTAGCGGAATAGAAAATAGACCGTCAGATTTTCGTACTGGACGAAAAATGCGTCCCGGAAGGAAGCGGGCGGCGTTTCCTGACTGACAGCAGCATCCAGCATAGCTTCAAAGCGGCGCGTCAGGTGCTCCATGTTGTTGAGGACCATCCAACACGGGAAGAACCGTCCGTTTCTGCTGCGCAGCCGCGCCAGCCGGACAAGACTCCGATCTTGATACCGCTTCCCGAGAAACCGCCGCGCCAGCACCGGGACAAGTTCATCCCGTCCTTCGTCCAGCAGCCGCTGCACCCGCCGCGCCAGCAGCAGAATGAGGGCCAGACGGTCTGCAATCGGCCTCGTGCGATCCTGCGCCAGCCGGATCGACGCAGCCCGCGCGGCAAACAGTGCCGGGTACAATTCCGGGTCAAGATCATTTGGCACGACCGGCCCGCCGTCGTCTGTTTCCGTCAGCGTCAGCGGTGCATCGTGCTCCAGAAGAAGCCGCGCCGCTTCCGGGCAGGAAGCGGAGAGCGTCAACTCCGCTGTCTGCCCGTATTCTTCGGTAAAGCGCGGATGCGTAAAGCAAGTGCGGCAGAGCATTTCTGCACCATACGCGGCTTGAAGCGGGCAAAGCCCATCTTTGCGCAGCAGGACGCACTTCCCATCCTGTTCCCGGAAGCGAGTCTCGCCGTTTTCCGTCACCATTGCCGCCCGTACCTGTTCGCCCAGTTCACCGGGCAGGGAAGCGTAGCGCGCGATGGCGTCGCAATCCAGAATGATCTGCCAATCCTTGCAGCAGGTATCCGGACATGCGCCCGCCAGACAGGAAAAGCTGTTTACATAATCAAACTGCACGTGCTTCATAACGCACCCTCTTTTCTAGCGTCAGTTGACGCTTCGATGATATCAGCTTTTGAAACACACGTCAACTTGTCATTTGCGGACATTTGTGCTATACTGTCAAAAAATAACCAATCAAAGAGGCAATTCATGAAAAAACTCAAACGTACTTATACACGCTGCGCGCTGACAGCTTCGCTTGTGCTGCTTGTTCTGCTGGTAGCAGGTTCAATTTGGGATCTGCCGATCTCCAAATTCCTCTATCCCGGTCACGAGAGTTCGCTCGGCCAGTTTTTTGCCGCCTTTGGCGAACTGCCGGCGTTTTCGCTGCTGGCCGGCTGCGGCGTTCTGCTGATCGTCCACCGCGCCAAGTTCCGCCCGGAACTGAACGTTATTCTGCTGGCGTTCGGCGTCTGTCTGACCCTTGCAAGCATGTTCCTTGCCGTTCATGAGGCGACGGACAACGTATCCGCTCTGCCCATGGCAGTTGCGCTGCTCGTGACGGTATTCATTGATGCGCTCACTGCGTTTGCGCTGCTGTTTTTGACGCGTGAGTGCCAGACCAAGACGATTCTGCGCTTTGTCTGCACAGTGATTGTAGTCTGCGTCGGCATCATGCTGCTGATCAATATCATCAAGGTTCCCTGGGGCCGTGCCCGCATGCGCCTGATCTATGCGACGGGCAACGATACCTATTTTTCAAATTGGTGGCAGGCCGGTACAGCGCTCAAGAAAAAGCTTGTCGCTGACGGCGTTGCATCTGACGAGTTCCGCTCGTTCCCATCCGGCCACACGGCCTGCGCCGCCTGCTCCATGCTGCTGATCCTCCTGCCGACGCTCTACCGCCGTCTGCACAATAAGGAAAAGCTGTTCATGGCCATCGGCGGTGTCTGGACGCTTGCTGTCGCGGTTTCCCGCCTGCGTATGGGCATGCACTTCCTGTCCGATGTGAGTGTCTCATCCCTTCTGACCATTGCCCTGGGCGCTGTCGCCGTCTGGCTGTTCTACTTCAATAAGTCCTTCTTCAACAAAATCTGGGCCTTCGCCTCCGGCGATCCCAAACCGGCAAAGAGGCCGAGGACCCCGGAAGAACCGTAATACGTTCCGTTAAAGCAGCCGCAGCCGGCAAGGGCGGGGCTCTGTGCTCCGCACGACGGAAAGCAGCTGCACCTTTGTGAATCTACGGCGAATCCGTATGTGCGTCCAAACGTGGTTGTAGGGGCTGATGCCTACATCGGCCCGGCAGAATGCACTGTATTCACGGAGATCTACGGCGAATTCACAACTTCCCAACGGGCCGATGTGGGCATCGGCCCCTACAAGGGTTTCCACCCCACCAACATTTCAGAAAGAGCAGGAAACGCGTATGCGAATGAGAAGAAGAAACAATCTGGCCCCGCGGATGGAGGCCTGCGAGTCTGTTTGGATTCACGACCCGGAGGCGCTGCGCGGCAAATGGCGAAGCCTGATGCCGAGTTGCCGGGAACTTCGCGTCGAGGTCGGCTGCGGCAAGGGCAAATTCACCGTCGAGACAGCCGAGGCCGAGCCGGATGTGCTGCTGATCGCCATCGAGCGCGTGCAGGACGCGCTTGTCCTTGCCATGGAGGCTGCAATCCGCAAAGGACTCAAAAATGTCTTTTTTGTCTCGCTTGATGCGGCGAATATTGACCAGTTTTTTGCCGACGACGAGATTGACCTGCTTTATATTAATTTCTGCGACCCATGGCCGCGCAAGAAAAACGCCAAGCGCCGCCTGACATACCATACCTTTCTCGAAAAATACAAGAAGGTGCTGAAGCTTGGCGGGCAGATCCACTTCAAGACCGACAACGCGAATCTGTTCGCCTGGTCGCTGCCGGAGATGGAAAGCTGTTTTTTACAGCTGCGGAACGTCACCGACGATCTGCACGCGAACGGCCCTGTCGGCATCATGACCGGCTATGAGGAAAAATTCTATGCCCTCGGCACACCCATCCACCGCGTGGAGGCCGTCGTCACGACCAAGCAGCCCCGTCCGGCAGACGAAAAGCCGGAGCCGGAGGACACAGAAGAATAACAAACGCGAACGAGCCTTTTCTGCTGTGTACCGTGCGGCGGAAAAGGCTTGAACTTCCGTTTCAGCCTAATCAAAGAACCTTATTCATAAATTGGAAAACAAGTTGACATAAATTCATTAAGAATTCTTAAAAATTCGATTTTTCCCGGAAAAAGCAGACGTTTCCCGAAAACCACCTATTGCGTTCTGAAAACCATTATGCTACGATATCTATAGAAGATGGGCAGGAACCGCGCGCCGCGCAGCCCCTGCAAACCGGTGCGCGTGTGGGGGTTCCACACGTGTACCATGCGCTCCCGGCAAGTAAGCGCCTGCCGGGGATGAAATTAAGGAGGAATTGCTTATGAAAAAACGTTTTGTGGCGCTTCTGCTGTGCCTTGTCATGGTAGTTGGCCTGATCCCGGCAGCTATGGCCGCCGGTTCGGAAGCTGACCGGAATTACATCACCTTCAAAGCAAACGATGGAAGCTATGGAAGTTCCAGCGAAAGACTGCAGCAGCTCACAGAGAGTGACGTTGCATTTGGCAAAGTCACGCTCCGCGCCAATGACTTTACCAGAGATGGCTACACCTTCCTCGGCTGGGCCACCGACCCCAACGGCCAGAAGATCTATAACGACGGCCAGACTGTTTCCGTATCCGAACTGTTTGCCGGACGCACCTACGCTGTTCTGTACGCTGTTTGGCAGAAGGACAATGTGACGCCGCCCACCGGCCCGTACACTGTAACCTATCGGCAGCTTACGGAGGTTTCCCTGCGGGACGCCGATATAGTTGATGTGAATGTCGGCGGCGTGTATGCGCTTAAGACCTTCCCGCTGACGTGGACGCTTCCTGTCGGAAAGTCCTTTGTGGGCTGGACTACGAACGGCAGCAACGTCTATGCACCCGGCGAGAACATCACTGTCTCTTCAAATCTGATTCTGTATCCGGTTTACAACGATACCGTTTCGGCCTGTGAGATCACCTACAACGATGCGCGTGACCAGCAGGCATGGAAGGTCACGGTCAACGCAGGCGATTCTGTTTACATCGATCTGAACGGCGGCACCGAGGCCTATCTGGATGGCGTCAGAATCACCGTTTCCGGCAGCTACAAGATCACGCGTTCCTGCACGCTGACGTTCGCCTACAAGGGCACGCAGAAGTCTATCGGCTGGGATTATGACACTGCGCGTGCCCGGTTCACGGCCAGATGGGCAGTTTCCAGCGTCAAGATCACATATTCTGACTTTGACTATTCGCGCGTTATGGATGAGACGCTTGCCTACGGCGGCTCCGTTACCGTCAACCCGAACGGCGGCACGGCCTATCTGGATTCTACCTATGTGGATAGACAGACTGTGCTGAGCGTGACAAAAAATGTGACGCTCTATGACGCCGTCCGTACCGGCTACACATTCTATGGCTGGGATAAGACCTATGACCGCAGCGGTCAGCCTGTCTTCACCGCTATGTGGACGAAGAGCGGCCAGTCGGAGACGTATAGCGTCTTCTATTATGACTATGACGACGCTAAGAGTGAGTATGCCCGCTTCGATGCCAATACCCTTCTCGTAATTGACCCGAACGGCGGCGCTGCCCGTCTGGACAAAACACCGTTCTCGAGCAAGCAGTCGTTCCGGATTAACCGGGATTACACGCTCTCCGATGCGGCACGCGTTGGCTATACGTTCTACGGCTGGGATCTGACAAAGTCCGGCGATACCTACACGTTCACCGCTATGTGGACAAAGAAGGGCGCGTCTGAGACATATGATGTCTTCTATTATGACTATGACGACGCTAAGAGCGAGTACGCCCGTTTCTACATTGACACCCCCATCGTGATCGACCCGAACGGCGGCTCGGCCCGGTTGAACAACATGCCGTTCGTAAATAAGCAGTCGTTCAAGATTGACAAGGACTATACGCTTTCCGATGCGGCTCGTACCGGCTATACCTTCTACGGCTGGGATCTGACAAAGTCCGGCAGTACCTACACCTTCACCGCCATGTGGTCGAAGACCACGAGCACTGTTCCATACATGCTCAACGGCGAAGACCACTATGCCTATATCAAGGGCTATCCCAACGGCTCGTTCAAGCCCAACGCGACCATCACCCGTGCCGAGGCGGCCTCCATCTTCTACCGCCTCCTGACGGACACAACGCGCAGAACCTATACCACCAGCTACAACACCTTCAAAGATGTTCCGGCCAAGGCATGGTACAATACGGCTGTGTCCACCATGGCAAAACTCGGCATCGTCAACGGCGGTTCTGACGGCTACTTCCGTCCGAACGATCCCATCACCCGTGCGGAGATCGCTGCAATGATTGCCCGCTGCGACGGTAATTCCTATGGAAATGCCTACACGAATTTCTCCGATGTCAAGGGCCACTGGGCGGCAAACTATATTGCCAGAGCCTATGAACTCGGCTGGATCAACGGCTATGGTTCGACCTACGCGCCTGATAAATACATCACCCGCGCTGAGACGGTCGCCATTCTCAACCGTGTCCTGAACCGCGCGCCGCAGAACACTTCGGATCTGCTCAACGGCCTGAACACCTTCAATGACGTCAGCACCACGTCTTGGTACTATCTCGATGTTGAGGAGGCTGCCAACAGCCACACCTACACCAGAAAGACCAACGACTACGAGTATTGGGAGAAACTCATCTCTGACCCGAGTTGGCTGTAAGTCCTGAATCCTGCAAGCGGGGCGGCACAAGCCGCCCCGCTCACTTCTTTATCAGGCGCGTTTGACGACACGCAGCGGTTATGCAAAAGATTGCGGCGAATTCGTATGCGCCTGTAGGGGACGATGGGCATCGGTTCTACGCTGAAACAGGAAAATGCTTACGGATTTGCAGCACCCAAATGTTAAAACACCGTCACGTTTTTTGCGTGCTCCCGGCTTCCGTACCGCCACACATCCAGCCGCCCTTGTGTCTTTGTAAACGGCAGCGGCTGCGGCGGCAGCGCGTCCAGCCGATGCAGGACGGTCAGCTTCAGCTTGAGCGTCTCGGGGTGGATGGCCTTGATGTATACACATACCGGCTGGCCGGGCTCCAACGTATCGTCTCGTTCTGCCAGACCACACAGATTCGGTGTCAGCGCGATAAAAACGCCGTAGTCCGTCTTTCCGCAGACGACACCGGGCACGCTTTGCCCGGGACGGAACCGGGCTGCATTTTCTTCCCACGTCCCGAGCAGTTCCTGCAGCGTCAGTGCCACGCGCCTCCTCGCCGGATCGAGTGATTGGATCAAAACAGGCAGCCGCTGCCCGACCCGCAGCAGATCGCCCGGATGTGTAAGCCGGGATACACAGAGATTCCGCAGTCCAAGCAGTCCGGATGCGCCGCAGCCGATGTCGCAGAACGCACCGAACGGCGCAAGCCCGGTGACTACGGCGGGCAGGATATCGCCGGGCCTGTTTTCACGGAAAATCTGCTCCAGCGCCGCTTCCTGCGCGCTGCGCCGAGACAGGAGCGCCGTTCCATCCGGCGCAAAGCCCATAACCGTAAAGCATATGGGCCACCCCACGCGCGACAGAATCGCAATATCCCGCGTTTCGCCGCCAAGAATGCCCCGCGCAGCCTCCGCACGAGGAATAATGCCCTTGCAGCAGCCGAGCGCGACATGCAGATTGTGCCGCTCGTCGCATTTGATTGCAGCTGCCTGCAAAATTTTCCGTTGCTGCATTGCCAGCAGCAGGTCCTCTCTGGTATATCCCTCCGGCTGCGGGTACAGCCCCTCCGGTAGAAACTGATTCATAAGATCCCCCCAATTCCTGCTCCAATATATGCAGGCGGGGGAAGGAAGGAGATAGAAGCATGGACGTACAGGTCGGCGATATCCTCGTCATGAAAAAGGAGCACCCCTGCGGCGCGAAGCAGTGGCTTGTCCTGCGCAGCGGCATGGACTTCCGTCTGCGCTGTACCGGCTGCGGGCACGAACTCATGCTCCCACGCAGTAAGGCGGAAAAGAGCATCCGTCAGATTCTGCGCGACGGGAAGCAGATCTGACATTACAAGGAAAACATGACGAACGATAGGCCGCAATTCCGCTTGGAATTGCGACCTCTTTTTTTGCCTTTGCGGCGTATGCTTTTGAAGCACGGACAAACAGGGGAGGAGGAGTGCAGGTGACAGTTTACGCAGACGAGGCGTTTTTACTCAATGGTGCGGTGGATTATCTGCTGCTCATCTGCGCGGCAAAGCTTGGCGGCGGAAGAATCGCGCGTTTGCGACTGCTGGCAGCGGCTCTGTTCGGCGGACTGTACGCGGCTGCAACTCTGTTCGCACCGCTTGGCGTTTTGCAGGGGCTTCCAATGAAGCTGATAAGCCTCGTCGTGATGCTGCTGATCGCATTCGGCGCGAGCCGTCAAACCCTCCGCACGGGATTGTTGTTTCTCGCAGCAGGTTGTGCGTTTGCTGGTGCTGCGGTTTTAGCCGCACAGCTGTTCGGGACAGACGTTCTCGTCCTGCCGGGCGGCACGTTCTACGCAGTGAGCATTCTGGGACTTCTTTTACTGGCAGGACTTTTGTATATGCTCTGCTATACCGTCTTTTCCTGCACGGCCCAGCACGGCGGCGAGATCCGGTCCATGACGCTTCTGTATGGGGCTAATCATGCCCCGGTCCGCGCGCTGCACGACACCGGCTGTACGCTCCGTGACCCTATGACCGGCGAACGCGTGCTCGTCGCAGAGGCGGATGCACTGCGGGCGCTTTTGCCGGATGTGTCTATCACGCCTGCCGCGCTCGCGGACCCGGCGGAACTGCTGCTGCGGCTGAAAACACGCGATCCAGCGCTTCCGGCACGGCTTTTAAGCTACAAATGCGTCGGCACACAGGCCGGACTCCTGTTGTGCCTGCGCTGTGAGATACAGGTCAAGCCGGGCGTTCGGAAGCGCTGCCTCGCGGCTTTTTCCCCGACGCCCGTTTCAGACGGAGGAAATTATGATGCGCTGATAGGAGGAACGATTGGATGAAATTAGAAGTCATTTTGCAGAAGCTGGGCCTTTTGCAGACGGGAAAGATCATGTACATTGGCGGCAGCGATGTGCTGCCTGCACCGCTGAAGCCCGAGCAGGAACGGCAGGCCGTCGCCGCGCTGGAGCAGGGTGATGAGGCGGCCAAGCAGACGCTTATTGAGCACAATCTGCGCCTTGTTGTGTATATTGCACGCCGCTTTGAAAACACCGGTGTCAATCTCGAGGACCTGATTTCCATCGGGACCATCGGACTCATCAAGGCCGTCAACACCTTCCGGCCCGACCGGAACATCAAGCTTGCGACGTATTCGTCGCGCTGCATTGAAAACGAGATTTTGATGCACATCCGCAAGATTGCTAACCAGAAGACGGAAGTTTCGCTCGACGAACCGATCAATACCGACTGGGACGGCAACGAATTACTGCTGTCCGATGTACTCGGCACAGACGGCGATATTGTTATGCGGCCGCTGGAGGACGATGTTGATCACCAGCTTCTGCGTCAGGCGCTCGGACGTCTTCCAGAACGGGAGAAGCAGATTGTCTCCATGCGTTTTGGACTCGGCGGCCGGCAGGAGAAGACGCAGAAGGAGGTTGCAGACATCATGGGCATTTCGCAGTCGTATATTTCCCGGCTTGAAAAACGCATCATGCTGCGCCTGCGCCGTGAGATTTCACGTCAGATCTACAGCTGAGAGGGGACTTGCAAAACAGCCGCAGATGTGATATAAATTTATCGATACATTATATCGATATCAGCAAAGGAAGCGGTTTCATGGAGAAAGAAATATCCCGCGCGACGCTCAAGCGCCTGCCGACCTATCTTGCCTATTTGAAAGGTATGCCGGAGAGCAGCGGCATCAATATCTCCGCCACGGCGCTTGCGGCGGGGCTTCATATGGGCGAGGTGCAGGTGCGCAAGGATCTTGCGCTCGTTTCCTCCGGCGGCCGCCCGAAGATCGGCTATAACCGTGCGGCTTTGGTTGCCGATATCGAACAGTTTTTGGGCTACGGCAATACAAACGACGCCGTTCTGATCGGCGCAGGCAAGCTTGGCCGTGCGCTGCTGGGCTATTCCGGCTTTGCGGAATACGGCCTCAATATCGTCGCGGCGTTTGATGAAAACGACGCCATCATTGGCACCTCCAAGAGCGGAAAGCCCATCATGCACCTGTCCCGGCTCGGTGAGATCTGCCGCCGCGACCAGATCAAAATCGGTATTATCACCGTTCCGGCAGAGCAGGCCCAAAGCGTCTGCGATCTGTTGATCAATAACGGCATTCTGGCCATCTGGAACTTTGCCCCCAAGCACCTGAACGTGCCTGACCACATCCTCGTCCAGAACGAAAACATGGCCGCATCCCTTGCGCTTCTCTGCAAACACCTCAACGAGCAAATGAAATCAGAGGAATAACACATTTTTCGGAAGTTTTTTCTTGAATTTCTGCGCGCTATGCTGTATAATAACAGCGCGATGCCGGTGTGATGGAATTGGTAGACGTAGTGGACTCAAAATCCACCGCCAGCGATGGCGTGCCGGTTCGAGTCCGGCCACCGGCACCATGATTGCCGAACACTATAGATGAAATGGCAAAAAAGCCAGTCATCTCAACGTGTTCGGCAATTTTTTATTCTCAAAATTCTTTGGTAACTCCATAGATGAAATCGCGGATAGCAGGGGTTTTGAACCTCTGCTTTTCCATATTCAAGGGGATTTTTACGGCCAGCGCCCTTTTTCGGCGGCTGGTTGGAACTGAAATCAGAAGAAATCGAAAGAAAATCTTTCACAAAGTTATGGGCGTCGGATTGTTGGTTTTCACGAACCAATGACCGGTGCCCTTTTTGTTTACCCGGACGCCCAAATAGGGCGCTGAGATTGGAGGAAACCGTGAAAAAAGAAAAAGCAATGCAGAAAGAGCAGTTTCTGCGGGAAACGGAGCGGCAGCTCCGTATGGCACAGGTGGAGGCAAAGCTAGAAGCGGACGATCTGATCCACGCTTCGTGGAACGGGAAACCGCTCTGCACAGTCGATACAAACGGCACAGTCCGCTTCTCCCCTGACGATATCCGGGGTGCGGACGAAGACCGGCAGCTTCAGACGGTCACGCAGACCGTTGCGCTGGTCAAAGAGTATTTGCGGATCATGGAGCGTGCGCCGACGCTCAAGGCAGTTGACTTGGATGAGAACTACAAGATTCTCGCGGAATTTGACGACACGGTGCTGGCGGGACGGATGAGCAAAAACGGCGCCAGATTTGTGACGTGGGAATATGACTTTGACCGCCGCGGCGTTCACGCCGGTCACTATTTCATGCAGCTTTACGAAAGCGCAAAACAGGACTTCGCTGTCCGCGCCGGTCTGGTGGAGAGCCAGCGCCTTTTTTCAGACGAGCAGCTTGCTGTGATCCGGAACGCGTGTGCGCTTTCGTTGGAGGACAATGCAACACTTTCGTATGCGGAGGAAAAGCTGCTGCGCAGCGTGCAGGAGCAGATCGGTCAGCTTCTGCCGGAGCAGGAGCAGGAACAACAGCCCACGATGGAACAGACAATGTAATACTTTGCAGATAGCCGGGACTTTTAGAGAGTCCCGGCTTTTTTGCGTTCAGGAGGTTTTTATGAAGCACAGACAAGAAGAATATTGGAAACCGCGCTTTCACGCGCCGCCGCTGCGGTCGCACCCGGACCCGCCGCCTGTCATCCAGTGCAGCTGGTATCCGCACGAAGGTCAGTGTCCGTATCTGCGGTTGGCGCTGGTCTGCTGGCGCGGAAATGGGGAATGTACGTTTACGGATATGCAGAAAATCGAAAATCGAGGTGAGAAAACTTGTTTGAAGCAACGCTGAAGAATCGCCACCAGCCGGAGCTTGGAACGCTGACGATCACATTCCCAATCCCGGAGGAGCAGTATGAAAATGTGATACTCGCGCTGAAAAAGCTCCAACTTGGAGACGAGAGCAAGCAGGACTGCTGCATCAACAGCATTCATGCACCGAACTGCCCCGCCCTGCGCCGGATGAACGGCACACTTGCGAATGTGGACGAGTTGGATTGGCTGGGCAAGAAGCTGGAGAGCTTCGACCAATATGAGCTGCTGCAATTTTTGGCTGCGGCGGAGCGATTTAGCTTATATTCCGCGGACGAGCTGATCAACCTGTCCTTCTGTGCAAGCGAAATGACGGTCATTTCAGATTTCAGCGATCTGGAAAAGGTCGGGCGAAAGCACTATCTGACCGTCCACGGTGCGGCAGATACGAAAGAGCTTGAAAAGCTGGACGGTAAGGAGCTTGCGCAGGCGCTGATCTCCGGTCAGCCGGGAACGGTGACGCAATTCGGCGTCGTGTATGACAATGGTGTGCAGTTGCAACCGGTCTACAACCGAAAGCAGCTCCCGCAGAACTGGCTTGCGGAAACCTGCATCATGGAATTGGAGATCGGGGCAAAGGGCGCGGAAGCTGCAAACGCACATGAGTGGGTGCAGCTCCCGGCAAGCCGAATCAAGCTGGAACGCGCGATGCTTCGTGCCGGGATTGCCTCTTGCGGCGAAATGCAGATGCTGGTCACAGATAGTCGGTTCCCGGATGAGGTCGACTGCGCATTGAATTTTGAACACGAGTCGCTCTTTGAACTGAACCGGCTATGTCAGATATGTTCAAATTTCAAGGAACAGGATCTCGAAAAGCTCGGTGCCGTCTGCCAGATGGCGAAACCAGCGTGTGCGGAGAATCTGTGCCGCTTGACGGAAAATCTTGACCTATTTGATTTCGCTCCCGATGTCCATACCCCGGAGGAGTACGGACGGTACATGATCCAGAAGTCCGGACATTTTGAGTACGACGAAAATCTGGATGAGTTTTATAACTACGGTGATTACGGCATCCAGAGAATGCTTCAGGAAAACGGCGTATTTGTAGACCGCGGCTACGTTTCGTACCACGGCACACTGACGCTTGATGAGCTGATGCGGGATGATCCGGCAGAAAGCCATCAGCAGAAACAGGAAACACACATGGAGGGCATGGCATGGTGACGCTGATCTTACGCCAGGGCGAAAACGGAAAGCAGACGCTTCTTTCCTTTCCAGCGCAGACTCCTGCGGCGCAAAATGAAAACGCGGCAATACTGGCTGCACTCAAACGAGAAGCCGCGCCGGTTTTCATCGAAAGCGCGGCCAGTCCGGTTCTGAACTTGGGGTGCCATCTGCGGGGCGTTGATATCCTTGCAGAAGGAGAAGCAGAACGCATCAATCAGCTTGCTGAGCGGTTGGAACATATGTCGGAGATGGACTGCGACAAATTCTCTGGAATGCTCAACGCAAACAGCATTTCCGGCACAAAGGATATATTGAAGCTGACGGAGCAGTTGGACGATTACGCAATCCTGCCAAATTGCAGCAGTCCAAGATCCATTGGGCGGTATCTGGTGGACTGCGGCGCGTTCTCAGTGCCGGAGGAATTGACCGGCTATATCGACTACGGCGCGGTCGGAAGCGAATTTCAAAATGAACACGGCGGCGCAGTCTGCTGCCGCGGCTATGTTGTCCGGAAGGAAGGCTTGCAGCAGGCAGTCCTTGAATATCTGCATTCAGATGTGAAACCAGCCATACAGGAAATGACATTTTGAAGGAGGGACAATTTTGAAAAAAGCAATCGTGATTACGCTTGCCGTGTTGATCGGCGTGACCGGAATTCTTGCCATTGGCGCACATTTGGCAGACGCAGCGCAGATAGCATTTTATGACTCGGACACCGAGGAAGATGACGATGACATCTACTGAGAAACCAATCATCGGGCGCGTCAGTTTTATCAGTGGCGAAACGCAGGAATTTACGGATGCAGAAGAATATCTGACCTGCATCCGCGAGGAACTGCCGCATGAGGCGACAACCGGTTTCCGGTTTCGTACAATTACGCAAGACCCAGCGATCCGCAAGGCGGTGGATGATATTGTGTACGACTTCTACGGCGAGGAAAATACGCACACGGACGAAGATTACAAATTGGGCTCATCCGAAGGACTACGGATGAGCGGAATGTGAACGGAGGAATAACGATGAAGGAAACAACCAAGAAAAATAGCTTGGAACTGCCGCGGGAAGTTCTGAAGGCTTCCGGTCTGGCAAATGGGCAGGAACTTGGGGCGCTGTCGCTGGATGGCGTGGTGCTGTTGACGCGCGACAGTATGCCAATTGTGGAGCTGCTGCAAATGCTGGACACCCTGCACCGGTATGCAGCAGCGATGCTGACACAGATCGCGGTGGAATGTGGTCCGTGTGAAAAAGCGGACGAATCGCTCACAGCGGAGGATGTGCTGGAGGAATGTGAGGTCACAATCCCGTCCTGGGTGCGTGAGCAGGCAGGGATTCCGGAGAACGCGAAACTGGCGTGTTATGTGCGCGATGGTGTGATCTATGTCGGAGAGGATGACGAAGACGTGCCGGATATGCGCGACGTGCCGTATTATGTGCTGGAATTTTTCGCAGAAAACAACCTCAGTCTGCGGGCGCTGGAAGGAATGCTGGATGTGTACGTTTCCCCGGTGCCTGCGTTGGAGGACGACGATGCAGAATGATCTGCCGCTCTATCCCTACTCCGCGAAAGAGGCCAGAGAGCGCAGCGAGCTTCCCGCATGGCGTGAAAGCTTCCGGGAAAACTGCGCCTGTGCAGGCGCGATTGAAATCTCCATCCGGGAACACTTCGATGGGATGCACCTGAAGGATGGTGCGGTCGAGTGGGCGGTCAAGCAGTATGGATACAAACGCGTAGCGCACGTTCTGGCAAACACGGTGCAGGAACTTTCCTTTGATGGACGGTTTCACCCCGACAATAAAGCATGGGCAAACAGGCATTACGTTCCGGAAGATTCCGAACATAATGCCTGTTTTGTTGTTCGCAGCCACCCGGCTGTTCTGGATGGATTTATTACGGAATACAGAAAACTCGTGATGGGGCTTGGCCTTTTCGACCAGAAACACTGCGAACCGGATTCGCGCGAACAGGATTACACCGGAAAAGTCCTCGTCCTCTCAACGGATACGCTGAGAGAAGCCTGCTGGTCGCCGCAGAATCAGCTTTGGCTGGCAGAGAGCGGCTTTGGGTGCAGTCCAAATGCGCGTGGGCGCTCCATCCTCTGCGTCTGCCTCGGAGACGGTGAACGGACGCGGTGGAACCGGAACGAGTTCGTCGGCATCCTGAAAGACGAGTTTCTCCCGGATTGGGCAAGAGAAAATTTGAAGCAGTATCAAACGCCGGAAAATACACAGGGAATGGAGATGACGCTGTAAAAATGGACAGGAAGATGGTAAAATTCATCAAAGAGCAATATCCCAAAGGAACGCGCATCCGGCTGAACAGCATGGAAGACCCCTACGCGCCCATTGCGCCCGGCACGGAGGGCGAAGTGGACTTTGTGGACGATTCGGGAACGCTTCACATGAAGTGGGATAACGGACGCTCATTGGCAATCATTCCCGGTGAGGATAGCTTTTCCGTGCTGCCGCCGAAGCTCACCACACTGAAGCTCTATATGCCCCTGACCGCAGATTTCTACGAACCGAATGAGTATGGCGACTTGGATGATAACGGCGTTACGTTGGAAGGTAGCGAGTTGCGCGACTATGCGTCGCAGATCTCAGCGGCGCTTCTCAAGGAGCGGATGCCAGAGGAAGCGGAGCGCGGCCTCATGCACTGGTATCACGAAGCAGACAGCATTGAGCGAAAAGTACATTCTGCTTTCTTTACCGTAGAATCCCGTGACGGACAGCTCTGGGGCGTGACGGAGTGCCGCGTGGCAGGAGAATTGACCGGCGCGGAACTGGAAACCCTGAAATCGTACCTTGAGGGACAGGCCGCAGATGGCTGGGGCGAGGGCTTCGAGCAGCGCGAGATTCGCGTGGATGGCAGAAGCGAATTGTATGTCCATCTCTGGAACTCGGACGAATGGAGCATCCAGACCGAGCAGGAGCGGTTTTCTCCCAAGCTGGCGGCAGGACTTCCAGCGCTGTGCTTTTCTACGCTGCCCAGCACCGGCGCACTCATCTGTATCAAGCGCGGCGAGAGCGGTTACTATCCCAGCGATTGGAGTGCGGATGATCCCGCGCGGAATCGGGAGCTTGCAGATTACAATAACCATCTTCTCGGTATTACACCGGCGCAGCGAGAAGCGATGGAATGCGGCAGTATGCACGGCTGGAATCTTCCCGGTGCGGACCCGGCCTTCGTAGAGAAAATGCAGGAAAAGCAGGAGCAGACAGGAGGCATGGCATTTGAACAAAGTATGTGAGGTTTACCTGGCAACAGATGACGCGCATGGCGTGGAGTTGTCTCTGCCGGTAAGTCAGTATGAAATGATGGATGCCTTTGAGCAGCTTCGCACAGAGCCAGCGGAGGATGTGTACTGGCAGGTGGACGAATTTTATCACTGTGACTTTCTCGCACCGCATCTGGATGCGCGTATGTCCATTTTTGAGTTCAACGCCCTGACGGAGCAGCTCTCTAAACTAGGTGCATGGCAGGAAACAGCGCTGGCAGGACTCCTGCAAATGCAGGAACAGAAGCACATCCAGGAAAACAGCGGGGTCATCACCGCCCAGGAGCTGCTGACGCTGGCATACAACACGGACTGCTGCCAGGTGCTTGCGGAAGTGCATACGGACGAGGAACTCGGAAAATTCTATGTAGAAAACGGATTTCGGGAAGATCTGGATGCCCTGCCGGAGCGCGTGTATGAGCTTCTTGACTATGCCAAGATCGGAAAGCAGATGCGAGCAGCGGAGAACGGCGTTTTCACCCGAAGCGGCTATGTGATCCAGATGGAGAAATTGCAGCCACTGCCAGATTACGAGCCGCAGCGGGAAATTTCCTATATGATCCGCCTGACGCTCATGAATCATGAAAATGAGCAGAAAACAGCTGTTCTGGACTTGCCTGCAACAGAACAGCGGCTGCTGGAGGTGCAGAACGAACTCGACGCACCGGAATGGTTCGACGCGCAGTTCACCGGCTGTGATGCCATCGCGCCGCAGCTGAACACCCTGCTGACCGACGTAGAAGATCTTCCGAAAATCAACGAGCTTGCCAAATCTCTTCAAGAATTAAAAGCTGATGGGCAGCTTACAAAATTCAAAGCTGTTGTCGATGCGACGCAGTGTGAGACGCTGGACGATGTCTTCGACCGCATTGAAAAGCTGCCGCAATACTGTTTCGAGACAAAAATACGCGATAAGGACGCGCTGGTGCGCGACGAGCTGGAATTTGTTCTCGGCGGCAAGGATGCAGACCTGATCTACAAGCACCTGAACCGCGAAGCCTATGCCGAAGACGTCCTCAAACAGTACGGCGCGGAGATCACACCCTACGGCATGGTCAACCGCGCGGATTTCGGCCCGCTGCACGAGCCAATTCCGAAACAGCATCAGGAGCAGACGCAGGAGCCACAGATGGGGATGTAAAAAGCGCCTGCCGAAGCAGACGCTCGTCTTATTTCCGTATTTCCATCAGCCGTTCCACCGGAACGCCGAGAACCTCCGACACATCCAGAAGCAGACCGACAGTCGGCTTGCAGACGGCGGTTTCGACGCGCTGCAAATGATTGCGCGAATATCCCGCCATCTCGGAAAGCTGATCCTGCGTCAGCCCCTGTTCTTTGCGGTACCGCATGATATTCAACCCGATCTGGATGTAATCCTTATAGTGCTTATCCATGACGCACCTCCCTGCTGCCTCTATTTTACGAGAGATACCTATAGTATTCGTCGATATACTTTGCGCAAATACGCAGACTATGTTGTATTTTGGAGAAAATCATGGTAAAATACCACACAGAACGAGTATATACCGAAATTGTGTGGTGAAAGAGCATGATGAGCAACGAATTTGAAAAGGCGCTGGACGCTTTTCTGGAGGGAGCCGAGGCAGATGAAGCGCATCAGGCGCTCTATGACATCATCCGCGCTGCGTTCCTTGCCGGATGGCGCTCGGCGGGCGGCGATCCGCCGCAGGAGCAGAAGCTCTTTGAATTGATTCCGGGCGGGAAGCCGCTCAAACCATCTGAATAACAAAATTAACAGAAGGGCCGTTTTCCGGGTAGAGGAAAGCAACCCTTCTTTTTTGCGCCTTTTTCCGGGAATACGACCCGGAAAGGACAAACATGAATGATGAAGAACTGCGCGACTATTTGAAACGCTTCTGCTTTGGGCGTGAGCATCTCATTTGCAGCCGTGACCTCGTGCGACAGAAGAATCTTCGGGAGAGTGACCTCCGCAAGAAGGTCAATCGCCTGCGCCGCAAGGCCGTCCCCATTGCCAGCAGCCGCGAGGGATACTTCTACGCCAGCAATGCCGCAGAGCTGTATTCCACCATCCGGCAGCTCAAGGAAATGCGCGCCGGTCTGGACGCGGCGATCTGCGGTTTGGAGCAGGCAATGGAAGATTTCTCCGAAAAGCCGGACGGGGGTGGCCGGGATCGCTAGGCCGTTTATCCCTTGGATCGGCAGCAAGGAAAAGCTGATCCCGTACATCTGGCAGGTGTTCCCGTCAAACCCGAAGCTGTACTTGGAGCCGTTCGGCGGCGGTGGAGCTCTCCTACTCGGCATACAGCCGAAAATCAGCCGCATGGACATCTATAACGATTTCAACTGCGACCTTGTAAATCTCTTTCTGTGTGCGCGAGAATGTACGATCCAGCTTGTGCAGGAGCTGAAATTCCTGCCGCTCCATTCGAGAGCCGAGTTTGATCTCCTGAAAGAATTTATGAAGCACAAAGAGCTTTTGCAGCAGCGCATTGCAGACGAGCGAAACGCCGTGATGGAGTGCTTTTCTGGTGAGGAACGGGAAGAACTCCTGCAAATCCTGCGGGGGCGAAGCAACCTGTTCGATGTCCAGCGGGCGGCCGCGTATTACAAGGTCTGTCGCGGCAGCTTCAGCGGCACGACCAGCTCGTTCGGTGTCAGGCCGAACAACCTCACGAATTTTCTTTACCTTTTTGATGATGCCTCCAAACGGCTGCAGGATGTTATCATCGAAAATAAGGACTGTCTGGACATCATCCGTGAGCGCGACGGGCCGGACAGCCTGATCTACTGTGACCCGCCGTACTTTGACGCCGAGAGCTTATATGCCGTTGACTTCCCGAAGGAAAAGCATGAAGAGCTGCACCACATTCTCTCGCAATGCAAAGGATACATCGTCGTGTCGTACAATGACTGCCCGTTCATCCGCAGTCTGTACGGCGATTTTTATATCCTTGCATTCCGGCGCAACAACCCTCTCTCGCAGAAAGCCGGTGCAACCTACGGCGAACTCATTATCACGAACTATGACCCGCGCCCGTACATCCAGCCGCAGTTCAGCATGTTCCCGGCCGAGATTGAAAACGGCGATCTTGTGCTGGTGCATGAACCTGCCTGCGGCTCGCTGCGGGAAATCAACATGGAAAGGAAGAAAAACGATGAAGCAACCCACAACCTGTCTCCGTCTTGAACTGGAAGTTCCACCGGATACCGCCGAGCGCTGCGTTCTGGCAGCAATGGTGCCCATGACGACGCTCTCAGTTGGCAGACGGAGCATTCTGCTGACCAGCCGCCAGATGAGCGCAACGGCGGTGCTGGATACGCTCACCATGCTGAATCATGCGCGGGAAACACTGCTTTCCTCTTTGGAGGAAGCCTGCGGGAGCTGCGACTCGCTCTGTGAGGAATTCGCATATCCCGATGAGAACGCGGAAGCGATTCTGCAAACCGTCCCTGCGGAGCTTCTTCAGAAGCTCCGCGAACGCGGCATTTGTATGCGCCAGCTTGCGCGGCACTTGAGGAAAGGAGATGCCGTCTATGGAAGATAAACAGAACTTAACAGAGCAGCAGAAAATTCTGCTTTCCAAACTGGAAACATTGCGCGCAGAGATGCACCGTTCGGTGGACGCGCGTGTGGACAGGAGCATCCAGCGCATCCTGACCGGCAGCGTTTTGGAAGAATCGCCAACGCTTCCCCTGCACACAGATCCGTCCGCATTCAAGGGCAAAAAACCGGAAGCCGTCCTGTTTCCGAACGGTCAGAGCGTCAGGACACCGACATGGAAAGCGGCGGTGCTTGCCATTATGCAGGACTGCAATGCGGACCCGGCGAAGCACACATACCTCATGGAACTGCGCGGCAAGGTTATGGGCAGGCAGCGCACCATTCTCGCGACCTCCCCGGAGAAGATGCACGCGCCACTGGAAATTGACAAGGAACTCTATATGGAGAGCTACTATGACACCGCTTCGCTTTTGTATGTGCTGAAAAACCGTGTACTGGATGAGGTCGGCTATAACTATTCCGGCATTTGCGTCCAGCTCCGGCAGGAGCAGGAAGAAGCGCAGGAACAATCGCCCCGCATGGATGAAATGACACTTTGACAGGAGGAACAGACATGGACGCATCGAATATGGACGTCACGATTGACCACATTGCAAAGGACGGTGGGAAGCTCAAAGCCTTCGCTACTGTGACCTTTGACGGAATGTTCCGGGTACACGGCATCCGGCTGGCGGAGTCCAAACAGGGCCTGAACATTTTCATGCCGCAGCGGGCCTTTGAGAAAAACGGCAAGACGCAGTACGCGGACGTTTTCCATCCCATCACAGCCGGGGCGCGCAACGCGCTCAAGGAAGCAGTCATCGACGCCTATAAAAAGGCGCTGAAATAACCGAAGGAGGTACACAATGAAATACCGCGCACATTGTCTGCGCCCGCCCTGAAGGTGGGCGCATTTTTCATGGGCAGACGGTTCTGCCCGCCGGAAAGGAGGCTTGACCTCATGACCGAACATCCATCATACCGGGCGCGTGATCAGCCGCAGAGCAGCTCCGCGTCCCAATTCAGAAAGGAAAATGTTATGCACAAATTTGAAAAGCGGGACGCGAAGTCCAGAACACTCGTCATTCTCGCCGTTGTCGGCCTTGCCGCCGCGCTCACGATCGGCATTTTCACCGCTGTCCGGATGCTTCGCAAGCCTGCACAAGATGCGGACGATTCCAAGGCGGGCATCGTTTATGATTCCGCTGCCGTGGAGGGCGGATGGGATAATCTTTCGCCGGAGGAAATTGCTGAAAAGCTGAATGAAAAAGTCGCGGAGGGCATGATAAACATTTCCATGAACACCGCGCCGTACTTTGAAAACGGCACGGCGGAGGGCAATGTCATGATCGTGAATGAAGCTATCAACAATTACCCCCAGCAGGTCGAGTTCATCCGCAACGACACACAGGAGGTCATTTATCAGTCCAAAGCGATCCCTGTGGGCAGCAAAATCGAACGTGCTGCCCTCGATGTGGAGCTTCCGGCTGGCACATACGAATGCACGGCTATGTTCCACAACCTTGATCCGGTCAGTGGCGAAATCATCGGCACGGCCGGGGCAATCATCAACATTACCATTAAAAATTAACAGTAAAAAGGAGATTTTACCATGAAAAATACCAAGAAAATCGTCTCTCTCATCCTCGCCATCTGCATGCTCGCGTCCCTCGCCATTTCCGCCTCTGCTGCCAACACCGTGGACGCTTCGGGCGGCACGGGTACATCCAGCGTCACGCTGTCCAGCACCGCAGACGGCAGCATCGGCGGCGATCCGGCAGCCACCAAAATGAGCGTCACCGTCCCGACCGTCCTGCCCATCGCCGTTGGCACGGACGGCACAGTTTCCACCGCTACGGACGCCAAGATCGTCAACAACAGCTTCGGCGCGGTCAAGGTCAATTCCGTCAGCATCGAGGCCGCGCAGGGCTGGTCGCTGGCTGCGTTCGGTGACAAGGCCACCCTTGCCCACGAAAAGGTCAACAGCAACAAGTTCGGTTTCCAGATTTCCCTCGGCAACGGCGAAAAGAAGCTGACCGACAGCAAGAACGCCAGCAAGCAGACGCTTCTGGATGCAGCTGTGGAAGGCTGCTTCATGTCCGGTGTGGGCGACACCTCTACAAACAGCATCGGCATTGCGTATGACGCCATTGTGACCCCGGTTTCCGAAGCGGTCACCAACACTGCAATCGCAAGCGTCCTGTTCATTATTGCTTGGGATGCAGTCTAATCCACTCGCCTGCTATCAGGGGAACGCCAAAAGCGTTCCCCTTTCCAGATTGAAGGAGGTATTCATGTGAAAAAGAAACGAATCCTCGCAATGATTCTTGCGGTTGCATCGTGCTTGTCGCTGGCGGTCAGCGCATCGGCGGCAAGCACAGCCAGAAAAGCTACCGACTTCCGTGACTTTGATAAATCCGCATGGTACGCAGAAGCGGTCAGCGCCGCCGTGGACAACGGCTTGCTGTATGGCAAGAGCGCGACCATCATCGACCCAAACGGCGATATGACCCGTGCGGAGATGGCAGCAATCATCAACCGCTCATTCGGGTGCTATAAGGCGGCAGACATCAGCCAGTACAAGGACGTCGCAAAATCCAAGTGGTATTACAAAGACGTTGCAATGGCCGTGCAGATGGGTACTTACAACGGTCGGTCTGCTTCGTCCATGGCTCCGGATGCGCCGATCTCGCGTCAGGAGGCTATGACGGTCGTTGCCCGCGCGCTGGAACTGGACTACGATTCGTATTCCAAAACAGATCTGTCCACGTTCTCTGACCGCAGCGAGATTTCTAATTGGGCGCTGCCCTATGTGCGCGCGATGGTAGGCGCTGACTATATCCACGGCCGCGGCAAAATCCTTGCCCCGCAGGACGATATCACCCGCGCCGAGTTTGCGCAAATTTTCCACAACATTATCGGCACATATATCACCGCAAAAGGCAGTTATGATAAGGACATCAAAGGGAGCGTATTGATTCGTACCGACGAAGTGACGCTCCAGAACATGACCGTAGACGGCGATCTCATCATCGGCTGCGGCGCGGCGGATGGCAAAATCACGCTCGATAACGTGACCGTCAAAGGTCGGCTACTCGTCTGGGGCGGCGGCACGGCAGCCGTTTACTGCAACAACGGCACGAATATGCCCGCTGTTGTCGTAGCCCGCGTAGACGATGCCGTGAAAGTCATTTATGACAGAGATTCCACCCTTGCGGTCATTGACACGATCAAGGTTCGTATCACCGAACGTGCGAAGCAGCACAAGGAGACGGAAGTCATTTTTTACGACATTTCCGGACTGCGCGAAGCCCAGAAACAGCTCAACGCGATTGTCGCGGACAATCAGATTGCTCTTACTGCTCCTGCTCATCTATATGCTCTGGTCGGAGAAGCCGGCGTGAAAGCCGAGTTTGTGAACAACAGCAAGAGTGACACTTACAAGGTGGAAATCCGCAAGAACAAGGACAATGCGCTGATCGCGGACGCTTTTGAGCTTGCTGCTGGCAAGAGCATTTCGACATTGACGCTGCTGGAAGCGCCGGAGTTCGGGAACGTGGATTGCATGGTCACTGTCACCGCGTTCCGTGACGGCAAACAGATCGGCACGCTGAACACAGAGCTGACTTTGCATACCGCATACCTCTGGCCGAAGGAGGTGCAGTGACATGAAGAAATCTCTGGCGCTGCTCTTGGCGCTGGCGCTTATTTTTGCCTTTCCGGTCAGCGCGTCCGCTGCGGAAACAACCGAAGCCAGAGTGCCGGTCACGCTGACCGTGGTCAACACGGTTTCGCCCATCTCCTGCACCGTTCCGGCCGCACTGCCTGTTTCACTGGTGGATGGATATGTGGTCTGCGCGAACAACGCAGCCATCACCAATACCGGCAAGACCGGCGCGATTAAGGTCACAAAAGTGGATGTTCAGGCTGGCACATTCGAGATCGGCAGCTATGATGATTTCAGCGCAGGCAAAAACAGCATCGCACTCAGTATCAACGGCTGCTCAACCAAGGGCGCGGGCGCGCTGACGCTTGCGGACGGCGCGTTCCCAGCGATTCCGGCTGAGAAAAATCTCGCCATCCGCTATAAAGCGAAAGTTTCTGCGTCCGAGGCTGTTACGAACGTCAATGCGGCAACAATTGTGTTCACCATTGCCGCTGTGAGTGAAAAGGAGGCTGCATGATGAAGAATTTCAAGAAATTCACCGCATTGCTGCTTGCCCTCTGTATGGTGTTTTCGCTGAGCATTTCGGCGTTTGCAGTCGAAGATCACGAACACACGGTCTATGAAAGCGCCCCTGACGAAGAAATCGCCGTGCAGTCCGTTTCTGGTGAAGCTGCGACCAGCGGCACGATTCCGGGCAGCAGCATCAAATGGTCGCTGGACTCCAAGGGTTGGCTGACCATCTCCGGCAGCGGCGAAGCGCCGGTGTTTACAAGCGCAGACGATCAGCCGTGGGCGGCTGTGCGGGAGCAGATCACCGAGGTCTGGTTCGAGGATGTGGAAACCTTGAGCATTTCGGATTTGGCATACTGGTTCGAGGGCTGCACAAATTTGACCACCGCAGAGCTGCCCCTTGCGCCGGTCATTGGCAAGCACGCTTTTTATAACTGCCCGAAACTCTCTACACTGACCATGTACTACGGCGAAACGGTTCTGAACAGCATCGGCGAGGATGCGTTCTGGCGCGAAGCCGATTCCGGCGACACGCTCTATGTTGCGTACATCATTGGCTATGGTAATGTTCAATGATATGCTTTACACAGCAACAAATTATTCTGGCGAAATAAAGGATTTATCTGTTGTTGGTAAGATTGAGAGTTGCATTGACTATGGTGTACCCACAGAAAACAACCAAGCAAATGACCTTTTGGTTGGTTGTGAAATCTATACCACTCCCTCTGCAGCAGACTTCATTTTTGTTTTGAGCAATGATGTATATTCGCCATACAAGTCCACAGACGGAGCAGGTATAGAGTAAGCCAATTCCAATTTGATGAACTAAATATTGACCCACAGGGCGACTATTTCCAAACCGAAGTAGCCGCCCTTTTTTGTGCCTATGGGCAGAAAGGAGCGACCACCCATGACGAAGAAGAAAACGCCGCAGGGTGGCAAGCGAAGCGGCGAAGAAAAACAGCGTAAACGGCATGGGTAGAAGCGTTCA
>ERZ773193.1633-NODE-1633-length-27287-cov-6.344411_pt1 | contig 27287 bp, 25 predicted proteins | sample MGYA00511110_ERZ773193 | MGnify/ENA primary metagenome ERZ773193 (study PRJEB29015, sample SAMEA2737784) | human gut metagenome | biome: human gut; feature: human-associated habitat; material: faeces | place: China | collected 2012 ...
CCGCTGCTCTTTTCTTTGAACGGGCAAAAGAAAATCCGGATATTAAAATTGTGGTCGTTTGGCCGGGGCAGTACCGGAGTGAGGCTTTCCTCTGCGATCCCACTGTTGTACTTGAGAAGATCCGATAAGCAGCATTGTATTCCTCGGAAAATCTACAATGCTGTGCGAGCCTGTCTGTCATCGCCTTTCAGGCCGCAATCAAAGTAAGAAAAAGCACGCCTGCCAAGCAGACGTGCTTTTCATTTTGTATCAGGGGTTTTGGCTTTTCAGCGTCTTCCGCCGAAGCCGCCTCCGCGGCCACCGCCAAAGCCGCCGCTGCGACCTCCACCGAAGCCACCGCCGCGGCTGCCGCCAAAGCCGCCGAAGCTGCCGCCTCCGCCGAAACCTCCCCCGCGGCTGCTGCCGCCGAAGCCTCCGAAGTTTCCGCTGCCAAAGCCGCCGCCGCGGCCGCTGCTGCCGAATCCGCCGAAGGAATTACCGGAACCGCCCGAGGGCCGTCTCGGCGGCTGGGGCGGGCGGCGGTTGCCGCCGGAGGAGCCGCTGCTGTGCGGCGGTCTGGATCCGCCCTGTGGAGGACGGGGGCCGCCCGAATGGGGCGGGCGCGGGCCGCGCGGAGGACGGCGGCCCCAGAAGATGGGGTGATACATCACCGTCGGCACGCCCATTCCGGGCATCATGTAGCGGCGGCGATAGCGGTTGTAGCGCATCCGGTCGAGCCAGATCCAGATGAGGAACAGCAGCACGAGCAGCATGATGAACAGCACCGCCGTGCCCGCGTCGTCCTGCGCGGTCTGATCCTGCTGGTACTGCTGGCTCAGCTCCACGTGGAGCTGGGAGCAGAGCCCCTGCACCGCGGCGTCATAATCGCTCTTCTGCACGCCGCTTTCCATGCAGGAGGCGACAAAGCTCTGTGAAAGGCCGCTGAGCAGATCATAGAAATCGCCGCTGGCGACCAGATAATAGTCCTGCTGCTGTTTGGCGATGACAAGAATGGCGTCATTTGAGCCAAGCTGCATCGTGTCCGCATAGTCATACGCCGTATTCTCGAGATTATCCGACGACTGCACCGTCACGACGGCCATGATGCTGCCGAACATCTTATCCCAGTTGGCATTGTAAAGGCCGACGGCCTCCTCAGTCTTGTCGGAAAAGATATCAGCCTCATCGCGCACATACTGCGTAAAGGCCGCCGTGGAAAGCGAGGGATCGAGCTTTTCCCCGCCCTCCGGCGTAGAGACGGCGGGCGTCTTGTGCAGTCCCCACGCACTGGATGCGACGATCGCCAGAATCAGCACGACGATGGCGACGCCGCGTTTTTGAAAGAATTTCATATGCTTCTCCTATCCGGAGCGTCTCAGCTTCTCAGCTCCATGAGCTTCTGCTTCAGCTCGCCCTCAATGCGGCCGAGCTCGACCTCCGCTTCCTTGCGCTTCTGTGCGCCTTCGCGCTGAATGTTCACGACCTCGTCGAGCGTGGAGACGAGCTGCTCGTTCGTGTGCTGCAGCGTCTCGATATCGACGATGCTGCGCTCGGCCTCCTTTGCCGTGGCGATGGTGCCCATCTTGAGCATGTCGGCGTTCTTCTTGAGAAGCTCGTTCGTCGTCTGCGTCACGGCGCTCTGTGCAGCCGTTGCCTGACGGCTGTGCTCCATGCCGAGCGCGAGCACCATCTGGCTCTTCCAGAGGGGGATGGTATTGACGAGCGAGGACTGGATCTTTTCGACCATCAGCGTGTCGTTGTTCTGCAGCAGTCGCGTCTGCGGGCCCATCTGGAGCGAGACCATGCGCGTGAGCTCCAGGTCATGCAGCTTCTTTTCAAAGCGCTCGCACTTTTGCGCGTAGTCGTTATAGGCCTGCGCATCCTCGGCAAGGCCGCTCGCCTCCGCCTTCTTGCGCAGTTCCTCCAGCTCGCCGGAGCGGACTTCGGCAAGGCGCTTCTTGCCCGCGATGATATACATGGTCAGTTCTTTGTAGTACTTGAGGTTCAGCTCATACATCTGGTCGAGCATCGCGATGTCCTTCATCAGCGTGACCTGATGCTTTTCAAGCTCAGAAACAATGCGGTTCACGCTCGTCTCGGCCTTGCCGTACTGCGCGCGCATCAGCTCGAGCTTATCCTTCTGCTTGTGGAAAAGGCCCGCGAAGCCCTTCTTCTCCTCCTGACCAAAACCCTTGACCTCGACGACGAGGTTCGAGAGCGTCTCGCCCACTTCGCCCAAGTCCTTGTTGCGCACGGAGGAGAGGGCATTTTCAGAGAACGTCGCCACGCTCTTCTGCGCGGCCACGCCATAGTTGAGCACAAGGTTCGTATCCGTAATGTCGATCTTCTTCACAAACTCGTCGACAGCAGCTCTCTCCTGCTCGGTGAGCATGCTCTCGTCGACCTTGACGGGCTCGACTTCCTTTTTCTCCGTCTCGGGCGCGGCGGGCGCTTCGGGCGTGAGCGTCAGCTCAGGAACGGCTTCCTGTGCCGTTTCGGTGGGATTCAGGGTCAGCTCGGGCATCATGTTGTCACTCATATCATTTTTCCTCCGTATTCTGGCTTTCCGCCTGTTCCTTTTCGTATTTTTTGATGCGCTGAATGCGGCGCAGGCACAGCAGCGTGGCCATCGCCCAGATCGCCGTGGAATAGTATAAGCTGTTTTTGTGCAGGCGCAGTGCGCCCACGAGGCTTGCCACACACATGATGGCAAAGATTGCACAGAAGATCGGGTCGAGCCACACGCCCTTGAGGCGCTTCATGATCCATGCGTTCACCTTGGCGTTGAACGCCATCACTTTCTTTCGCATCGCTTACTCCTTTATAGCTCGAGCTTGATGTCGTCCTGCGAGGCGGTCGCCGTGCCGGACTCGGCATGCAGCTCACCGTCGTCCTCACTGAGGCCCTCGCGCTTCATCATGTTCTCAAGCACCGTGATATCGGCGGAAATATCCATCGCCTCGCTGCCGAAGAGCATATCGAGCTGCTTTTCAAAAGCCGTGACGATCGTGCCCATCATACTCTCCACGCGCTGCATGGTCGCGTCGATATTCTCACCGTTCACACCCTGCGCGCCCATGCGGTCATAGGCATTCAAGAGCTTGAGCGTGGTGGGCAGATAGTAGTCCATAAATTTGCGGATCTGCGGCAGCTTTTTGGGGTCTGCCTTGACCTGCGCGAAGATCTTCGCGCTCAAATCCTCGAGCCGGTCGATGTCGGCGGAGATCTTCGCGTCCTTGATGGAATCATTCAGACGCTTCATCTCGGAGATGGCAAGATTGCCGTCCCGGATCATCTTGTCAAGCTCCGGATTCCCGGTGGTCTCCTCCTTTTTCGGCGGGTCGGGCACCGTGACCTCGACCGTGCCGCACACGGCGTTCATGATGAAGAACACCACCCCCGACACGACCGCCACAAAGAGGAAATGCGGTACGCGGTAGAGCGGGAACAGCAGCGCATAAATGACCCATGTTCCCGCCGCGGCATAATAGGGAACGGTGGATCTGCGTTTGACGGTTGCCAAGGCGATCGCCTCCTGTTTTCATAAATATTTTGACTGATATATGATATCACATCGCATCAGCGCGGTCAAGCAAAGCAAGCGCTTGAAACATTGCAATATCGCACTTTTTACAAAAGAAGGCGGCGTCCGGTCCAGGACGCCGCCTTCTTGCAAAATACTGCGTTTTTCTTATTCGTTGCGGATGGCTTCGAGTGCCGAGATCTTGACCGCCTTGTTCGCCGGCTGATAGCCGGACACAAGGCCAACCAGCACCGAGAACACCAGCGCAAAGATGATAAGCTCGGGCTTGATGACGGAAACGCGCGTCACGTTCTCCCCGCCGATGAGCGCCTGTTTAATGAGCTCCCACGTCACTCCCCCGCCGCCGAACGCGCCGAAGGAAAATAGATTGATGCCGACGGAGATAATGAAGCTGAAAATCAGCCCCAGTATGCCGCCGAGAAGGCCGATGCTGCCCGCTTCCATCAGGAACATCGCGCGGATATCGCGCACATAGCACCCGAGCGCCTTCATAATGCCGATCTCCTTCGTGCGCTCGGAGATGGACATGATCATCGTATTGGTAATACCGATGGCCGCGACCAGAAGCGAGATCGCGCCGAGACCGCCGAGCATCAGCTCGATCTGGCGGGTCTGCTTGTTGAGCTCGTCGCGCAGGCTCTGCATGGAATAGGTGCTGTAGCCCAAGTCCTTGATGGCCTGTTCCACATCCGGCACAGCCTCAAGGCTCTCTGCCTTGACATTGATGGACGAATACTCAAACTTCGTGTCGGTCTTGCCGGTCAGGTCCTGAATAAGAGCTCTGAGCGCATTGATATCCATCATCACGCCCTCGCTCGTCTCGTAGCCCTTGCCCTGATCTTCCTTCAGAATGCCGACGACCTTGAGATCGACGCTGTAGGGCGTCGTCTCGTTGCCGGAGTCGTCCCAGGAGGTCAGGAGCATCTTCACGTCCGTTTTGAGCGGGTCGAAGAACGGGTCGGGGACGTTTTCCGTGTCGATATTGCCGTTTTCGTCCCAGGTGTATCGGTCGACATAATTTCTGCCGTCAGGCATGAGCGTATCCTTAAAGTTATAGGCAAAGTACTGGCCCACGACCACCTCGTCGCTGCTTTCTGGGTAGCGGCCCGCGACCAGCTCATAACCCATGTCCTCAAGGGCACTCACGTCAATGCCGGCAAAGTTTCCCCAGTCGGCGCTGTAGCGGTCGTTGATGCCCGCCTTAAACGAAATGTTGTAGTTATCAAGGCTTGCCTTGGGCATGACGGCCTTGACGCCCGCGATCTCGTGGAAGCTCTCCACCGCCTTCTCATCGAGCTTGCTCTCCGTCTGCGTGCCGGTATTCTGGTTGTAGCCGCGGTAGACCTCGATGATGGAGAGGTCGCCCATATTTTTGAGCATCTGATCGTAGGACTCCTGCATGCCCGCGCCGATGGAGACCATCACGATGATGGACGTGCAGCCGATGAACACACCCAGCACCGTCAGGATCGTGCGCCCCTTGCGCCGCGACAGGCTGTCGAAGCACATTTTCAGGATGTCTGCGAATCTCATTTGTTCTGCTCCTCAGCACCCGTGGCCGCAGTCTCCTTGTTTTCAGCCGCCGCGGCTTCCGCTGCCTCCTGCTTCTCCTCGGCGAGCTCCTCTTCGTCCCACTTGTCCCACAGCGCCTGCTCGGCCTTCTGCTTGGCTTTCTTCTTGCGGATGCGCAGCACAATGAGAAGGACGATGAGCGCGGCGACCCCCGCGATGATGACGTACTTCCATGGGAAGGTGTTTGCCGGCTCGGGGTCGATCATGCCGGGATCGTCCATGCCGGGGTCAGACGGCTCATAGGCCATGGCCTCGACCGTGGCTTCAAATACACGCTCTTTCGTGTTGCCGTTGGAATCCTCGTAGGTGATGACGATCTTGACCTGATTCTCGCCCTCCAGCTGCGGGGTCACGGCAAAGGCGATGGTGCCGTTCTTGCCGCCGTCGATCGTGCCGACGCGCTGATAGGCCGTCGGCGTGTCGATATCGCCGGAGATGGTCGCCTCAACGTTGTTGATGGCGCTCTTGCCCTTGTTGACATAGTCGATCGTCAGGCTCGTCTCCTCGCCGACGTAGCCGGTGTAGGCGGTCTTGGGCTCGCTCAGTTCAAAGCGGTCGGGCTGGTAAAGAGGAACGCTCAGCGACAGCGTGGCGTTGCCCGACTTTCTTGCGTTCTGGTCAACATATTCGTAGGTCACGTCGATCTTGACATCCTGTGCGCTTGCGCTGATGAGCTGCGCGGCCTTCATCGGCACGGTGACGGTCTTGCCGCCGCTCGCGGCGACGGATTCAAAGTAGAACGTGTTCGTCGAGCCGTTGAGCATCAGGTCCTGACCGCCGGTGACGGTGACCATGACGTTTTCGATCTTGATGGTCTTGCTGGTGTTCGTGAACGAGAAGCTCACGTTCGTACTCGAGCCTGCCGCGACGGACGAACCGCCGTAGTTGTACTTCGAGAGAATGACGATGGGCGTGGGGCTCGCAATGGTCTCCTCGTCCTTCGTATCCTTGGTGACGGTGGAGAGGACGTTCACGCTGCCGCTGGCGCTGCCGCCGGTGAGCTGCGTGCCGTTGTCATAGTAGAACGACAGCGTGGCGTCAATCGTCTGCATCTGGGATTCGATCTTGTCGAGCGCCTTGACCGTCACGGTGACAGCCGTGTCGCGGCCCGCGCGGATATCGTCGAGCATGTAGTCCTGACTGCCCATGATGAGAAGCGAGCCGGAGGATTTGAGCGTCAGGATGGGATCACGCATGGCGGTCGTGCCGGCGTTCTGGATGTAGACGGTGATGGTCTTCGTCTGGCCCGCGGCGATGGCCGTGGACATACCGTCAGAGTTGAAAACGGCGCGCGGCTCGGGGATCGTTTCCGGCGTCGGCTCGGGTTCCGGCTTCGGCTCGGTGTAGGGCACGCACTCGCGGATAATCACGCTTCCGTCCTGATAAGCGCCCTCGCCGTTCTTGTTAGTATAGTAAATTGTAAATTTCAGCGTTCTCGCATCGTCACCCGTGTAAGTCAGGTGGTTGAGGTTAACAGTATATGTTGTGCCATCTTTACCCGCCGACGGAGCCTGCGGATAATAGGTACTGTCACCCTGAAAGCTGTCGACGCTGCGAATGAGCGAGATCGAATCGTTTTTTCCATCTGTGCGGTACAGGTAAAGTGTGACCGTCACCTCGTCACCCATCGCAACACTTGATGAACTGACATCATAACCTGTAATCATAAAGGGGCCTTCATTCGCCGCCTTGGCAACATTCGTGTTTGGCAGCAGCGCCGCGCACAGCACAAAGGCAAGGCAGAGCGAGAGCAGGGATCTTGTGATGCGTTTCATAGTTCGATTTCCTCCGTTATTCGATGTAAGGTGCGGCGTCGATCTCCGCCTTGACCTGGTTTTCTACGTTGCTGACGATCCTGCCGTCAATGAGCGTCACGATGCGGTCGGCATATTCAGTCATCTCCGGGTCGTGCGAAACAAGTACGATCGTCTGGTGGAAGCGCTTGGCAAAGCCGCGGATCATGTGCATGACCTCTTTCGTCGTCCTTGTGTCGAGGTTGCCGGTCGGCTCGTCGGCGAACACGACCTCGGGGTGCGTGACGAACGCGCGTGCGATGCCCACGCGCTGCTGCTGTCCGCCGGACATCTGGTTCGGAAAGTGGTCCATACGGTCCTTCAGTCCCACGCGGCAGAGCATTTTCTTTGCCTCAAGCAGCCGCACGTCCGGGTCGATGCCCTTGAACATCAGCGGCATGGCCACATTCTCCGCCGCCGTCAGCTCCGGCAGCAGGTTGTAGGACTGGAAGACGAAGCCGATATGCTTCTGCCGGAAGGCTGCGAGCTGATTTTCGTTGAGCTGTGAGATCGGCACGCCGCCGATGCGCACCACGCCGCGCGTGGGCTTTTCGAGTCCCGCCAACTGGTTGAGCAGCGTCGATTTGCCGCTGCCGGACGTGCCGAAAATACAGCACACCTCGCCCCGCGGGATGTCGAGGTCAATATTGTGCAGTGCGACCACGTGCTCCTGCCCCATCATGTAGACCTTTCGGAGCTTTCGCACCGAGATGACGGGCTTCTGGTCATTTGCCATCGCAGTTTCTCCTCAATTTTAATCTTGTGTCCATTATAATCTCATCTTATGAAGAAGTCGTTACAATCAGGCGCGATTTGGTTACAAATTATTTAAGAGTTCCTTAATTCTCGCGCCGAGCCTCTTTCCTGTATTATTTAGACGGAATTTATCGAAAAATGTTTCATCTTTTTTGAAAAAAACGGCGGACTTTTTTGAAGTCCGCCGTTTTTTAAGTTCATGCCGTTTTAGTTCAGCGGCACGTCGGGCACGACGTAGACCGTCATCTCTTCGCCATTTGTGTCGATGGGCAGCGTGTCGTCGATGGGCTGCGTCAGCGCCGCGTCGGCATAGAGAAGATTGCCGGTGCTGCTCACAAACGTGACATACGTGCCGCGCTTGATGGAGATTTCCTGCGTCTCCCCGTCCGCCGCGCCGGGGTTATAGACAAGCGTCAGCGCGCAGACCTCATCGCTGTTGAAGGCCTCGGCCGCCAGCTCCTTGTCCGGCAGATAGGACTCGCCATAGCTCCAATCATAGAGCGTCGTGCCGAGGACGGATGCCTCACCGCTCTCATCCTTGCTGTAATCTGTCACGGACTTGGCAAGAAGCTCGCCCGTCGCGGGGTCGACATAGTAGAGGGTCGTAAAGTAGTAGTCCGGCATGTCGTTGTAGGTCGTGGTGGTCGAGATCACCACCGCGCCGTCCTGCTCGCTCTGCTCGTCGATGGTCTCGACCGAGCCGTCGTCCTGCAGTTCGCCGCAGGAGGGCAGCATCGCCTGAATGTAGCTCTCATACTCGCCGCTCGGGTAGCAGTTCATATTCAGGCGGCCGTCGCTTTCCATTTTGCTGAGATACACGCCGTTTCCCTCGATCGACAGGCAGGCCTGAGCGAAGAATTCATCCTCGCCCACGGGGCTGTCGGCGGTGTAGCTGTAGTGCGAGGCCAGCAGCAGGTTTCCCTTATCATCGCGCGTATACTGCACCTTGGCTGTGTAGGTCTCTTTGCTGTCCTGGTCGGTGCCCTGAATGCTCACGGTCACCGTGTCGTGTTCTTCGAGCAGCTTTTTGGGAATGTTGTCCGCGCGCACCTGCTCGAGCGAAATTTCCTTCGGCTCGTCGGCGTTTTTATCGTTGTTGTTCGTGTCGCCGCCCTGCGTGCCGCAGCCCGCGAGCAGGCTCACGACGCAAAGCGCGCCAATGCTTGCTTTCTTCCAGTTTTTCATCTTAGTTTCCTCCTTATTTGGACGCGGGCTCGCGCCCGCATTCTAAAGCTTTTTTAATGGTTTTCTTCCAGCGGCACGATGTAGACCGTCGCACTCTCGCCGCTCGTGTCGACGCCGTCGTAGAAGTCGATGGGCTTGGTCAGCTCCCTGTCCGCATAAAGCGCGAGATCCGCACTGTCGAGGAAGAGGATGCGCGTGCCATGCGCCACGCGGATCTCGCTGACGCTCCAGCCGTTCTCCCCGACGTCCCAGCCCTTCTCCGAGCCCGGCGCGGGATAGAAGTACGTCAGATCGCAGACGTCCTCCGTGCTGTCCGTCGAAAACAGAACCTCGTTCATCACATTGCGTTCTGCTTGATAAGGCTCGTCGTAGCTCCAGCGGTAGCGCGTTGTATGTAGTTTGGATACCTCGCCGCTTTCCTTTTTGATGTAGTCGGTCACCGACGCTTCCAACACCTCATTCGTCGCAGGGTCAACGCGGTAGAGCGCCGTGTAGTAATCGCCATCGGAAGACAGATAGCGCGCGGTGACGGAGAGCAGCAGCTCACCGTCCTGCTCGCTGCAGCTGTCGACCGACTGCTCCACGTCCTCTTCCAAAGCAGGGCATCGGGGGATCATGTCGAGAACGTACTGTTCATACTTTCCCTCAAGGTAGATGCTCAGGCTCAGATCCTCGGTGCTGTCGCTCTCCATACGCGCGGCATCCATCGCTCCGTTCGCCTGACCCCATAGCTCGGCTTTGCCGCTGGTGCTGTTTTCGGTGTACTGGCAATGATACCAGGCCAGCACCTCATCCACAACGCAGGTGTACTGAAACTTCGCCGTATACGTCACGGCGTCATTCTGGTCGCTCTCCTGCACAGTCACGGTCACAGTGTCGTGCTTTTCGAGCAGCGAGCGCTGATCGTTCGCAGCCCGCAACTGCTCGATCGTGATCTGCTGCGGCTCGCTGATGCTGTCGTTGTTGCTTACGTTGCCGCTCTGCACTCCGCAGCCCACAAGTAAGCTCGCAGCGCATAAAGCAATGGCGACAGCTCTCTTCCAGCTTTTCATGGTGTGCTCTCCTCTCTCATCTCCCACCGGTCTCAGCCGCCGCTTTTCACGTAGACGGTCATGCTTTCGCCGTCCGGCCACGCGATCTCAGGGGTTTGATACTCCTGCGTCATGGCGGCGTCGTAGTAAAGCATGACGCCCTTACCACTCTCTGGGGAAAAGTACGCTGCGCTCGGCACGGTAAAGTGCTGCTCGTGCTCCTGCGCGGTACCCGGGTCCCACACGAGCGTGATTTCATGCTTGGGAACATCGTCCGACAGCATCAGCGCGTAGAGGTCTTCCTCCGGTTCATAAGGGCGGTCATAGCTGAACGTATAGCTTCCCGTGGCAAAGCAGGTGTCTTTTCCCTGCAAGTCTTTTCTGTGCCGCTCCGACTTGATCGATATCAGGTCATCGGAGGTTGGATCGACATAGAGCCATCGCAGCGAGTAGTCAGTGTCATCGTCGGTGATATAATGTTTGATCGGAAACACGAGCTGGCCGTCCTGCTCATACGGCTCTTCGACCTCCACCGTGATACCGTCACCGGCCACGGGCAAAAACGGTTCCCGCGCGGTACTTTCTTCGTACCACTCATCCGTTCCGCAGGCGATCACACTGGCAATTCGAGCGCTGCCGTCATCATTTGTTCCAGCGATAATGCACATACCGTCCGGCACTTCATCCAGGCAGACATTCACGCTATAAATATCGTCTGCGCCGTACTCATCATAATACCAGCCGTGGCTCCAGCTTTGCAGCCGGCCTTCTTCGTCGCGCGTGTACTGGTCAGTGCTCTTGACGTCCTGACCGCCGTTGCTGCTGTCTGTGCTCTCCCGTACAATAGTCACCACCTTGTGCCGTTCAAGCAGCGCGGAGATCTTATTCCTCTCACAGATGTCTTCGTAGGTGATCTGCAGCTCGTCGGCGCTGTCGTCATCGTCAAGCCCGCAGTCGCCTCCGCAGCCCGCGAGCAGCAGCATGGCGGCAAGTGCAAGGGCACTCATTAGTCCCCAGCGGTTCATTTTGTTTCTCCTTTCATCGTCTTCTTTCCATCTTGCCTGTGTGGAGCTTTTTTCGTTCCGTACACTCTCTTAGACGAGAAATCTTCCAAAAAGTTTCACCCTTATGATTTTTTTAAGAAACTTTTTTCTTCCCCGTGCGAGCTCTTGCATTTTCCGCCGATGCGGCATACAATGAGGACACATTTCACCCGGGAGGGGCGTTTTTATGAACTATATCGGCATTGACCTCGGCGGCACGAACATCAAGGGCGCACTCGTGAGCGCAGAGGGCGAGATCTTAAAAGAGCATTCTATCCCGACGCGCGTCGATCTCGGCCCCGAGGCCGTCGCGGGGCGCATCGGTCAGGTCATCGCGCAGCTCTCTATCGGCGAGGACACCGTCGGCGGCGTGGGCGTCGGCTGCCCCGGCACGGTGGACGACGCGAGCGGCATCGTGCGCTTTGCGGCGAACCTGAATTTTGTGAACTTCGACCTGCGAAGCGCGCTGCGCGCGCACACTACGCTTCCCATCCACCTTGGCAACGACGCAAACGCCGCGGCGCTGGGCGAGGCGCTGTTCGGCTGCGGCCGCGGCGCGGAGAGCACCATCGTCGTCACGCTCGGCACGGGCGTCGGCGGCGGCGTGGTGCTCGGCGGCAAGCTCCTGACAGGCTACACGGGCGCGGCGAGCGAGATCGGCCACATGGTCATCGCGGAAAACGGCGAAGAGTGCACCTGCGGCAGCCGCGGATGCTTCGAGGCCTACTCCTCCGCCACGGCGCTGATCCGCGATACGAAGCGCACCATGGCCGCGCACCCCGAGAGCCTGCTGCACGCGATTGCCGCGGAGCAGGGCGGTGTCGACGGCCGCACAGCGTTTCTCGCCAAGGAGCGCGGCGACGAGGCGGGCGCGCAGGTCGTGGAGGACTACATCGAGCATCTGGCCTGCGGGCTCACAAATCTTGTCAACATTTTCTTCCCCGAAGTGCTGGCCCTCTCGGGCGGCGTAGCAAATCAGGGCGACGCGTTGCTCCTGCCGCTGCGCGAAAGGGTGCGCGAGCGTTCGTTCGGCTCGCGCTATGCCGTCTCGCACACGCGCATCGAGCTCTGCACGCTCGGCTACCGCGCGGGCGTGATCGGCGCGGCGATGCTCGCGCGCGAGTGAGCGTAAAATAGCGCAAGATATGATAAGGCCCTCCGCATTTCTGCGGAGGGCCTTTTTTACCGGTAGCCGTCGGGCTCGGCCGAGCCTTCGATCAAAAACTGCACCTCGTCCACGCCGCCGAGCGACAAGATGGACTGCTCGAGCGCGCTCAGCATCAAATCGCGCTCCGCCTCGTTCTCCGGCAGCGAGACGTTAGCCGGGAGATTCAGATAGCACACGCCGTTTTCGATGCGAGACGAGATGACCGTGAAGTCCTCCGGCAGGAGCGAGACGAGCGAATCGTCCTCCGGCCCCTGCGCGAGCGCCTCAAGCAGCGCGTTCACGCGCGTCTGGCCCTCGTAGAGCGCGAGCGTCTGCTGCTCGGCGCGCAGCTCGCCCGTCTTGCTGTCGAGGAAATAAAGCGACACGGTGATCGGCCGCAGGCCACTCTCACGCGAGGAAAGCAGCGTATCCGCCGAGAGCAGCACTTGCGTCTCGCGGTACGGCAGCTCGCGCCCGTCCGCCGTGATGCTCACAGCGTTCACATTCGGCAGCTGCGTCAGCGTCAGCGTGATGCAGTAGTCAGCGAGCGACAGGTCGATGCCCGTCAGGCGCGCATACTGTGCGCTCAAGTCGATCTGCGCGCGGCGGCCCGACACCTTGAGCGACTTGAGCGCCGTTCCCTCCGGGATGGGCGACGAGAGCGACGGCTCGTCGGGCCCTGCGAGCAGCGCCTCCAGCAGCGCGCGGACACAGTCTTCGGTCTCCATCGCGCCGTCGAGCGTCAGACGCTTTTCCTGCGTGCGGATGGCGTCGCCGCCGCCCGCGGAGTTGGGATCGCTGAGAAAATAGAGCTCGTAGCCGTTTTCGTCCATTTCCTGCGCGTGCTGGGCCGCGCAGGCGCAGAGAAGCGAAAGCAGGAGGACTAATGCCGCAGTCAGGGAAAGACGTCTTCTCATGTCTCATCCCCTCCCTCTTCGCAGCGCGGCAGGCGCACGGTAAACACCGTGCCGCCGCCCTCGCGGGCGCGGACCTCGATGCTGCCGCCGCGGCGGCGCGCCGTGTCGGCGGCGATGGAAAGGCCAAGGCCTGTACCGCCCGCGGCGCGCGAGCGCATCTTGTCCACGCGGTAGAAGCGGTCGAAAATGCGGGGCATGTCCCCCTCCGGAATGCCGATGCCATTGTCGCTGACAGTGAGAAGGCAGTCCTTTTCATCCCCCGCGAGCAGCAGCTTCACAAAGCCGCCGGGGCGGTTATACTTGATGGCGTTTTCCGTCAGGTTGTAGATGATCTCGTGAATTTCATCCTCGCTCGCAAGGGTCTGTCCCTCGCGGCGAATTTCATATGAGAGGTCGACCTGCTTTTCCTCGGCCACAAGGCGCAGCATGCGCACCACGCGCGCCATCACGGACGAGAGGTCGACGCGCTGCGCCTCGGGCAGCATGCCGCTGTCCAGGCGCGTCAATCGCAGCAGATTTTCCGTGATGCGCGCCAGGCGCTCGGATTCCTGCTCGATATCGCCGACGAATTCGCGCACGGTCTGCGCGTCCATGTTCTCCGTCTGCAAAATGGAGTCAGAGAGAAGCCTGATACCGGCCAGCGGCGTTTTGAGCTCATGGCTCGCATCCGACACGAAGCGGCGGCGCGCGTCCTCCGTCGTCTGCAACCGGTCAGCCATGTCGTTGAACTCGGCGGCGAGCTCGCTGATCTCGTCGTGCCCGCCGACCTCGGCGCGGTGGCTGTACGAGCCCTCGCGCATCTTGCGGATGGCGTCGGTCAGTACGCCGAAGCGCCGCGTCAGCACGCGGGATAAGAGCACGCTGATGCCGCCGGCGAACACCAGCACGACCGCCGAAATCGTCAGGAGATTGCGCTGCAGGGACAGCAGCAGCTCCGCCTGCTCGGTGTCGTATTCATAGGCGTAGACCGCGCCGATGGTCTGGCTGTGGTAGATGACCGGCGAGGCCGCGCGGCTTTTGAACGCCTTGTCCGAAAATTCGGTGTAAAAGACATCTTCTCCGCGAAGCGCCTGCACCAGCTCCGTATAAAAGGCGTAGCGGCCGATCGCGCCGTCGGTTTCGCGCGTGTCATATAGCACGCGTCCCGAGGCGTCCGTCACAAGCACGCGGGAGATGCCCGTCTCCTCCACGAGCGTCATCGCGCCCGCGACATTTTCCTCGCTCAGCTCCTCAAGGCCCGAGAGCGCCGTCACCATCACGGAGACGCTGCCCTGCAGCGAGCTCTGCTTAGAGCGGAACGTCAGGTTTTCCGACGTGATGAGCGGATACGTGTTCAGCAGGATCAGCACCGCCAGAATGATGGCGATATAGCTGAAGCTGAATTTTCGCTGCAGGCTCGCATGCATCTGCACGGCGCTGCCCCCCTTCTCTTTCTTTTAGTGGGAAATCAGTCCTTCAAGTAGTACCCCACGCCCCATTTGGTCAGGATGTGCTGCGGCGCGGCGGGGTTTTCCTCGAGCTTTTCGCGAAGCCGCCGAATGTGCACATCCACTGTGCGGTAGTCGCCTGCGTAGGTGTAGCCCCAGACGAGGTCCATCAGATTTTCGCGCGAGTAAACGCGGCGCGGATTCTTGACAAGAAGCTCGATGAGGTCGTATTCCTTGGCCGTGAGCTCGACGATCTCGCCGTTTTTGACGGCGACGCGCTGCTCGGGGTCGAGCGTGATGCCGCCCGCGGTCAACAGGAGCGTTTCAGGCTGCTTTTGCTGCGGTGCGGCGTTCGCGCGGCGCAGCAGCGCGCGGATGCGCGCTTTGAGCTCTAAGATGTTGAACGGCTTTGTGATATAGTCGTCCGCGCCGGACTCAAGACCGATGATCTTGTCGGCGTCCTCGCTGCGGGCGGTCAGCATGATGATGGGCACATTGGAAAATTCGCGGATGCGCATGCAGGCCGTCAGCCCGTCCACCTGCGGCATCATCAGATCGAGGATGATGAGGTCGAACCCGCCGCTTTTCGCCATGTCGATGGCGGTCGCGCCGTCGTAGGCGGTCTCGACCGTGTAGCCCTCGTTTTCCAGATTGAATTTCATGCCCTTGACGAGAAGCTGCTCGTCGTCAACCACCAGAATTTTCATTGCCATCCTCCTCCGTGAATGTGATCTCCGCGCGGAATCCCTCGAGCTTCGCCTCTCCGATGCCCTTGACGTTCAAAAGGTCCTCCGCCGCCGTAAAATCGCCGTGCTCTGCGCGGTAGTCGATGATCGCCTGCGCGAGCGACGGGCCGATGCCCGTCAGCGTTTCAAGCTCCTCCGCCGTCGCGGTATTGACGTTCACAAGCGTCACAATGCGCGTGGGCGCGGTGATCTCGTCGGTCTTGTCCTGCGTCGTCACGGTGTAATTCCCGTGCGAGGCACCCTCGTAGGCCGTTTTGTGCAGAAAAACGAGCGAAACGGCGAACAGCACCGTCAGCGCGGCGAGCACAAGGTAGACGCCGCTGACTTTGGTTTTCTTTTCTTGCTTTTCCACGGTTGCGCTCGCCTGCCTTTTTTGCTATACTGATGTCGAAGCGTGCCGAACGGCGCGCTCCTCTTCACTGTATTCCATATTTGATTGTATCATACAACGAGGTATATTTCCATGAAAAAACGCCGCTGGTTTTCACTTTTTTTATCTTTTGCGCTCCTGCTCCCGCTCTTTTCACTGACGAGCGCCGACGCCTATGAGGACTTCACGCTCGACGCGAAGGCCGGTCTTCTCATCGAGGCCGACACGGGCGAAATTCTCTACGAGAAAAACGCCCATCAGGAGAACTTCCCCGCCTCGCTCACCAAAGTGATGGTCGCGCTGCTGGTGTTTGAAGCCATCGACGAGGGCAAGATCGCGCTGACCGACTCCGTCACTGCGACGGAATCGGCGTTCGAGGGGCTCTCCAGCGACGGCAGCACGGCGAACATCGTCCCCGGCGAAACGATGACGGTCGAGCAGCTGCTCAACTGCATGCTCATCGTCTCGGCGAACGAGGCGTGCAACATTTTGGGCGAAACGCTCTACGGCTCGGTCGACGCCTTTGTCGCGCGCATGAATGAGCGCGCGGCGGAGCTTGGCTGCGAGCACACGCACTTCGCCAACGCCACGGGCCTTCACAATTCCCAGCACTACACGACCGCGTGGGACCTCTACCTCATCACGCGCGAGGCGCTGAAGCATGACAAATTCATGGAGATCTGCAACTCCAAGAGCTACACCGTGCCCGCCACGAACATGACCGACAAGCCGCGTGAGCTGCATTCGACGAACTTTCTTATTTCCAACTGGCGCGCCCGCGGCTATGTTTACCGCGACGCGCAGGGCATCAAGACCGGCTCCACGCCCGAGGCGGGCTACTGTCTCATTTCGTCCGCCCTGCGCGGCAGCCGCCACATGATCAGCGTGGTGCTGGGCGCGGAGCGCGTGACGCTCGAGGACGGCGTGACCATCCAGACGCGCAGCTTCTCCGAGACGTCGCGCATGTTCGACTGGGGCTTTGACAACTTTGTTCTCCGCGACATTCTCTCCTCCTCCGACCTTGTGCAGGAGGTGCCCGTCGCGCTTTCGAGCGAGGCAAGCTACGTTTCGACCCACGCGGCGGAGGATATCTCCTGTCTTTTGCCCGACAACGTGGAGCCCGACATGCTCGAGCGCACCGTAACGCTCACGAACGACACGGTCGACGCGCCCGTTTCCGCGGGCGACGTGCTCGGCAAGCTGACGCTCTCCTACAACGGCAAAGTCTACGCCGAGACCGATCTTCTGGCACTGAACGATGTGTCGGCCTCGTGGTTCCTGACGGCGCAGCGCAGGGTGTCTGACTTTTTCGCAAAGCCGCTCGTCCGCATCCTACTCATTGCGGTGGTGCTGCTCGTCATCGCGCTCGTCGTCTATGTGACGATGTTCTCCCGCCGCCGTCGTTACGGCCACCGCCGCCGCGGCGCGGCACACGGCGGCTACCGCGGGCGGAGGAGAAGATTCTAAGTACTTCAAAAAAGCGGTAAAGCCGCTTTTTTGAGAAAGGCCACACTCCGCTTTGTGCCTTGCCGCCGCTGGCGGCTGCGACACGCGCGGAGCGAGAGGTGTCGATTGCCACGCGCCGGTCGCGGCGATCGACGATCAAAATTCTTTGCGTCTGCGAACGCAAAAGCAAAAATAAAGGGACGCGAAAGCGTCCCTTTTTAGTTTAGCGTGACCACATTGTTTCCCTGCGGAAACTCCACAAAGCGGACGGAGTAGAGGTCGGCTGTGATGTAGGCGCTGCGACCCGGATGATAGATCGTGATATAGTCGCTGCCGACCTCCTTCAGCGTCCCAGTGGCCACAACCGTATTCTGCGAGCCGACGAGAAAGCTCACGATGACTGCGCGGCCGATGTTGCGCGCAAGCATTCCCTTCCACGAATTGTATTCCATCTTGTCGACGGTCTGCACCTCTTCGATCTTGTCGGGCGAGGGGCGGAAGTGTCCGTTCGCGCCGCCCGCCGGCACGATCACCGCCGCGCCCGTCGGTCCTGTCAGCATTTCCTCATAGCCGAGGCTCATCTCGCTACCCTTTTGCTGCTGCGTGCCCGCCGCGGCGGGCACAGCGGCCATCTCCTCATAAAGGCATGGCATGCTTTTTCCCATCTGGATCATAAAAACGTCCTCTCCCTTTCCCGTTGCTGCTGATTTGCTTTTCTCAGGTGTCGTAATACGCGGCGGTGGGGTTATAAAAACAGTGGTCGCCGATACGCATGACGAACGTCCCCACATTTGAAGGAAAATTCGCGCGGCAGGACGGCGAAAACGGGTTAAAGAACCACAACGCCGTTCCAAGACCGTTCAACCGGTTGCCCGCAATGGCCCAATCCGCGATCTCATAATGAATTTCGGTCGGACGCATGTTGTAGATATTCTGCGGATTATACGCGCCATGTTCTGCCTCGCTCGCACAGACGAACTGGCCCGGCTGAAAGATGATTTTGCGGATACTGCCCTGCCCCACGCGCGCGTATTCGCCGCCGGTCGCGCGCACGCGGTTCATCACGACGCTCGCCACGGCTTTCATCCCATTCTCGCCCTCGCCGCCCGCTTCGCACTCGATGAGGCGCGCGAGCAGCTCCCTGTCGGAATAGGCCATGTCGATCTCCTCCCCCATTTTTTCTTCCCCGCCAGTCTATGCGCTTCCCGTGCGCATGGAAACCGAGACACGCAAAAAAAAGCACCGAAAGCCGTTTTGCTTTCGGTGCTTTTGCTTTGTTCAGTTTTCTTCGTCCGGCGGCGGAAGCTCTTCCGCTTCCGGCGGCGTTGCGCCGTAGGCGCCCTTCATCTTGAGCTCCTGCCACTGCTCCTTGGTGATAAGCAGCTGGCGGGGCTTCGAGCCCTCGAACTGGCCCACGATGCCGCGCGTCTCCATCTCGTCGACGATGCGCGCCGCGCGCGAATAGCCGAGCTTTAGTCTTCTCTGGAGCATCGAGACGGACGCCTGTCCGGTCTCCATGACCACGTCGATCGCGGCGGGGAGCAGCTCGTCCGCCTCGTCGGCGGCGTTCTGCTCGGGCGCGGCATTGCCGCCGCCCTTGCCGCTGCCCTTCTCCTTTTCGGCGACGGCGGCGTTGATCTTGTCGATAACCGACTCGTCATAGTCTGTCTCGCCGTTTTCCTTGACGAAGTTGACCACGCGCTCGATCTCCTCGCTTGAGATGAAGCAGCCCTGCACGCGCTTGGGTTTGCCCTCGCCGAGCGGGGCATAGAGCATATCGCCGCGGCCCACGAGCTTTTCCGCGCCCGCGGTGTCGAGGATAATGCGCGATTCCATCGCGGAGGCGACCGCGAACGCGATGCGGCTCGGGATGTTGGCCTTCATCAGGCCCGTGATGACGTCCGCGGACGGACGCTGCGTCGCGATGACGAGGTGCATACCCGCGGCGCGGCCCATCTGTGCCACGCGGCAGATCGACTCTTCGACCTCCTTCGCCGCAACGAGCATCAAATCGGCCAGCTCGTCGATGACGACGACGACGCTCGGCAGCTTTTTGAGCGTTTCGTCCGTCTCCGCCATCTTATTGTAGGAGGCGAGGTCCTTGACGTTGTGCTCGGAGAACATCTTGTAGCGCTTCATCATCTCGTACACAGCCCATTGCAGCGCACCCGCGGCCTTCTTCGGGTCGGTGACGACGGGGATGAGCAGGTGCGGGATGCCGTTGTAGGGCGCAAGCTCGACCATCTTCGGGTCGACCATGATGAAGCGCACCTCTTCGGGCGTTGACTTATAGAGCATCGAGACGATCAGCGAGTTCGTGCACACGGACTTACCGGAGCCTGTCGTACCAGCGATGAGCACGTGCGGAAGCTTCGAGATATTCCCGACGATGTTCTTGCCGCTGATGTCCTTGCCAACGGCGAAGGCCGTGGTGGAAGGATGGGTGGTGAACTCCGTGGATTCGAGCACCGTGCGGATGCTGACGGGCGAAACGAGCTTGTTCGGCACCTCGACACCCACGACGGAGATCTTGTCGGGGATGGGCGCGATGCGCACGCCGCTCGCGCCCAGCGCAAGGGCGATATCGTCCTGCAAATTTGTGATCTTCGAGAGCTTCACGCCCTGACTGAGCGTGAACTCATAGCGCGTGACCGACGGGCCGCGCACCACATCGCCCGGCTGGGCATCCACGCCGAAGCTCGTGAGCGTCTGCGCCAAGCGGCGGGAGTTGTTGCGCAGCTCCGCGCCCGCCTCGGCGGCGTTCGTCACGCTGCCCTCTTTTAAGAGCGTGATGGGCGGATACTGATATGCAGGCGGCTGGGGCTGCGCGTCGCTGCCCTCGATCTCGCGCGTGACCTCCTCGCGCGCGGCATCGACCTCGGCGCGGCGGAGCTTATCCTCCTGCTTGTCGCTCAGCACGGCGGGAGCCGCGGCGGCTGCCACGGTTGCTGCGGTGACGGGCGCGCTCTGCACGCTCGGCGCGGGTGCGGCAAACGGTGTGTGCGTAATGGGAGCGGGCGTCGGGACGACCGGCGCGGGCGCGCTCGGCGCTGTATCAAACGGCGGCAGGTCGAAGTCGTCGGCCTCCACCGTCACAGGCTTAACGGGTGCGGACGGCGCGGTGGCAGGCGAAACGGGTGCGGCGCTCTTCGTCTCCGCGGCACTTCCGCCCGCTAACAGCTCGTCGGGGCTCTTGATATTGTCGGACTTCTTGCGGAAGAAGCCGCCCGTGGGATTTTTCCTGATGACGCGCTCCTCGCCGTCGAGCGGGATGTCGATGGCGGCGTCCGGCGTGTGGACCGGCGCACTGCGGCGCGGCACATGGGTGCGCTGCGGCGGAAGGTCCTCTTCCTCCACCGGCTCATAGGGCACGCGCTCGTGCGAGCGCACGGCCTCGATCACGGCGGCAGGCGTCAAGCGGAACGCCATCATCAAAAACGCGAAGAACAGCACAACGAGCAGGACCATCGCCAGCACCTTTTTCACCAGCAGCACCAGCATGATCGCAAGCGATGCAGACACCGCGCCGCCGGACTCGAGCGCGTTGCCGCTCGTCCACAGAAGCTTCAAGATGCCATCCATGTTGACATACTTCTCTTTGCAGAGGGCGATGTGCATGATCGCGCCGAACACGACCGGCAGCAGTGCCGTGCCGACAAGGCAGGACGCGACGTTCCGCCCACGGTGGAAGAGCAGGATATAGCTCCCCAGCAGCAGCGCGGGCGCGACGAGGTAATAGCCCCAGCCAAAGAGCGACCGGCACAGCTTCGCCGGCTGATCGAGCAGCCACGCGCCCGACTGGAAATAGCTGAAGCCCAGGCACAGCGCCAGCACCAGCAGGATCGCGCCCGCGACCTCGCGGCGGATGGGGCGCTTTTGATTCTTCTTCGCCGTGCGCTTGCCGGAAGACGAGGAGCGGGACGAACCCGTCGTTTTCTTTTTCGTTGTGGTGGTTTTTTTCTTCTGTTGTGCCATGATTCACCTCAGAATCAAAAATTAGTGCAGGATCGTGAGCACCAGCGTCAGCACGCCGGCGGCCCAGCAGTAATAGGCAAACGCGCCGAAACGGCCCTTGTCGGCAACATAGCGCAGCAGGCGGATGCTCGCATAGCCCGACACCGCCGCGACGACGACACCGACGAGGTACACGGGCACGCTGGAGAAGTCGATGCCCGCGTCGATCGCGTCCTTGAGCGTCAGGATGTTCGCCCCCAACACCGCGGGGATGGAGAGCAGGAATGCAAAGCGCACGGCAAACTTGCGCTCAAAGCCCGTGAAGCAGCCCGCCGTGATCGTCATGCCGGAGCGGGAGATGCCCGGGCACAGCGCGATGGCCTGACCGATACCAACGAGCAGCGCGTCGAGCATTGTGGCAGTCTTTTCGGTCTTACGTCCATGGCGCACGCGGTCGCTCGCAAAGAGCAGGATGCCCGTGACGATCAGTGCGCCGCCGATAAAGTACATATTATCACTCAGCTCCGTGAAAAAACGGCGAAACGGCACCATGACGAAAAGCGGCAGCGTGCCCACAATAATGAGCAGAATAAGGCGGCGCGCAGGCGGCACGGGGTTCGGCGTGCGATGATGGGCAAGATCCCCGATGCCGGTAAAAAACTCCACGATCATATCGCGGATATCGTCCCAGTAAGCGGCAAACACCGCCACGAGCGTGCCGAGGTGGAGCAACACATCGAAAAAGTCGGGCACGTTGCTCGCGCCCTGCATGTTCAGCAGGTGCTCCGCGATGGCGAGATGTCCGGAGGACGAGATCGGTAAAAATTCCGCGATCCCCTGCACAAGGCCAAGGATAACGGCGGTCAAAACTGACATAAAAAACAACTCCTTTTGCGTTTTGTTCTGTAATGGCAATATTCTAACAGGATAATTATAGCACGCTTGTTCGCGGAATACCACCCCGAATTGCCGCATCTTCTTTTTCTTTCCTTTTTCGGCACATCCCTTGCGAACGCAGGGCGAATGTGCTATGATTGGCGTGGACTATCAGAAAAGGAGAGATAGAAATGACCTATAACTACCGCACCAAGGGCGTTTGCTCCAAGGAAATGCACATTGAGCTGAACGATGACCACACCATCAAGAGCGTGGAGGTCATCGGCGGCTGCAACGGCAACCTCCAGGGCATTTCGCGCCTGGTCGAAGGCATGAAGGCCGAGGACGCCATCGCGCGCATGCGCGGCATCCGCTGCGGCTTCAAGAATACCTCCTGCCCCGATCAGCTCGCCATCGCGCTGGGCGAGGCGCTGGCGCAGGACAAGCAGTAAGTCGTCATTTTTGCCCGCGCGGTGCATCGCGCGGGCAAAAATGCATAAAATCCTGCAAAATGCCGTTTCCCTCTCTGGACAAACGGCGCTAAACTGTGTATACTGTTAAAAAATAAGCATTCAACGCACTATCAACGCAAAACATTTCGCTTTTGCCGGTCTGACGGGGGAACTTCATGGACATTGATATGGATATCAAAGAGCTCGAAGCGTTCGTCTACGTGGTGGAAAACTGCAGCTTTTCCCGCGCCGCGGAGCTGCTGCACCTGACGCAGCCGACCATCAGCTCGCACGTCTCCGCACTGGAGAGAAAACTGAATATCAAGCTCATCGTCCGCACCACGAAGGAGACCTACCCCTCCGACGCGGGCAAGCTCCTCTACAAATACGCCAAGGAGATCTTACAAGTGCGCGAGAATGCGGCCATCGCGCTGCGCAACTTCTCTCAGGAGATGAAGGGTACGATCTCCATCGCGGCCTCCACGGTGCCGAGCCAGTACTATCTGCCGCACCTTTTGCAGGACTTCCGCGCCCGCTATCCGGACATCACCTTCAATATCCAGATGGAGGACAGTCCTAAGGTCGTGGAGCTCGTCGCCACGCGCAGCGTGGAGATCGGCTTCTGCGGCACGATGGTGGCGAGCCACAAATGCGTCTATCAGGATTTTGCCAGCGACCCGATGGTGCTCATCACGCCGAACACCGAAAAGTATCAGGCCTTTGCGGGCAAGCCCTTCCCCATCGAGCAGCTCAAGGAAGAGACGTTCATCAGCCGTGAAAAGGGCAGCGGCACGTATCAGGCGGGCAAGGAACTCTTAAATGAGCTCGGCATCGACATCGCCCAGCTGCGCACCGCGGTCGAGATCCGCTCGACCGAGAGCGTCAAGCAGATGGTCAGCGAGGGCTTAGGCGTCGGCCTCATCGCGCAGAGCGCCGCGCAGGACTATGTCCAGTTCGGCAAGCTCCTCGCCTTTCCCTTCCCCGACTCGCGCTTCCGCCGCCAGCTCTATATCGTCAAGCACAAAAACAGCATTTTGTCGCCCATCGCGCAGGTGTTTTACGACTATGCGCGCAAGGCAAAGGACAAGTCCGCCGCAGAGTAAAAAAGAAAAGCATCCGCTCATAAAGCGGATGCTTTTTTACAGGGAATCGGCGTTTTTTTATCCGCTTTTTTCACGAAATTGTCATTTACATTTTCTCCGCTCTGGTATATGATATTGCAATAGGTCAACGGCTGCGCTGCACCGGTAAAGCAGCAGGCCTTACGGGAGGGAAAGCGATGGACTGCCGCGATTCCGCGCTGTTTACAGGCGTGGACGAAGCATCGTGCGAAAATATGCTGCGCTGCTTCAGCGCGTATGAGCAGCGCTTCAGCGCAGGACAGACTATCCTCACCTGCGGGCAGCAGCAGGACATGATCGGCGTGCTGCTCTCGGGCAGCGCGGCGCTTCTGCGCCTGCACGCCGACGGCAACCGCACCGTGCTTGAAAGCATGGACGAGGGCAGCGTCTTTGGCGAGGAGCTGGCGTTCACCGGCTTTCGCGACGGCAGCGCGCTCATCGAGTGCCGCGAGGACTGCCGCGTCATCTTCATGCGCTATGACCAGATCACAAAGCGCTGCGAAAACGCCTGCGCCTGCCACAGTCAGGTCGTAACGAACCTCTTCCAACTGCTCTCGAAAAAGTCCCTGCATCTGAGCCGCCGGATCGAGGTGCTCGCCTGCCGCTCCATCCGCGAAAAGCTGCTGTGCTTTTTCGAGCAGCTCGCCGACGAGCACGGCAGCCGGACGTTCCCCCTGCCGTTTTCCCTCAGCATGCTTGCCGACTACATCAGCGCCGACCGCAGCGCCATGATGCGCGAGATGCGCAAGATGCGCGAGGAGGACCTCATCAGCACTGAGGGCCGCAGCGTGACGCTGCTTTAGTTTTTTGCAAGTATTTTTCGTAAATGCAAGTTTTCCTGCATCGTCGGAATTTTGACATTCATTGACGCAAGAAAACTTTCATGATATAAATATAGCATCATTCCATATTCCCGGCGCTGCGTCCAGGAATCCCGCCTGCCGTTCTCCCCGGACGGCACGGCGCTGAATCTCAACAAAAAGGAGAATCATTCATGTATCGCATCGTGAAGAAAGAAGCGCTCAAGCCCACCGTGACCCTCTACGAGATCGAGGCGCCGATGGTGGCAAAGAAGGCCGAGCCCGGCCAGTTCATCATCCTGCGCGTCGATGAAAACGGTGAACGCATCCCCATCACCATCCACGACTTCGACCGTGAGAAGGGCACCGTCACCATCATCGTGCAGACGATCGGCGCCACCACCGAAAAGCTCAGACATAAAGCCGAGGGCGAGTACATTCAGGACTTTGTCGGCCCGCTGGGCCGCCCGACCGAGACTGAAGGCAAGAAGAAGGTCTGCGTCGTGGGCGGCGGCGTCGGCTGCGCCATCGCTTACCCCGTTTTGAAGAAGTTCCACGACTGCGGCGCGGAAGTCCACGCGGTCGTCGGCTTCAAGAATAAGGACCTCGTCATTCTTGAGGACAAGTTCCGCGCGGCGTCCAGCGTTTTGAAGCTGATGACGGACGACGGCTCTTACGGCGAGAAGGGTCTTGTCACCGATGCGCTCAAGGAGCTCATCGACGCGGGCAACCAGTATGACGAGATCTTCGCCATCGGCCCTGCCATCATGATGAAATTCGTGTCCAAGACCACCGAGCCCTACGGCATCCCCACCACCGTTTCCATGAGCCCGATCATGGTCGACGGCACCGGCATGTGCGGCGGCTGCCGCCTCACCGTCGGCGGCGAGACGAAGTTCGCCTGCGTCGACGGCCCGGACTTCGACGGTCACAAGGTCGACTGGGACGAGAGTCTCAAGCGCGGCAAGATGTACTTCGACTGGGAACGCCACAAATACGAAGAGACCTGCAACCTGTTCAGCAAGGAGGTTCAGTAATATGCCTAACATGAGTCTGAAGAAGAACGAAATGCCCTCGCAGGAGCCCAACGTCCGCAACAAGAACTTCCTGGAGGTCGCGCTCGGCTATACCGAGGAGCAGGCGCTCGATGAAGCGGCCCGCTGCTTAAACTGCAAGAACCATCCCTGCGTCTCCGGCTGCCCGGTGCAGGTCAAGATCCCCGAATTCATCAAGAAGATCACCGAAAAGGACTATGAGGGCGCCTATCAGGTCATTCACGAGACCTCTTCCCTGCCCGCCGTCTGCGGCCGCGTCTGCCCGCAGGAGACGCAGTGCGAATCGAAGTGCATCCGCGGCATCAAGGGCGAGCCCGTCGGCATCGGCCGCCTCGAGCGTTTTGTCGCCGACTGGCACAATGCAAACGTGCAGGAAGCGCCCGCCAAGCCCACGCCCAACGGCCACAAGGTCGCGGTCATTGGTTCCGGCCCCAGCGGCCTCACCTGCGCGGGCGACCTTGCCAAGAAGGGCTACGATGTCACCGTTTTTGAAGCGCTCCACCTCGCCGGCGGCGTGCTGGTCTACGGCATCCCCGAGTTCAGACTTCCCAAGGCCATCGTGCAGAAGGAAGTCGACGGCCTGAAGGCCCTCGGCGTCAAGGTCGAGACGAACATGGTCATCGGCCGCGTCGTGTCCATCGACGAGTTGATGAGCGAGTACGGCTTCGAGGCCGTGTTCATCGGCTCCGGCGCGGGTCTTCCGATGTTCATGCACATCCCCGGCGAGAACCTCTGCGGCGTTTACTCCGCCAACGAGTTCCTGACCCGTATCAACCTGATGAAGGCTTATAAGGACGGCTCCGACACGCCCATCATGCCGCTTCAGGGCAAGAAAGTCGCCGTCGTCGGCGGCGGCAACGTCGCCATGGACGCCGCGCGCTGCTCCAAGCGCCTGGGCGCGGACGTGTACGTCGTCTACCGCCGCGGCATGGAAGAGCTCCCCGCCCGTCACGAAGAGGTCGAGCATGCCATCGAAGAGGGTATCATCTTCAAGACGCTCAACAACCCCGTCAAGATCAACGGCGACGAGAAGGGCTATGTCTCCTCCATGACCTGCGTGGAGATGGAGCTCGGCGAGCCCGACGCCTCCGGCCGCCGCCGCCCGATCGAAAAGGTCGGCAGCGAACACGATCTGCCGGTCGACTGCGTCATCATGTCGCTCGGCACCACGCCGAACCCGCTCATCAAGAACACCACCCCGGGCCTTGAGGTCAACCGCAAGGGCGGCATCGTCGTGAACGAGGCCGGTCTCACCTCTCATCAGAACGTCTACGCCGGCGGCGACGCCGTCACGGGCGCTGCCACCGTCATCCTTGCCATGGGTGCCGGCAAGCTCGGCGCGAAGAGCATCGACGAGGCACTGAGCAAATAATTTTCGTCAGCGAAAGCGCGCAGAAGCGTACTTCTGCGCGTTTTCTCAATACCATTTCTCACGAAGGGAGAACTATTATGAATCTTTGGCATGATATTGCACCGGCGCGCGTGCGCCCCGAGGACTTTTTCGCGGTCATCGAGATCGAGAAGGGCTCGAAAAACAAGTACGAGATGGATAAAGAGACCGGCGCGCTGCGTCTCGACCGAATTCTCTACACCTCGACTCACTATCCCGCCAACTACGGCTTCATCCCCCGCACCTGGGCGGACGACGGCGACCCGCTGGACGTTCTGGTGCTCTGCTCTGAATGCATCCGCCCGCTGAGCCTCGTGGAGTGCTACCCCATCGGCGTTATTTCGATGGAGGACAGCGGCAGTCTCGATGAAAAGATCATTGCCATTCCCTTCCAGGATCCGACCTACAACACCTATCAGGACATTTCCGAGCTGCCCGACCACGTCGCCAGCGAGATCAAGCACTTCTTCCGCGTCTATAAAAGCCTTGAGGGCAAGGAGACCGTCGTCAGCGACGTCCTCGGCCGCGAGGAAGCCATCAAGATCATCATCAAGTGCCAGAACGCTTATATTGAAAAATATTGCCGTTAAAGCAAGAAAGGGAGCACCGGATTGTTGATCCGGTGCTCCCTTTCTTGCTGTTTTTCCGTAGCTTATATCGCGTTGGACCGTGCAAGGTCCCCT
>ERZ773193.1636-NODE-1636-length-27259-cov-9.558705_pt1 | contig 27259 bp, 17 predicted proteins | sample MGYA00511110_ERZ773193 | MGnify/ENA primary metagenome ERZ773193 (study PRJEB29015, sample SAMEA2737784) | human gut metagenome | biome: human gut; feature: human-associated habitat; material: faeces | place: China | collected 2012 ...
CGTGTTGCTCCTGCCACTCTAAAACGAAACCTGGCGCTTATTAACGCCAGGCCTCATAAGGTTCTTAATTTCCGTTCTGCTCAGGACTTGTGGGACTTTGAACTTGCTTCCTGTTGCACTTAGTTTGACAATTCACTCACCTTATGGGCCGGCATGCTCGCGTGCGGACAGAGCTGTTCGGCAAGATGGAGAAATCCGGCACTCCGTCATGTATATATAATGGTATCAGATTCGGAAAAGTGTCGGAAATATATACAAATACGGGGAATGTGCGTATTGCAGGTATACAAAATTCTTTGCTTTTGATACATTTCTCAGAAGATAATTATTGACAATGTGTTAACATCGGTTACAATAAGGATGCAATCATGTGAAAAAGCCAAAATCCGTTACATATGCATGCGCTTCTGAGAGGAGGACATCTTATGAAAACCCGCACGCGCAGGCTCCTGACCCTGCTGCTGATTGCGGCCATGACTATGAGCCTGATGGTCCCGGCACTGGCGGTGAACACCGCGCAGTCCGAGACTCCTTATACTTACGACGCCGGAGACTACACATTCGGCAAGATCTCGCACGCGGACAAAGCGCCCGGCACGCCGGACGGCATCGTGGACTATACCGGCGATGGCACGGTTGCCGTGACCGGCACGGTCACCGGAGCGGACGGTCAGGGCGACCGCGGACAAAGCTACTCCTGGTCGGCCATGGCCTACGGCGACTATGTCTATGTCGGCACGTGCTACGCCGCCATGGGCAAGACCCTCTCGGCCATGGACAGCGTCATGGGGCACAAGTTTGACGAGGAGGTCATGCGCGCCGAGCTCAACGCCATCTTTAACGGCACGTTTTTCTACGGTGAGGAGGACGGCGGTGTTTCCGACGGCATCCTTGTCAAGATCAACGTCCACACCGGGGAGGTCAAGCTGATCATGGCCAACTCCCTCAACGGCGTCACGCCGCTGTTCCGCAACGCCATTCTCTATAAGGATAAGATCTATTTCTGCGGCAGCGTGACCGCCAACGGCCGCGTCGGCCTGCCGAGCGTCTATGAAGTCGACCCGAAGAACGATAGCTTCCGGTGCGTCTACACGGGGCTTGAAAACATGCAGGAGTACGTGCAGGCATACAAAGAGGGCGTCTGCACCGGCATCCGCGGCATGGCGGTCTATGACGGCAAGCTCGTCATCAGCAACGTCGGCGTCGACGGCGGCTACCTGCTCATCAGCGACAACCCGTCCGAGGGCTTCACGAAGATCGCCACGCAGTCCGATCTCTGTAACTATCCTGCCGTGCACTTTGTCGACAGCGTCTACGGCGGCGGCATCTGGGAGATGGTCGAGTATCACGACAGTCTCTACGTCGCCATGTGCACCGGCACGCCTGCCACGCGCGTGGGCGACAACATGCGCTCGTTCGCCATCGTGCGCGGCAACTGCTCCGGCGACTGGAACGACCCCGCGGCATGGACGTGGACGCCGGTCGTCGGCGACAAGGCCGACGGTGCGAAGTACACCTTCGGCATCGACCCCGAGCGCACGCGCGCCGCGGCCTGCAATCTGTGCATTTATGACGGCTATCTCTACATCGGCGAATACAACGACGAGGAGATCCCGCTCGAGGAGCTCATGTTCGATCAGGACTTCGGCTTCCTTGCGCGCAATCTGGAGCAGTCGGTGAACCTCTACCGGATGTCCATCGGCGCGGACGGCACCGAGCAGATGGAGCTCGTCGTCGGCGAGCGGACGAAGATGTTCCCGGCCGGCGGCATCCTGTGCAAGCGCTCTGGCTTCGGCGACTATGAAAACCAGTATTTCTGGCAGTCGAAGGTCTTTGACGGCAAGCTCTTTCTCGGCACGTTCGACACCAGCTCCCTGCTCGAGCCGCTCGGCCAGTTTACCAACGGCGACCTGCTGCATATGTCGCGTGACGAGTGGGCCAGCCAGATCGGCTACCTCAAGGTGCTGCTCAAGCTCCTGCTGGATAAGAACAAAAATAACGGCGACGGCACACTGTTCGCCGCCGGCTCCGGCGATGCCGCCGCAGCGATCGATGCCGCCGTCGATGCGGTCAATGCCGAGAGCCCCGAACTCTTCACCATGACCGATACCCAGTACGACACGATGCGTCAGGCGCTCAAGGACGGCGTGTACGACGCGCCCTACAGTGCAAACACGCTGCGCCGGCTCAACGAGCTCAATGCGCTGCTCGGCGAGCTGACCGACCTCGTCGAGACGAACGATATTTCGGGCTTTGTTGCGCGCTACCAGAAGGCGAACGACCTCTATGCGAGCCTCAGCGGCAAGCTGCCCGATGCACTCAAGAAGCTCTATGAAGCGCTCGTGCGCATCACCGAGCTGGAAAACATGAAGGATCTGTGCATCTGCCTGAAAAAGCTCTCGACCGCCACGCGCGGCTTCGGCCTGTATACCATCACGTCCGACAACGGCAAGCTCACGCTCGAGACGCTCACGCGCGACGGCTTCGGCGATCCGTACAACCATGGTCTGCGTGCCTTCGCTACGAACGACGAGCAGGGCTGGATGGTTATCGGTACGGCCAATCCCTTCATGGGCACGCAGCTCTGGCGCACGACCGTGAACACGCCCGATCCGATGGAGCGCTTCACGGATCTCAATCCTTTCAACTGGGCCTACCCCGGCATCCGCTACTGTGTGACCAACGGCCTGATGTCCGGCACGAGTGATATGACCTTCGCGCCCGACGCCGTGATGACCCGCGCGCAGATCGTGCAGGTGCTCTATAACCTCGCGGGCGAGCCGGCCGCCGCCGGCACGACCCCATTTACCGACCTCACGTCCGACTGGTATCAGGATGCAGTGCTCTGGGCGTATCGGACCGGCGTCGTCGCCGGCACGTCGGACACGACGTTCGACCCAGACGCGCCCGTCACGCGCGAGCAGATCGCCGTCATCCTCATGGGCTATGCGGACATGGTGCAGCACCGCAACCACACATGGTCGCCCGCCGACCTCTCGGCTTTCCCGGATGGGGCGGACGTGTCCGACTGGGCGCGTGACGCCGTGGCCGAGGCGGTCGCGCTCGGCATTCTCAACGGTGCCGAGATCAACGGTGAGCTCCGGCTCCTGCCGCAGGGGCAGGCGACCCGCGCGCAGGTCGCCACGCTCCTAGAGGGCTTCTGCAAGATCCCCGCGTAAATCAACCCCAACATCAAACCGGCGCCCCTGAACGGGGCGCCGGGTTTTTGCCGTTTTTCGTACCTGTGGTGCAAAGATTTTCTTGCGGCTGGGTGCGGCTTCCGGTATACTGAATGCAGCAATAATTGAAAGCAAAAGGAGAAATGGCATGAAAAAGAAACTTCTGAGTGCAGCGCTCGTGCTGTGCCTGCTGCTGACGCTGCTGCCGATGGCAGCCTTTGCGGCGGACGATGTGCAGACCGGCATCTGCGGTGACGGTTTGACCTGGACGCTCGACACCGCCGGCACGCTGACCGTCAGCGGCAGCGGCGAGATCAGCGCCAACGCCTTTGCCGTCAACAGCAGGATCGTGCGCGCCGAGATCGGCGCGGGCGTGACGGGCATCGGCATGGGCGCGTTCCTCAAGTGCGCGAATCTCGAGGCAGTCACCCTGCCCGCAGGTCTGACCACCCTCGGCACGGCGGCCTTCGCCTATTGTGAAAAGCTCGCGGCGGTCACGCTGCCCGGCGCTCTCGAGAGCACCGGCGGCGGGGCGTTTCAGGGCTGCACGGCGCTCGCCGCCGTGACGATCCTGCCCGGCGTGACGCGCATCGACACGCGCACGTTCAGCGACTGCGCGGCGCTCAAGGAGATCACCATCCCCGCAAGCGTCACGGCCATCGGCGACAGTGCGTTCTCCGGCTGTCTCGCGCTGCGCACGGTGCACTTCGGCGGCTCGAAGGAAGCATGGCAGGCCGTCGAAGTCGGCGAGCACAACACGCTCCTGCGCCTTGCGAGCGTGGACTACAATGCCGTGACCGGCCACCACTTCGGCGACTGGACCGTCACGACCGAGCCCACCTGCACGGAGCCCGGCGTGCGCACCCGCACCTGCGCGGACGCCGGCTGCGCCGAGACCGAGACCGAAGCCATCCCCGCCCTCGGCCACGACTGGGGCGAGGGCGTGACCGTGGCCGAGCCCAGCGGCGCGCAGGGCGGCCGCGTGCGCACGACCTGCAAGCGCTGCGGCGCGGAGTCCCTGCGCTTTACCGATCCCGAGATCCCGGCGTACCAGCAGTTTGACGACGTGGACTTCGCGCTCTGGTCCTACCCCGGCATCGCCTTCTGCGTCAAGACGGGCCTCATGTCCGGCACCGACGCGCACACCTTCGCGCCCAAGGGCGTGACGACGCGCGCACAGATCGTGCAGATCCTCTATAACCTTGCGGGCGAGCCGGCCGTCACCGGCACGACTCCGTTCACCGACCTCACGAACGACTGGTATCAGAACGCCATCCTCTGGGCGTACCAGACCGGCGTCGTCGCCGGCACGTCGGCCACGACGTTCGACCCCGAGTCGCCCGTCACGCGCGAGCAGATCGCCGTCATCCTCATGGGCTATGCGGACATGGTGCAGCACCTCAAGCACACGTGGACGCCGGCCGACCTCTCTGCCTTCCCGGACGGGGCAAGCGTGTCCGACTGGGCGCAGGCCGCCATGGCCGACGCCGTGGCGCTGGAGCTGATCTCCGGCGCGGAGACGGACGACGGCATCTTCCTGCAGCCGCAGGGCGATGCCGCGCGCGAGCAGGTCGCCACGATCCTGCAGAGCTTCTGCACGCGGACGCTCGGCTGGAGCTGAGGCGGCGGAAAACCATAAAAAGAAGGAAAAACGAACATGAAAAAGAGACTTTTGACCGCGGCGCTCGTGCTGTGCCTGCTGCTGGCGCTGATGCCCGCGGCGGCTGCATACACGCCGGAGGACTGCGTCAACTACTATGGCGGCCATGACTGGCAGCAGGGTGCCGTCGTCGTGCAGCCGAGCGGTGTTCTGGCCGGGCAGCGCGAGTGGACCTGCCGCCGCTGCGGCCGGAACGGCTACACCTATATCGACCCGCCGATCCGGGCCTATGAGCAGTTTTACGACGTGGATCCGAACCGCTGGTCGTATGACGGCATCTCCTACTGTGTCAAGACCGGCGCCATGTCCGGCACTGGTACGCACACATTCGCGCCCTACGGCGTGACGACGCGCGCGCAGATCGTGCAGATCCTTTACGAACTCTCCGGCGCACCGGCGGTGAGCGGCGGCACGCCGTTTCGCGATCTGACGCAGAGCTGGTACCGCAAGGCGGTCGTCTGGGCCTATCAGAACGACGTCGTGTCCGGCACGAGCGGCACGACCTTCGCGCCCGAGGCGCCCGTGACGCGCGAACAGATCGGCTGCATCATGATGAACTATTTCTTCAACGTTTTGAAGCTGAAGCAGCAGTGGGCGCTGGCTGACCTGTCGGAATATCCGGACGGAGATCAGGTGTCCCCCTGGGCGCGCGCATCCATGCAGCACGCGATGTCGATGATCATCTCCGGCGCGGAGATCAACGGCGTTGTGTACATCGACCCGCAGGGCGACGCCACGCGCGAGCAGGTCGCCACGATCGTGGCGGAGTTTTGCCAGTGGGCGTTCAGTGTGAACGGCCACGATCTCTACCACCAGTAACGTACCCGCTCCGGGGCTGCGTCCGTTCGCGGCCCCGGTTTTTGCACCCATCCGCTTAATTTTTCTTAAAGCGGGCCAAAGCCCCTGTGCGGGGGCGGCCCGGATATGTTAGGATAGACCCCAGAGGTGATACCATGGAAAACCTGGAGACCCCCGTCCGCATCCTCGTCGTGGACGACGAGCCGGACATCCGCAATATTTTGCACATCCTGCTCTCGTCGCGCGGCTACGAGGTCGACGAGGCCGAAAACGGTCTGCGCGCCGTGGAGCTCGTGCGCGCGCAGCCGGACTATGATCTCATTATATTGGACATCATGATGCCCGGCATGGACGGTGTCGCCGCCTGCACGGAGATCCGGCAGCACAGCGTCGCGCCGATCCTGTTTCTCACGGCGAAGGCCCAGCCCGCCGACATGAGCGACGCCTACGGCAGCGGCGGCGACGATTATCTCATCAAGCCCTTTTCCAACCACGAGCTGTTCCTGCGGGTCGATTCGCTCATCCGGCGCTACCGCGTCTACCACGGCAAGGGCGACGCGCCGACGGTCATCGACGCGCTCGAGATCAACCGCGACAAAGGCACCGTGTGCAAAAACGGCCGCTCGGTCGAGATGACCAAGACGGAGTTTGAGCTGCTGCAGTACCTGATTGCCAACCGCGGCACTTCCGTGTCTGCGCGCAAGCTCTATGAGGACGTCTGGCATGAGAAGTTCCTGCCCAGCTCTGCCAACACCGTCATGGTGCACATCCTCAAGCTGCGCAAGAAGCTCGAGGACGATCCCGCCAACCCGACGCTCATCCGCACGGTCTGGGGAAAGGGGTATCAGATTGATTAAGAAGTGGCGCTCATCGATCAATGCGCGCATGATCGTCGTGCTGCTCGCGGCGCTGGCCGTGGGCGCCGGGTGCTATTTCGGCTGCTACCGGCTCGGCGTGTGGACGATCAACCACTGGTACATGTCGGCCGATGCGATCGAGGTTCGCAACCAGCAGCATGCGTGCAGCCTGCAGCTGTACGTGGAGAGCAACGGCGTCTCCTCGCGCGACACGGTGGCCATCGGGCAGTGGCTGCGCAGTGAGAAAAACGCCAGCGTCATCGTCTATCAGGCGGAGGGTGACCCGTATGAGGCCGGCACCTGGGGCACAAACCAGCTGCTCGACGATACGACGCAAAACGATCTCGCAGCGCTCGGCTACAGTTTTTATACCCTGCAGTTTGCTGACGGAGAGTGCCGCGTCGCCATGTGCGATTACTCCGAGTCACGACTGTTCGGCTATACGCAGTTCGGCGCACTCGTGGTGGGCTTTGTGGTCTATTCATGTATCGCCATCGGCTTCACGCGGCGGCTCACGCGGCGCGTCACGCGCCTGTCGGAGACCGTCGGCGCGGCCGGCGCGCTCAACCAGACCATCCCCGTCGTCGGCACAGACGAGCTCGCGCGCCTGGCAGCCAGCGTCAACACCATGCGCGACATGATTTTAGAGCGCACGCGCAACGAGCAGACCGCCTGGCAGGCCAACAGCGACCTCATCACCGCCATGTCGCACGACATCCGCAACCCCCTCACATCGCTCATCGGCTATCTCGACCTGCTCGAGATGAGTCAGGACCGGCTGCCGGAGGATCTGCGCAGCTACGTGCTCGCCAGCCGGGACAAGGCCTATCAGCTCAAGGACCTGACGGGGGAAATGTTCCGGTACTTTCTCGTCTTCAGCCGCGGCGAACAGGAGACGCACCCCGAGCCCTACGACGCGCAGATCCTCTGTGCGCAGCTGCTCGGCGAGTGCGCGGCCGAGCTGCGCACCCGGGGCTTTGATGTTAACCTCATGCCGCTGACGACACCCTGCACCGTCACGACCGACGTGCAGATGCTCAAGCGCGTAACAGATAACCTCCTGTCGAACATGGAAAAATACGCCGACCCCGCCGCGCGCCTGACCATTCTGGCCGAGTGCGAAAACGGACGGCTGCATGTCTGCTTTGCCAACCGCGCGCGCAAGGAGCTCGCGCGCGTGGAGAGCAACCACATCGGCCTGCGCACGTGCGAAGCGATCTTGCAGCTGCTCGGCGGCCAGTTTTTCACCCACCGCGTGGGCGATGATTTCTCGGCCGAGTTTGTCCTGCCGGTCACGCCGCCGGACACGGATGGGTAAAAGGGCGGCGCGCCGCATGACCGTTGTCGCCGTTCCCAAAGCCTCTGCGCCGCGGGGGAGCCCGATGGAGCAAGGCACGCCTCGGTTGCGATTTGGCATTGCCTCCGGCGAGACCTTTCCCTTACGAAGTGAGATTCGCTGCGCACTTTTCAAGCCTTCCCCTAAAGGGGAAGGTGACGCGGCGATACGCCAAGTGTCGTCAGATGCGGGACGCATTATCGGTGCCGCTGGAGAAAACCGTGGTCTTTCCACCGCATCCGCTTCGCTGCGCTCAGCACCTTCTCGGCAAGGAGAAGGCAGCGCGCACGCCACCTGCTCCCGCGGGGAGAAAGCTTAGGACACGCATCGCACCGCCGGTGCCGCCGGAGGAACTCCCCCGCACACCGCAAAGCAAAAAGCACCGTCTCCCAATCGGGAGACGGTGCTTTTTGCCGTTCAAAAATTCCGTTTTCACGAGCCGCTGCCCGTCGAGGGCACCGGCGCGGTGACCTCCGTGCGCGTGACGCCCTTGGAGAAGGTCAGACTCTTGAGGATGGTCGAAAAGTCGTTGGACATGCTGCGGTAGAGGTCGGCGTTCTCGTTAGCGAACTGCACATCGGTCGGCAGCTCGGCAATGAGGTTGTAGTTTGCGCCGTCGACGGTCAGGCCGCAGATTGCCTGATACTCCGGCAGCTCGGTATAGTCATAATCGGTAGGAAAGACCTCAAGCATGAACAGGAAGCCGCCCAGACCGTTGTCGTGGTCGGTCTTTTCGTAAAAGCCGACGTAATAGCCGCCGTCGTTGGCGCCGCACTCGGTCAGGTAATGGTCGCCCCAGCTGGCCGGCAGCGTGACGGAAAAATAGCCGCCCTTGCCGTTGTCATACGTCGGGCAAAGGGTGATGTCCTCCGCCTTTTTTGCCGTGTCAGCCGTCGGCTGGACAGACGCGGCGGCCTTGTCCCCGCGGCCGCAGGCGGCCAGTGCGAGTACCGTTGCCAGCGCCAGTACGAGCGCCAGAATGCTCCGTTTCATGCAGATCGCTCCTTTCCGAATCTTTGCATGGGCATATTATACGCCTCCGGCCCGTGTGTGTAAAGTCCCCCCGCCGGACAGCGCGCAGCGCACAAAAAAGATGCACGCCAGAAATATCTGACGTGCATCGGTGCGAAAGGTTCCGGTTTTTTTACGCGGCAACAGGCTTGCTGCGCTTGCGCATGACGATCTGCAGCACAACGACGATCACGATCGCCGCAACACCGACAATGTCAGTCATAAGGCTGGGGTCGATCAGGCACAGGCCGCCGGCGGCGAGCAGGATACGCTGCCACCAGGGTGCGCGTGCGACGACATAGCCCTCGAGCGCGGCGGCGATGCCGAAGATGCCGAGGCAGGACGTGATGATGACCTGGATGGCGGCGAGCACACCCTGATCCATGAGCAGCATGGAGGGGTTCATCGCGAAGATGTACGGCACGATGAACGCCGCGATGGCGAGCTTCGTCGCATTGATGCCCGTCTTCATGGGGTCGGACTTGGCGATGGCGGAACCGGCATAGGCAGCCAGCGCGACCGGCGGGGTGATATCGGCAACGATGCCGAAATAGAACACGAAGAAGTGCGCCGCAATCTTCGGAATGCCGAGCGTGATGAGGATCGGCGCGCAGGTGGAGGCCATGATGCAGTAGTTCGCGGTCGTGGGCACGCCCATGCCGAGCACGATGCAGCAGAGCATGGTCAAAAACAGCGCCAGCAGCAGCGAGAGCGTCGGGTTCGGGATCTTGCTGCTCAGTGCAACGACGCCGCTGATGAGCTTGGACGCCAGGCCCGTGACGGTGATGCAGCCCGCGATCATGCCGGCCATGGAGCAGGCCACGGCGACCGTGATGCTGCCCTTGCCGCCGGCCTCGAGCGCCTCGAGGATCATCAGGCCGGTCTTTTTGGCGGTGACGCCGACGGTACTGCCGCGTTTCGTCTCATGCACCTCGGCCGCAGCGTCGCGGATCGTGCCGACCAGGCTCACGGCGATGGAGATGAGGATAGCGATGGAGGCCGCATACTGCAGCGAGCGGATGTTCGCCGTGACCACCCAGATCAAAAACACAAGCGGCAGCAGCAGGTAGACGTTGCGCATGAGATACTTGAAGCGTGGCAGCTCCGAACGCGGGATGCCCTTGAGGCCGAGCTTCTTGGCCTCGAGATGCACGGAGATGAAGATACCGCCGAAGTACAGCACGGCAGGCAGGATGGCCCAGAGGGTGACCTGACCGTAGGTGACATTCATATATTCGGCCATGAGGAACGCGGCCGCGCCCATGATGGGCGGCATGATCTGACCGCCGGTCGAGGCGGCCGCCTCGACCGCGCCGGCGAATTCGGGCTTGTAGCCGGTACGTTTCATCATCGGGATCGTGACCGAGCCCGTGGTAACGGTGTTGCCGACGGAAGAGCCGGACACCATGCCGCACAGTGCGGACGAGATGACCGCGACCTTGGCCGGGCCGCCGGAGGTCCAGCCGGCGATGGCATTGGCGAGATCAATGAAGAAGCTCGAGATGCCGGTGCGCTCCAGAAACGCGCCAAAGATGATAAACACGGCGATGAACTTCGCGCACACCTGTATGGGCGTGCTCAGCACGCCGGACGTGCCGAAAAAGAGCGTGTAGATCACGCGGCCGAGCACCTGATCAAACGTCTGCCCGCCCTTGAGCATACTCACGAACGTGTACACGAGCAGCGCACCGACGACCACAAGGATCGGCACACCGACACAGCGGCGGCAGAGCTCGGCAAGCGTCAGGATGCCGGCCACGCCGACGGCGATGAGAAACGGCGTCATCTTGGCGGCGCTGGTGAGCGTCTTGATAAGCGTACCGTAGTTAAAGCAGTAGTAGAAAAACGCAGCCGCGCCAATGACCATGATGACAATGTCATACCACGGCAGGCGGTTGGCATGCACATGCTTCTTGCTGGCGGGGTAGGTCAGATAACCCATGATGATGATCAGACCAAGGAATGCCGTCAGGCGCACCTCAAGCGCGGCGGTGCTGAACAGGGTCGACCAGATGCAATAGACCGAAAACAGCGCCATGACGACGGAAATGACGATCTTGGGTTTGCCCGCCCAGATGCGGGTGGCAGACTCGCGATCATACTTGCGCATGACGGCGTCCATATCCTCCTTCAGAGAGGCGGCTTCCGCAGCGGCTGCGGGCTTTTTGGTGTCAGACATATAAGAGGAAACCTCCGTTCCGGGTAGAATGGAAAAACTACGGCGTCAGGGGTACTGACGCCGTAGCGAACATTTACGGGATGCGGCGCATCACCGGGTCAGGCATCAATAGGTGCCGGCCTTGATGGTGGCGGCGGTGTAGTACGGGGAAGCGGAAAGCAGGGACTGCACATGGCTGTCGTCGAGGCTGACAAGGTAGACGCTGCCGGCGGTGGCAAGGTCGGTGATGGCCGTGGTGGGCGCACCGGCGACGATGAACGCGGCGTCGATCTTGCCGTCCTTCAGGCTCTCGGCGCTGTCGCCGAAGCTCTGGTACACGGCGGAGATGTCAGACTCCTTGAGGTCGTAGGCGTTGAGCACGTCAATGGCGTTGAAGTACACGCCGGAGCCGGCTGCGCCGATGGAGACCTTCTTGCCGGCGAGGTCGGCAACGGTCTTAATGTCAGGGTTGGTGGTGACGATCTGGACCTGCTCCTGATACAGCTGGGCAACGACGGAGAAGCCGGTGACCGGGTTCTCAAACAGGCGCTGGCCGTTGTAGGCGTAGTTCATGACGTCGCTCTGCACGAAAGCGATCTGGACGTTGCCGTTGGTCAGGTCCTCAACGTTGGCCTGAGAGCCGCCGGAGGTGAGCGCCGTGACCTTGCAGTCGGAGTTGGTGGAAACGTAGTTGGCCAGCACACTGCCGAAGCCGTAGTACGTGCCGGTGTCGCCGCCGGTGCCGAAGTTGAGCGCAGCGGCGGTGCCGGTGCCGGCGCCGTCCTTGACCGCGTCAACCTTGACGCCCTTCTCCTCAAAGTACTTGGCAGCACCGGGGTGATACGGTACGCCCTTGACCGAGGCGGCAGCCTCGAGGTTCAGCTCTGCGCCCTTGCCGTGCTGAGCAGCGATGGCATCGAGGTTGTTGAAGATGGTGGACACGAACGCATAGATTTGATCGGTCGGAACGTCGTCGCGCGCGATGACGACCGCGCCGACGGAGACGGTGCTGGTATCGACCTTGGAAGCGGAATTGCTGTCGTCCTTTTTGGTGTCGGTGCCGCCGCCGCAGGCGCACAGCGCAAACACCATGACGAGGGCGAGCGCCAGCGCCACGATTTTGTTGAACTTCATAGTCGTTTCTCTCCTTTTTGAAATTTTCCTCTTGAAAAGATTCAATATGTGTTCATTATACCTGTCTCAGGTGCAAATATCAAGCCAAAAATGAAACTTTCCATCCGTTTCTGTGCAAAAACTTTCACACACTAGCGGATTTCTGATACAAACCGCCACATCTTGCGCCGTTTGGGCAAATTTTCCCACTCCGGGCACAAGATGCCTCACACAGGAAAGCAAAAATCCGGCCCGTGCAAAAATTGCACAGGCCGGATTCTCCTGGCCGGAACGCGTTATTCGTCCCTGTCCTCGGGCGGGTCGGGCCGCACGAGCACACGCTCGACGCGGCGGCCGTCCATGGTGAGGACCGTGACGGTGAGGTTTTCATACCGGAAGCTGTCGCCCGGCTTTGGGAACGTGCCGAAGCGCTCGAGCGTCCAGCCGCCGACGGTGGTGCTGTCGGCATCGTCGAGGGCGTCCTCGGGCCAGTCGAGCAGCTCGAGAAAGTCCGAGAGCGTCATGGCGCCGTCGAGCTCATAGCCGCCGTCGGGCCGCGCGACGACCTCCTTTTCCACCACGTCCTTCTCGTCCCAGATGTCGCCGACGAGCTCTTCGAGCACGTCCTCCATCGTGATGACGCCGAGCGTGCCGCCGAACTCGTCCGTGACGACGGCGAGGTGCTTCTGCTCGCGGCGGAGCTTTGCCAGCACGTCGGGCAGACGCGTGGTCTTGTACACAAAGCACGGCGGGATGAGCTGCGCGCGCAGGTCGTCCGGCCGGCCGTCCATCATGGTCTTGAAAAAGCGGTTGAGGTACAAAAATCCGATGATGTTGTCCACGCTGCCGGAGTAGACCGGAAGACGGGAATACGACGAATCGTCGATGATGCGCACGATATCGTCCCAGTCATCGTCGATGTCGATGGCGACCATGTCCACGCGGGCAGTCATGGCCTCACTCGCGCTGATGTCGGAAAAGTCGAGCGCGGAGCGCAGCAGCTCGCTGCGGTCCTCGTCGAGCACGTCCTCGTCCTCGGCTGTCTCGATGATCGACTGCAGCTCCTGCGAGGCGGCCTCCTCGGGGTCACCGTCGCCGGTGTCGCCGCGCAGGGGGCGCGTGATGAGGTGCACGAGCCCGACGACGAGCCAGATGACGGGGTACAGAATGACCGACAGCGCGCGGATGACATACGCGTTGCGCAGAGCGATGCCGTTGGCGTTCTGCTTGGCGACGATCTTCGGCATTGTCTCGCCGAAGATGATGACCAGCAGCGTCAGCACGACGGTGGACACCCACGTCCACTGCTCGCCCGCGAGCAGGATGACGATCACGGAGCCGAGCGACGACGCCGCGATGTTGACGAGGTTGTTGCCGATGAGGATGGCGCTGAGGGTGCGGTCAAAATGGTCGAGGATGCCGACGGCGGTCTTCGCGCGGCGGCTGCCGTCCTCGGCGGCGTTTTCGAGCCGCAGGCGGTTGGCCGACGAATACGACATTTCCGACGCGGAAAAGAACGCCGACAGCGCGATGAGCACGACGAGTGCAACAAAATACCACACGATGCTCATGCCGTCTCGCCCCCTTTCTCCGGGGCCGCTTCGGCGGCCGCGTCCGTGTCGGGCTCCTCCGGCAGCAGGCGCACGATGAGCTTGACGATGCGCTTTTGCTTCATGTCGGCAATGCGCACGTCAAGCCGGTGATAGCGGAAGCCCTCCCGCTCGCGCGGGATGTAGGAAAACTGCTCATACGTCCACTCGCCGAGCAGCTTATACTGCAATTCCTCGTCATCCTCGGGGTCGGTGTAGTCGAGCCGGTCGAACACCTCGCCGACGGTCATCTCGGCATCGACCTCGTAGCGGCCGCCGCCGAGCGGCACGAACGACTCCTCCACGACGTCGTCCTCGTCCCAGATCTCGCCGACGAGCTCCTCAACGATGTCCTCCACGGTCACGATGCCGAGGGTGCCGCCGTAGTTGTCGGTGACGATGGCGAGATTGGCCTTGCGGCGGCTGAGCTCGGGCAGCACCTCGGCAATGAGGGTGCTCTGGTGCACGAACACGGGCTCGTCGAGCAGGGGCCGGACGTCCACGGCCTTGCCGCCGGCTTTGATGCAGGCCTTGATGTATTTGCGGATCTGCAGGATGCCGATCACATTATCAATGCTGTCGGCGTACACGGGCAGGCGGCTGTGGCGCTGCTCGCGCACGTAGGCGAGGATCTCCTCCGGCGGATCGTCCACGTCCACGGCGGCGACGTCCACGCGCGCCGTGATGACGCTCTCGACCGGCACCTCGGCAAACGACAGAGCCGAACTCATGAGCTCGCCGCGCTCGGCGGTCAGTTCCCCGTCGTCGGTCATGTTTTCAATGATGTCGGCCAGCTCGTCCTCCGTCACGGTCACGGCGGGCTCGCTCTGTACGCGGCGGGCGACGGCGTTGCCGAAGGCGGTGAGGGCGGCGGACAGGGGCTTAAAGAGCACCATGAAAAACCGCAGCGAGCGCGCCGTGCGCATGGCCAGCCGCTCGGCGTATTTCTTGGCAATGCTCTTGGGCAGCATCTCCCCGGCGAAGAACACGACCACGGTCGTGATGAGCGTGCCGGCGGTGACGGCCCACATGCCCCACTGCCGCTGCACGGCCACGGTCACGAGCGTCGCGATCGTCAGGTGCAGAATGTTCGTGCCGATCAGCAGCGTCGTGATCGCCTGATCGAAGTGGTCGAGCACATACATCGCCTGCTGTGCGCGGCGGTTGCCGTGGTCAGCGGCGGCTTTGAGCCGGATGCGGCTCGCGGATGCAAACGCTGTCTCCATGATGGCGAAATAGGCCGCACCAAGGAGCAGCACGATGATAACAGGCAAAAGATTCCATAAATCCTGCTTAGGGCCAGCGTCCATTGCGGATCATCACACTCCTGAATACCTCTCCCGGCCGGTGCCTATCCGGACGGGAGATAAATTAACGTTCATGATACCATAAAATGCCCGGCGCGTCAACGGGTTTTCTCCTCCGTGACGGCGACATTGCCCGGCCCGGCGAGCTCGCGCAGCTCCTCGACGAGCGCGGGGTGCACGACGCAGCGGGCGGCGGCGCGCTTGCCCGTGTCCTCGAACACGAGCACGAGCTGCTCGTCGCCGGGGAACATTTTCAGGATCAGCTCGATGCGCTTGAGCGCGGGATGCCCGGAATCCGGCAGGCGCACCCAGAGACGGTGCCGCTTCGGCGGCTCTGGCCGGGGCGGCGGGTCGCGCCGCTGCGGCGTGCGCAGGGTCCGGAGTCCCTGCTCGGTCAGCGGCAGGACCTTGTCCGCTACGAGCTGGGGATCCGATTCGTCGCGCGTCGAGATGCGCCCGGCCACGAACAGCGCGGGGTTTTCCTGCGCCAGCAGGTCGCGGCAGGCGTCGAGCGCGGGCGAAAACACGAGCACCTCCATGCTGCCGCCGTCATCCTCGAGCTGGAGGTAGGCCATGCGGGTGTTCTTGCGCGTGGCGCGCTCGCGGCTGGCGGTGCAGATGCCGGCGAGCACGACGCGCTGCCCGTCGCGGTAGCGGTGCGCGGCGGTGGCCGGGGCGTGAAAGCTCGCGAGGATGTCACCCATGGGTGCGGCCTTGGCCTGCTGCGCGAGCGCGCGGTAATCGTCCATCGGGTGGCCGGTGAGGTAGAGCCCGGTCGTCTCGCGCTCCATGGCCATGAGCTCCGCGCGCGTGAACTCCTCCACGTCCGGCAGCACGAGCTGCGTCGTGTCGGTGGGCGCTCCCCCGTCGTCCGGCGCGCTGAAGAGGTTCATCTGGCCGGTGAGATTCATGCGGCTCTCGCTCGCGGCGCCGCCCAGCACGCGGTCGACCGACTGCATGAGCGCCTTGCGCTTGTAGCCCATGCGGTCAAAGCACCCGGCGCGGATGAGGCTCTCGACAGCGCGGCGGTTGAGGTCGTGCCCGTTCATGCGGCGGCAGAATTCGTCAAACGCCGTAAACGGTCCGCCGATCTCCCGCTCGCGCATGAGCGCCTGGATCAGCCCACGCCCCACGCCCTTGATGGCCACAAGGCCGAAGCGCAGGTCATTGCCCTCGACGGTGAAGTCCGCGTCGGACGCGTTGATGTCCGGCGGCAGCAGGCGGATGCCCAGCTCGCGGCACTCGGCGATGTACTCCGTGACCTTCGGCGTGTTGTCGAGCACGGAGGTCAGCAGCGCCGCCATATATTCGTGCGGATAGTTGCGCTTCATATACGCAGTGCGGTAGGACACGATGGCGTAGGACACCGCGTGCGCCTTGTTGAAGGCGTAGCTCGCAAAGGCGAGGATCTCGTCGTAGATATCGTTGGCGGTCTGCTCCGGCACGCCTCTGGCCACCGCGCCGGGGATGCCGCGCTCCGGGTCGCCGTGCACGAAGGCAGCGCGCTCGGCCGTGATGACGGCCTCTTTCTTCTTCGACATGGCGCGGCGGATCATGTCCGCCTGCCCGAGCGAGAACCCGGCCAGCTGCCGGAAGATCTCGATGACCTGCTCCTGATAGACGATGCAGCCGTAAGTCACGGCGAGGATCGGCTCGAGCAGCGGGTGCTTGTAGGTGATGCGCTCCGGATGCGCCGAACAGGCGAGAAAGCGCGGGATGCTCTCCATCGGCCCGGGGCGGTAGAGCGCGATCACGGCGGTGATGTCCTCGATGCTGCGCGGGCGCAGGCCCATGCACACGGCCGTGATGCCCGCGCTCTCGAGCTGGAACACGCCGACGGTGCGCCCGGCGGCGAGCATATCAAACGTTTTCGGATCGTCGAGCGGGATGTGCTCGACCTGAAATCCCGGCTCGCGGCGGCGCACCTGCCGCGCCGCGTCCTCGAGCACGGTGAGGTTGCGCAGGCCGAGAAAGTCCATCTTCAGCAGGCCGAGCTCCTCGAGCGTCGTCATCTGAAACTGGCACACGAGCGCGCCGTCGTTGCTCGCCAGCGGCACGTAGGCATACACCGGCTGCTCCGTGATGACCACGCCCGCCGCGTGCGTGGACGCGTGGCGCGGCATGCCCTCGATGGCGCGGGCCGTGTCGATGAGCTGGTGCAGCCGGTCGTCGCCGTCATACATCGCGCGCAGCGTCTGCGACTGCTGCAGCGCCTCGTCGAGCGTGGTGTTGATGCCGCCGGGAATGGCCTTGGCCACGGCGTCGGTCTCGGCGTAGGTCAGGTTCATGACCCGGCCGACGTCGCGCACGGCCGCGCGCGCGGCCATGGTGCCGAAGGTGACGATCTGCGCCACGTGGTCGGCGCCGTATTTGCGGATGACGTAGTCGATCACTTCCCCGCGCCGCTGCACGCAGAAGTCCACGTCGATATCCGGCATACTCACGCGCTCCGGGTTGAGAAAGCGCTCGAAGTAGAGGTTATACTGCACGGGGTCGACATCCGTGATGCCCAGGCAGTAGGACACGACGCTGCCGGCCGCGCTGCCGCGCCCGGGGCCGACGGGGATGTGCTGCCCCTTGGCGTAGGCAATGAAATCGCTCACGATGAGGAAGTAGTCCACAAAGCCCATGCGCCGGATCATGTCCAGCTCATAGTCCAGCCGCTTTCGCACCTCCGGCCGGTCGCCGTAGCGTTTGGCAAAGCCGCGCGCGCACAGCTTCGTGAGATAGGCGTCCGCGTCCGTCTCCCCCTCCGGCAGCAGGAAACGCGGCAGGTGGTAGTGGCCGAACGTAAAGTCAAAATGACAGCGGTCTGCGATGCGCTGCGTGTTTTCCACCGCGTCGGGATATTCGTCAAAGAGCGCGCGCATCTCGGCCTCGCTCTTGAGGTAAAATTCGTCGTTCGGAAAGCGCAGTCGGTCCGGACTGTCGAGCGTCTGCCCGGTCTGGATGCACAGCAGCACGTCCTGATCGTAGGCGTCCTGCTTTTTAATGTAGTGCACGTCGTTCGTCGCCGCGAGGGGGATGCCCGTCTCGCGGTGGATGCGCAGCAGCGCCGCGCGCACGCGCGCCTCGTCGGTCATGTGGTGGTTTTGCAGCTCGAGGTAGAAGTTCCCCTCGCCGAACAGCTCCTGCAGCTCCACGGCGCGCGCCTTGGCGGCGTCATAGTCTCCGCGCAAAATCGCGCGCGGAATGTCGCCCGCGACGCAGCCGCTCAGGCAGATGAGCCCCTCGGCATGCTTGTGCAGCAGCGGCCAGTCGATGCGCGGCTTGCCGTAAAACCCGCGCTCAAACGCGGCCGACACGAGGTAGCACAGGTTGTGGTAGCCCGTCTCGTCCCGGCAGAGCAGGATCAGGTGCGTGTAGGCGTCGTCCACGCCGTGGACGCGGTCGGTCATGCCGCGCGGGGCGACATAGACCTCGCAGCCGATGATCGGCCGGATACCGGCGGCGACGGCCGCCTTGTAAAAAGCGACCGCGCCGTACATGACACCGTGGTCGGTGATTGCCAGCGCGGTCTGGCCCAGCTCGCGGGCGCGCTCAATGAGCGGCCCGATGCGGCACGCGCCGTCGAGCAGGCTGTATTCACTATGTACGTGCAGGTGTGCAAACCCCATCGTGCGTTCCTTTCAGTCGTCCATGTGAAATTCCATGAGTTTTTTCAGCCGGTAGTTCAGGCAGCTCTTCGTCACCGGCGGGTACGAGAGCGTGGCGAGGTCGGCAAGGCTGGCCTCGGGATTGGCAATGCGCAGCAGCGCCGCGCTCTGCAGCTTTTCCGGCAGCACGTCGAGCCCGTAGTCGCGCTCGATGCGGCGGATGGCGTCGATCTGCTCCTGCGCCGCGGCGACGACCTTGTCGGCGTTGGCGGTGTCGCAGTTGACCTTGCGGTTGATGGAGTTGTTCATGGACTTTTCCACCTTGGCGGACATGATGTCCATGGCGGCGCAGGGTGCGCCGATCTTGGTCAGAAAGTCCTCAATGGCCTCGGACTTTTTAAAGTAGAGCACGGTGTTCGCGCCGCGGTCGATGCTGCGCGCGGCAAAGCCCAGCTCCGTGAGCAGGGCGGCCGTCTCGCGGCTGACGCTTGCGTGCGCCGTGATGAGCTCGAGATGGTAGTTCTTGCTCGGGTCGGTGACGCTGCCGCCGGCGAGAAACGCCCCCCGCAGGAACGACGCCTTACAGCAGTCGTTTTCGAGCACGGCGAGGTTGATATGGTGCGCGACCGTGCGCGAGAGGTCGGCACCGAAGGCGGCAAACACCGTCTCGATGGCGGCGCGGTCGGTGATGGTCAGCACATGGCGGCCGCCGGCCTTTTCGGCGGCGGGCAGGGCAAAGTGCGCGCCGAACGCGCGGCGAAACAGCTTCGGCAGCCGCTCGGCCAGCGCGTCGCACGCCGTGACGATGCGGATCTCGCGCGTCGTGAACGTGTGGCAGTACAGCAGCACGCCGTAAGCCTCGGCCACGGCGCAGCAGTGGCGGCCGAGCGGCACGCGGCACAGCTCGTTTTTGACATCGGATGCAAAGGACATGGCGCGCCTCCGCTCAGGTCTTGGGGAAATCCCGGTTGCGCAGGCGGACGTTGGCGTCGCGCGCGGCGAGATAATCCGTCAGCGCCTTGGCCACGGCCACGCTGCGGTGCTGGCCGCCGGTGCAGCCGATGCCGATCGTGAGCGCGTAGCGCCCCTCGGCGGCGTACTGCGGCAGGAGAAAGTCGATCATGTCGGTGAGCTTGGCGAGAAAATTCTTCGCCACGTCGCTGCGCAGGACGTATTCCTGCACCTCGGCGTCCATGCCGCTCATAGGGCGGAGCTTTTCGACATAAAACGGGTTCGGCAGAAAGCGCACGTCGAACACGAGGTCGGCGTCGATCGGGATGCCGTACTTGAAGCCGAAGGACACGACGTTGACCAGAATATCGCGCCGGGTGCCGCCGTCGGCAAAATACTCGCAGATGCGTTTTTGCAGCATGGCGAGCGTGAGGCCCGTCGTGTTGATGACATAGTCGGCGCGCTCGCGCACGGGGGCGAGCAGCTCACTCTCGCGGCGCACGGCCTCGGGCAGGGAGCAGCCGCTCTCGGCCTGCAGCGGGTGCGGCCGGCGCGACTCCTTGTAGCGGCGCACGATGGCGCTCTCCGACGCCTCGACGAACAAAATGCGGTAGTCCACGCCCATGTTTGCCAGCTCGCCGAGCGCGGCAAAGAGCTCGGTAAAGCTCTCCTGGCTGCGGATGTCCGTCACGAGCGCGACCTTTTCATATCTTCCGCGCGTGGCAAGGCACAGCTCGGCAAACCGCGTCAGCAGTGCCACCGGCAGATTGTCCACGCAGTAAAAGTCCAGATCCTCCAGCACGTCGGCCGCGCGGCTCTTGCCGCCGCCAGACAGGCCCGATACGATCAGAAATTCCATCCCGTCACCCCCGGATGATCTTCACTTCCGGCTCCAGTTCCACGCCGGACGTGCGCAGCACCTCGCTGCGGATGTGGTCCATGAGCCGCAGCACATCGTCAAACGTGGCTCCGCCGCGGTTGACGACGAAGCCCGCGTGTTTCTCACTCACCTGCGCGCCACCGACGGCGCAGCCCTTGAGCCCGGCCTGATCGATGAGCGCAGCGGCATAGCCCCCCACGGGGCGCTTGAACGTGCTGCCGGCGCTCGGCAGCTCCAGCGGCTGGCGGCTGCGGCGGCGCTCGCTCAGGTCGCGCATACGCGCCTGAATGGCCGCCGGGTCGTCCGGCGTGAGCGCGAGCGTGCTGCCGAGCACGACACAGTCCGTGTCGGAAAACACGCTGTGCCGGTAGCCGAACGCGTGCTCCGCGCCCACGGCCTCGCGCAGGTTCAGCTCCCTGTCCAGGTAGCGCGTCGAGACGACGACGTCCTTCATCTCGCCGCCGTAAGCGCCCGCGTTCATCGACACCGCGCCGCCCAGCGACCCGGGGATGCCGTGGGCAAACTCCAGCCCCGCGAGGCCATAGCCCAGCGCCGCCTGCGCCAGCCGCGCGAGCGGGATGCCCGCGCCCGCGCACAGGTGCGTCTCGTCCGCGCGCGTCACGTCCGCCATGCGCTCGCCCATCTGCACAACGATGCGGTCGACCGCCCCGTCGGTAATGAGCAGGTTCGTGCCGTTGCCGATGATGAGCGGCTGCGCGCCGCCCTCGCGCACGATGCGGCAGACGGCCGCCGTCTCCTCCGCGGACGCGGGGCGCACGAGCGCGCGCGCCGGCCCGCCGATGCGAAACGAGCAGTGCGCGCGCATCGGTTCGTATTCCAAAATCTCCAAGCCCGGCAGCTGCGCACGCAGCGCCCGGACAACGGGGTCCAGATTTGTCATAAATTGCTGTCCTTTCCGGGTCAGAACCCGATGCCGAGGTCGATGCTGCGGTCGTGCTCGACCGCGAGCTCCTGCGCCGCGTTGTAACCCATGCCCTTCTGGCGGTTGTTCATGGCGGCGAGCTCGAGGATGACCGCGAGGTTGCGCCCCGGCCCGACCGGGATCGTCACGCACGGCACGCGCACGTTGAGGATCTCGCAGTATTCCGTCGTCAGGCCCAGCCGGTCGTAGGCCTTGCCGTCCTCCCACGGCTCGAGCTGCACGACGAGGTCCACACGCGTCTCGGGCTTGACGGCGCCGACGCCGTAGATGCGCCGCGCGTCGATCACGCCGATGCCGCGCAGCTCCATGTAGTAGCGGATCATCTCTGGCGCGGAGCCCATGAGCGTCGTGCGGTTGATGCGCTTGATCTCCACGGCATCGTCCGCCACGAGGCGGTGGCCGCGCTTGATGAGTTCGAGCGCCGTCTCGCTCTTGCCGACGCCGCTGTCGCCCGTGATGAGCACGCCCTCGCCGAACACCTCGACGAGCACGCCGTGCTGCGTCAGCCGCGGGGCGAGATAGCCCGAGAGCGAGGCGATGAGGTCGGCCATGAATTCCGACGTGTCCTTGCGCACGAGAAAGAGGTTGCGGTCGTACTTTTCGGCCATCTCCAGGCACTCGGGAAACGGGTCCATGCCGTGGCAGATGACAAGGCCGATGATGTTGTAGTGCATGAACTGCGCAAAGCGTTCGCGCCGCTGGTCGGGCGTGAGCGTCTCGAGATACGTGCTCTCGACGCGGCCGATGATCTGCAGCCGCTCGGGGTCAAAGTAGTTGTAAAACCCGGCGAGCTGCAACCCCGGGCGGTTGACGTCGGCCGTGCGGATCTCGCGCGTGGTGTAGTCGGCGGCTGCGTGCAGCACGGTCAGTCCCTGCTCGGCGGCGACCTTTTGCAGCGCGACGGTATAATGCGGTGCGCCCATCGTGCGCGCCTCCTTTCTGGCAAAGCCGCCGGTGCGGCGGCGGAGAAGTTTTCCATCGGGCGGAGCGTCTGCTCCCCCGCATCCCATTGTACCCAAAGCGGCGGCATTTGGCAACGGCTTTTGCGCCGCGGCGGGCATTTTTTCCGGCTGCTGGATGGAAAATGCGCAGAAATTGTGAAAATCATCTTGCAATCGGCGGGGGTTTCTGCTATTATGAAAAAGCTGTTCTCGCAGACAATAGAGAAGGAGGTGCTTCAACCAATGGCAAAATGTCAGTTTTGCGACAAGGGCGTGAGCTTCGGCATCAAAGTGAGCCACTCTCACCGCCGCTCGAACCGCACTTGGAAACCCAATGTGAAGCGCGTCAAGGCCATCGTGGACGGCAAACCCCAGCACGTCTACGCATGCACCCGCTGCCTCCGCAGCGGCAAGGTCACCCGCGCTGTGTGAATTGCAATGATTGCACCGAACAAGGCTCGCCCGATTGGGCGAGCCTTTTTCGCATCTTGGGGCGTCTGCGCCGCGTGTCCGGCGGCGCGCCCCCGATTCCCTTGTGTAAAGGGAGCTGTCAGTCGTCAGACTGACTGAGGGATTGCTATGTTGCGTCCTGCACCGCAGCCGGTATCTGCAATCCCTCCGTCACGGTGCAAAGCACCGTGCCACCTCCCCTTACACAGGGGAGGCATCGCCTTACGGCAATGTTTTTGTCTTATCGGAGCAGTCAGACCGTGCGATGCCTTCTCCTTGAGGAGAAGGCTTGAAATTGCAGCGTCCACGCTCACGCGCCGCGCATCCCAGCAGGTTCCTTAATGATTGTAAAATGCGCATTTTCCGCTTCCGCGTACCCGGTTTCTCTCCGAAAAACCGCCGGTTTTCCGCCCCGGCAGCAGCCGCAAAAATAATTATGAACAATCTATCAATAATATAGAGAAAGCACTTGACTTTCCGGCCGGCGGGGTGTAAATTAGCACTCGAAGACCGGGAGTGCCAACAGTCGGCAACTCCGAGTGCCAGCGGAGGAGATCATGGACATCAGCAGCCGCAAAAAGAAAATACTTGCCGCGGTCATCGAGGAATACATCCGCACGGCGGAGCCGGTCGGCTCGAAGGCCATCGCCGCGAGCGCGGACCTCGGCTGTTCCTCGGCCACGATCCGCAACGAGCTGGCGGAGCTGGTCGCCATGGGCTATCTCGAGCAGCCGCACACGTCGGCGGGCCGCGTGCCCACACCGCTCGGCTACCGGATGTACGTCAACGAGCTCATGGAGCACAAGGACCTCACCGCCGAAGAGACGCAGGCCATCACGCAGAGCCTGACGGGCCGCCACCAGCGCGGCGAACTCATGACGGACGCGAGCCGCCTTGCCTCGCAGCTGACGAACTACCCCGCCGTGACGCTCACGACGAGCGCCGGCGTGACCATCCGCCGCTTCGACCTCATTTATCTCGACGCGAACAGCTTCATCATCGTGCTGCTGCTGAGCGACGATACGGTGAAAAACAAGCTCGTGCACCTGCCGGTCTCGGCAGAGGAGAGCATGATCCGGAAGCTGGCCACCATCTTCAACGCCCACTTCACGGGCGTCCGCGAGCAGGATATCACCCCGGTGCTCATCCGCTCGGCGGAGCGCGCCGCGCAGGATAACCTCGGCATCACGGCCGTGATCGCGGCCTTCGCGATCGAGGTGCTCACGGGCGCAGGCGCCGCGCAGACGTACCTCGTCGGCGAGTCGCAGCTGCTGCACCAGCCGGAGTTTCGCGACCCCGACAAGGCGCACCGCCTCATGAGCTACCTGTCCGACGGCAGCAACCTGCTCGACATTCCGATGGAGCAGCTCGGCGGCGACAACGAGGTGCGCGTGCTCATCGGTCCGGAGAACGTGGCCGAGGAGCTGCGCGACAGCAGCGTCGTACTCGCGACGTATGACGCGGGCGAAAATATGCGGGGCCTGATCGGTGTGGTCGGCCCGACGCGCATGGACTATTCCAAGGTCGCCGCGAAGCTCAGCTTCATTGCGGCCGGCCTTTCCAAGCTGCTCGGCGGCGGCACGCTTCCGCCCCCCGGGCTGGACAACAAGCTGATCATTAAGGGAGACGATACAGATGAGCACGAAAACGAACGACCCGAAGCAGACGGCGCCGGAAACGGATCCGACCGCTGAAGACGTGAAGACCGGCACGGCCGCCCCGGCCGCCGAAGCTGAAGAGGTTCCGGTCAACAAGGCCGACAAGAAGGAAGCCAAAAAAGAAAAGGAACCCAAGGAAAAGAAAGAGACGAAAAAAGAGATCGAGGCCGATCTCGCGGCGGAGAAAGACAAGTACCTCCGCCTGCTCGCCGAATATGACAACTACCGCCGCCGCAGCACCCGCGAGCGCGAAGCGATCTATGCGGACGTCCGCTGCGACACGCTCAAAAAGTTCCTGCCGGTGTACGACAGTCTGTCGCGCGCCCTGGCGCAGACCCCGGACGATGACCCCGCCCGCAAGGGTCTCGAGGGGATCATGAACCAGTACAACACCGCGCTCACCCAGCTCGGTGTGACGGCGATCGAAGCCGTCGGCCAGCCATTTGACGCCAACCGCCACAACGCCGTCATGCACATCGAGGATGATGCCTACGGCGAGGGCGTTGTCGTGGAAGAGTTTGAAAAGGGCTTTTGCATCGGCGACCGCGTGCTGCGGTATTCCGTCGTGAAAGTCGCAAACTGATCCCAATATATATTTGTATACACAATCTGCTTTCAATACAGGAGGAAATCATTATGAGTAAAATTATCGGTATCGACCTTGGCACCACGAACAGCTGCGTCTCCGTCATGGAGGGCGGCGAAGCGACCGTCATTCCCAACGCGGAAGGTCATCGCACCACCCCGTCCGTCGTCGCGTTCTCCAAGACCGGCGAGCGTATGGTCGGCCAGGTGGCAAAGCGTCAGGCCGTCACGAACCCGGACCGCACGATCAGCTCGATCAAGCGCGAAATGGGCTCGGATTATAAAGTCACCATCGACGGCAAGAAGTACACCCCGCAGGAGATCAGCGCCATGATTCTGCAGAAGCTGAAGGCGGATGCGGAAGCTTACCTCGGCGAGCCCGTGACCGAAGCCGTCATCACCGTGCCGGCCTACTTCACCGACGCGCAGCGCCAGGCGACGAAGGACGCCGGCAAGATCGCCGGCCTCGACGTCAAGCGTATCATCAACGAGCCGACGGCGGCCGCGCTGGCTTACGGCCTCGATAAGGAGACCGACCAGAAGATCATGGTCTACGACCTCGGCGGCGGCACGTTCGACGTCTCCGTGCTGGAGATCGGCGACGGCGTCATCGAAGTGCTGGCCACGGCCGGCAACAACCGCCTCGGCGGCGATGACTTTGACCAGTGCATCACCAACTACCTCGTGCAGGAGTTCAAGAAGAGCGACGGCATCGACCTGTCCGGCGACCGTGTGGCCATGCAGCGCCTGAAAGAGGCTGCCGAGAAGGCGAAGATCGAGCTGTCCGGCGTGACGAGCACGAACATCAACCTGCCGTATATCACGGCGGACGCGACCGGCCCGAAGCACCTGGACGTGACGCTCACGCGTGCCAAATTCAACGAACTGACCGCCCACCTCGTCGAAAAGACCGCGGGCCCGGTGCGTCAGGCCATGAGCGACGCCGGCATCAGCGCGTCCGACCTGACGAAGGTCCTGCTCGTCGGCGGCTCCAGCCGTGTCCCGGCCGTGCAGGAAATGGTCAAGAAGCTCACCGGCAAGGAAGGCTTCAAGGGCATCAACCCCGATGAGTGCGTCGCTGTCGGCGCAGCCATTCAGGGCGGCGTTCTTGGCGGCGACGTCAAGGGCATGGTCCTTCTGGATGTCACCCCGCTGTCCCTCGGCATCGAGACCATGGGCGGCGTGTTCACCCGCCTGATCGACCGCAACACCACCATCCCGACGCATAAGAGCCAGATCTTCTCCACCGCTGCAGACGGCCAGACCTCCGTTGAGGTCCATGTCCTGCAGGGCGAGCGTGAAATGGCTGCCTACAACAAGACGCTGGGCAAGTTCCAGCTCACCGGCATCGCTCCGGCGCCCCGCGGCGTGCCGCAGATCGAGGTCAGCTTTGACATCGATGCCAACGGCATCGTGAATGTCTCCGCAAAGGACCTCGGCACCGGCAAGGAGCAGAAGATCACCATCACTGCATCCACCAATCTGTCTCAGGACGAGATCGACAAGGCAATGCACGAGGCTGAGCAGTACGCTGAGCAGGATAAGAAGAACAAGGAAGCAGTTGAGGTTCGCAACAACGCTGAGCAGCTGGTATTCCAGTCCGAGAAGGCACTGACTGATCTGGGCGACAAGCTGTCCGCAGATGAGAAGGCAGGCGTTCAGGCTGAGATCGAAAAGGTTAAGGAAGCACTCAAGGGCACCGATACCGATATGATCAAGGCTGCAACCGAGAGTCTGTCCAAGAAGTTCTCCGATCTGGCTGGCAAGATCTATCAGCAGCAGGCACCGCAGGGCGACCCGAACATGGGCGGCGCTCAGGGTGCAGGCGCACAGGGCAGCCAGCAGGGCGACTTTGTAGACGCTGACTTCACCGAGGTTAAGGACGACGACAATAAGTAATAAGCAAGAGTGAAGATAGAAGAGTGAAGAGTGGAGAGAAAAACTCCTCACTCTTCACTCTCCACACTCCACTCTAATGGAGAGGCGCACTTTGGTGCGCCTATCCCTGTGTATAGGATGATTTTTTATGGCTGATAAAAGAGATTATTATGAAGTGCTCGGCGTACAGAAGGGCGCAAGTGATGATGAGCTGAAAAAGGCATACCGCAAGCTGGCGCGCAAGTACCACCCGGACCTCAACAAGGATAATCCGGAGGCTGCGGATAAGTTCAAGGAAGTAAACGAAGCATACGAGGTGCTGTCCGACAAGGAGAAGCGCGCCAAGTACGACCAGTTCGGCTTTGCCGG
>ERZ773193.1650-NODE-1650-length-27061-cov-29.123602_pt1 | contig 27061 bp, 20 predicted proteins | sample MGYA00511110_ERZ773193 | MGnify/ENA primary metagenome ERZ773193 (study PRJEB29015, sample SAMEA2737784) | human gut metagenome | biome: human gut; feature: human-associated habitat; material: faeces | place: China | collected 2012 ...
CCTTTTCGGCCACAGCCATCACGGTGCTGCCGGCGCCCGAGACGTACACCGCCTTAGCACCGCAGAGCCGCGCCATGTCGAAGACTTCCTTCGAGCCGGGCATCAGGGGCATCCGGTAGGGCTGGTGGAGCTTATCCTCGGTGGCAATGGCCAGCAGGTCATGGCGGCCCTCGCAGAACGCCGCCGGGATGAGGGCCGCACGGGACAGGTTATACACCGCATCCTTGTGGGTGACCTCTTTGGGCAGGGCCGCACGGGCGGCTTCGGTCAGCAGCTTGTAGTCCGGCACGATGGCCGCGAAGCAGAGGCTCTCGTCCACATCCCGCTTGACGGAGTAGACGACGCCGTCCTCGAAAACGCTGCTGGCCAGACCGCCCAGAAGGGCCGGTGCCACGTTGTCCGGGTGGCCCTCGATGGAGGTAGCCAGCGTCAGCAGCTCCTGCGTGTTGAGCACATCGCCCAGCATCCGGTTCGCACCCAGCAGGCCCGCGATGATGCAGGCCGAGGACGAGCCGAGACCCCGGGCCATCGGGATGGCGTTGGTCTGGACGAGCTTGAGGGGCGGCATGGTCTTGCCGACCTTATCGAACAGACCCTTGGCCGAGCGGTAGACCAGATTGGTCTCGCCGCGGGGGATGCGGGTGCCGTCCGCCGCCGAGATGTCCAGATGGTCGCTCTCTTCGAACGTCACGGTATTGTACAAGGTCACAGCCAGACCCAGCGCATCGAAGCCGGAGCCGATGTTGGCACTGGTGGCCGGGACGGAAACTTTTATCTTCATCGCAGTTCCCTCTTTTCTCGCGCTCAGGCGTCCTCAGGCAGGCGGCGGAGCACCAGCTTCACGCTGCCGCCCATGGCCTCTACCTTGCGGGCTGCTTCGGCCAGAGCCTTGCCGTCGGCGCTGTCCACAAAGTAGGAGCAGCCGTCGAAATGCTCTTCCACCACATGGCCCTTGCCGTAGATGGCCTCGGCCACCGCCGGGGCGATGCCTTCCACACGCACATAGTATGCGGCGGGAGCGGGGTCGGTGAGCATTCCTTCCACCGGCTCGGCGGGCTGCCAGAACAGGCTGTCGTGGACCTTGACGCCGTTCTTGAGGGCGTCCACCACGTCGGCCACGACAGCACTGGCGGTGGGCAGCTTGCCCGCGCCCTTACCGTAGAAGACCACGTCGCCCAGCATATCGCCCTTGACGAGGACGGCATTGAAGACGTCATCGACACCGGCCAGCTGGTTTGCCTTCGGCACGAGGCAGGGCTCGACACCGGCGGCAACGCTGCCGTCCTCGCCCCGCTTCATCCAGGCGATGAGCTTGATGACGCAGCCCAGCTTCTCTGCCGCAGCCACATCATCCACCGTGATGTCGCGGATGCCGCGGGTGGGGATGTTCTGGGGGTAGATCTGGTGGCCGCAGACCAGCGAGGACAGGATGGCGATCTTGCGGCAGGCGTCGCGGCCGTCCACATCGTCGCCGGGGTCCTTCGTCTCGGCGTAGCCCAGCTCCTGAGCGATCTTCAGAGCCTCGTCAAAGCCCAGATTCTCCCGCACCATCTTGGTGAGCATGAAGTTGGTGGTGCCGTTGACGATGCCTTCCACCTCGGTGATGACGTTGGCCGCGAGGCACTGGTGCATCGGGGTGATGATGGGCGTGCCGCCGCCCACGGAAGCCTCGAACAGGAAGGCGCAGTTGTGTGCCCTGGCCAGAGCCAGCAGCTCTGCGCCGTAGGTGGCCACCATCTCCTTGTTGGAGGTGCAGACGCTCCGACCGCTCTCGAGGCAGGCCTTGACATAAGGGTAAGCGAAGCGGGTGCCGCCGATGGTCTCGACGACGACCTTCACTTCGGGGTCTTCCAGAATGGCGTCAAAATTCTTTATAAACAGCTGTGCAGCCGGATGATCCGAGAAGTCTTTGGGGTCAAGGATGTACTTGACCTCCACCGGTTCACCTGCGCGGCGGGAGACACCTGCGGCGTTGCGGCAGAGCACCTCGTACACGCCGCTGCCCACCGTGCCAAAGCCCAGAATCGCGATTTTTGCCATGATACTGCCCTCGTTCCTTTTTTCTATGAATGTACTGTCACAGATTGTATCCGCAGTGTACGCCCACAACCATCCGCTGGCGCGAAAGCTTTTCCGTCAGCTCCTCGGGGGTCATCTGCATGGTGTCGGTGCGGATGGTGACAGCCACCAGCGCGGCTCCGTTCTCCGGAGTAGACTGATTGATGGTCACGATGCTGGCACCGGCGGCACTGATGCCGGCCAGAAGGCTCTGCAATGCACCCGTCTCGTCCCGCAGGGTCGCCATGACAGTGATGACCTCGCGGCCATTCTCCGAGTCGAAAATGCAGTCCTTATATTTATAAAATGCGCTGCGCGACAGGTCTACACTGCGGGTCGCAGCCGAAATGCTGCGTGCCTCTCCGCTGGCCAGAAGCTCCTTGGCCCGGACGACCTTGAGGAAAACTTCCGGCAGGACCTGCGCATCCACCAGATAAAAACGGCGTTCCAACTTGTTCACCTCTCAAACACAAGTGTTCTTGCAGAAAATATAATAGCATCCGACTCCCTGCATTGCAAGAGGTCGGATGCTATTTTGTCAGATTATCCAGTTTTGAGCCGTGAAGTACCCCTTCAGCGCACCGAATCTGCAACCCAATGTGCCGAAAAGTATGATTTTTGCCTCAGTCGGTGTCCAGGTTGGTGGTGTCCGGCTCAGGCGCGAGGGGTTCGCTGGCGACAGCTGCCTGACCGTGGGAATAATTGCAGACGTCGGGCAGATCGTCGGCACGGTAGTAGCCCACTGCCGTGCTCGGGCAGGAGCCGCTGGCCAGCAGGCCGCTCTGGGTGCAGTAGCTGCGCTCCACGACGCCGTCAGCCGCCGGGAATGCCTTATAGGGCAGGTCTGCCTGGACCTGCTCCATCAGGGCCTTCCAGGCCGTGACGCAGGTGCGGGTCTTGGCCTGCTGCTTGCCGAGGGTCTTGGTCATATCGTAAGGCGCATCGTAGCCCCACCACACAGCGGTGACGTAATAGGGCGTGCCGCCCACGAACCACAGGTCCTTCTCATCGCTGGCCGTACCGGTCTTACCGAAGGCTTCCATACCGTTGGAGTTGGGGTAGCGGCCGCTGGCCGTACCAACGCTGGAGAACAGGACGTTCTTCAGCAGGCGGTTCATGACGTAGGCCGTCTGGGGCGTCAGAGCCTGATAGCTGGTGTCGTTGCTCTCCATATAGATGTTGCCGTCACGGTCGAGCACACGGGTGTAGAGGTGAGGCGTGGTGTACTCGCCGTCGTAGAAGATCTGGAACGCCGCCGCCAGCGACATCGGGGTGACGCCGTGGGTCTGGCTGCCCATGACCATCTGTGCAAGGCCCACATCGTTGACGGGGTCCAGCGTGCTGAGCTGTAGGGTATTGTAGACGAAGTTGAAGATGTTGTTCGCGCCCACGAGGTCGCCAACGCGGATGGCGATGGTGTTCAGGGAGCGTGCGAGGCCGTTCCAAAGCGGCAGGTCGGAGCCGTCGCCGTAGTTGCCGCCGTAGTTGCGGGGCCAGCTGCGCCATGCGTTGGGGTAGGCTTTCAGCTGCTTGTCCGTCAGACCCATGAGGCCGTTCCGGCGGCAGTAGTCCTCGTCACGGATGACCATGTCCTGCTTGAGGTAGAGGGGCGAGTTGTTGAGCATGGTGGACCAGTTGACCAGACCATACTCGATGCCCAGCGCATAGGCGCCGATGGGCTTGATGGTAGAACCGGTCTGACGGGTGACGCCGTAGGCGCGGTTCAGGGAAAGGCTCTTGGTCTTTTCGCCCAGACCGCCCACCATGGCGATGACATTGCCGTCATAGTCCAGCGTGACCATCGCCGCCTGTGTGCGGACATTGCGGTAATAATAGACCGTACCGTCGTCGCCAGTGCGGGTCTTGGGGGTGCCGTCCTCATTGAAGACCTGCACATCGTCGTCGGAGATGCTGGTCACCTCTTCCTCATGCCAGCCGGCCGGGAAGTAGGCATCGTCGGTGTTGAGCATCAGGTTCTCCATCGCGGTCTGGATCTTGGGGTTGACCGTTGCCTCGATGGTGTAGCCGCCGGTGTAGAGCATACTCTGGGCGGTGGACTCGTCCACGCCCTCCTTGGCCATGATGTCCTTCACCACCTCGTTGAAGAGGGCATCGGTGAAGTAAGAGGTAGTGGAGCTGCTCTTCTTCGTGTTGTCCGTCTCTGCCAGCACCAGCGGCTGGGCAGCGGCGCTGCGGTAATCATCCTCCGAGATGACACCCTGCTGCCACATATTGTAGAGCAGGAAGTTCCTGCGGTTGATGAGGTTCTCGGGGTTGGTGTAGGGGTTATAGTTGGTGGGATTCTTGGTGATGGACGCGATAGACGCGCACTCCCAGAGGGTCAGCTCGCTGACATCCTTGTCGAAGTACTCGTTTGCCGCCGTCTGGACGCCCTGGATGGTACCTGTGAAGCTGATGGTGTTCAGGTAGGCTTCCAGAATGGTCTCCTTGGAGTAGCTGCGGCTCAGGATGAGGGCGCGGTAGATCTCGCGCAGCTTGCGCAGTGCGCCCTCGATGCCGCTGGCGCTCTTGTCGCTGGTCAGGTTCTTGATGAGCTGCTGTTCCAGCGTGGAGGCGCCCTGCTTGGAGCTGTAGATAGGCAGCAGGTATTCATTGATCATCGCGCCGATGGTGCGCTTGAAGTTGACGCCCGGCTCGCTGTAAAAGTCTTTGTCCTCGGTGCAGATGAATGCATACTGTAGGTTGGTGGGGATCTGCTCGAGGTCCGCCCAGACGCGGTGGCTGTTGGAAGAGCGCAGGGTGGCGTACTCCACCTGTGCGCCGGTGTCGGGGTCGGTGGCCACCACAAGGCTCGACTGGCTCAGTTCGATGTTGTCGAGGTCCAGCAGGTCACCGTCACTGGCCGTAGCCTGCACCACATAGTATACAGCGCCCACTGCCACCAGACTGCCCGCCATAATGCCCAGACAGACGAGGGTGACGATGGTCCGGCCCAGGAATCCGAGAACGGGATGGCCGTGCTTTTCTCCCTGCTCCTGCGGTCCGCGGGGCTCACGGACCCGCCGGTTCTGCTCCGCTGCGGGCCGCTGCTCCCGGAGCGCACCATCACTGTGGAGTCTCCGTCTTTCATTGTTTGAGATAAGGATCGCCTCCTATCGCAATTTTCACTGTTCTGCATCTCAAAGCATCCTCTGACGATGCCGTTCGCTGTTTCTGCTGCGGCCAGACTGCCCACAGCCATAATAATACATTATAGTCCGCGCCGCCCGCTTCCGCAAGGGGGAAATCGACGGGATACGATGTTAGTATAGCACATCTGCCCCGCCAAAGTACAGCATCCGGGTGTGAAAATTCTGCATTCCTGTCTGAGGCAGTTTTCTTTTGCACATACTACCGTCTGAAACACCATTTCAGCCGAAAGGAGTCCACTGCCATGCGCAAGGTCTGGCTCTGCATTTTTTATGCGCTGTGCATTTTTACCATCGTGTTCAGCCTGTTCTGGATGGCCCTGCCCAGTCTCCCCTTCCCTGCCGACTCCGGCGAAGAGACGCCGGCCTCCGAGCCGGGTCTGGCCGCGCAGGGCTCCGCCGGGCAGAGCGGCACCGATTTCTACCTCTGCGACGAGGGCGGGCGGGTGGTCGTCTACACCTGCTCCGACAACGGACTGCCCGACAAGCGGCTCCTGCGCACCGGCATCTATGTCAATCTTCTGCCCGAGGCCGATGCCCTCCGGCTCAAGCAGGGCCTCTACGTCACCGGCGAAACGGCCCTCCGGGCGCTGCTGGAAGACCTGGGTGAATAAACAAAAACAGTGCAGACGCTCCCCGGGGAGGTCTGCACTGTTTTTATCCTCTATCGAATCAGGCTTCGAGCTGTTCCAGCGGAATAAGGTAGTCCTTACGGCACTGCTCGTAGTTGAGCATATATTCCTTGGTGGGGTTGTGGTGCATCATATTCTTGAGGGTATGGGAGTCGTAGTCCTCGCCTGCCTCCATGCCCACCAGACGGGCGGCGATGTTGGAGCAGTGGTCCGAGATACGCTCTACATTGTTCAGCACATCGAGATAGACGACACCGGTATCAATGGAGCAGGCACCATCTTTCAGGCGCTTGATGTGCTGCGCACGAAGCCGCTCCACGAGGATGTCGATGACCTGTTCCAGTGGCTCCACCTGGCTGGCGGTCCGGGCGTCGTCGAACTCGAAGGCGTCCGTGGTGAGGGTCAGTATCTTTTCCAGCGCATTGTCGAGAAGCTTCAGCTCCTGCTGTGCCTTCTCGCTGAAGGTGACTTCCTTGTCGGTCAGCTCCTGCGCTTTTTCTTTGATGTTGACTGCATAGTCGCCGATGCGCTCGCACTCGGTGACAAAGTTGAGCAGCTCGGTCACCTCATGGCTCTCCGCGTCGCCCAGCTCCTGGTCTGCCAGCTTGATGAGGTAGTTGGAGATGTCCACCTCCATCCGGTCGATGAGGTTCTCGCGGACATCGATGGCACTCACGACGTCCTCGTCCATCTTGAGCAGCAGCGGGGTGGCGAGGCCGACGTTGCGGGCTGCGCGGCGGGACATCTTGACCACCGCGTTCTTAGCCTGCTGCAGAGCCACAGCCGGGCTCTTGAACAGACGCTCATCCAGCACAGGCATACTCAGCTCCTGCGCCTCCTCCGCGCTGTTCGGCACGGTCATCATGGCCAGCCTGGACAGCACGCCGCTGCAGGGCAGGAAGAACAGCATCGCAATGACGCTGGTCATGGTGTGGATGTTTGCAATGCTGCTCTTGTTCATCACATCGCCCCACATGGGGATGCCGATGGTGAACTGGACTGCATAGACCAGCGCCAGCAGGATGACGCTGCCGATGATGTTGAAGTACAGGTGGATGAGGGCGGCGCGCTTGCCGTCCTTGGAGGAGCCGCCGATGGTCAGCAGCGGGGTGAAGGCCGTGCCGATGTGGGCGCCCAGCACGATGGGGATGGCCGAGCTGAAGGTGACGAGGCCGGTGCTGGACAGCGCCTGCAGGATACCCACAGAGGCCGAAGAGGACTGGATGATGACCGTGACCACCACGCCCACGAGAACGCCGAGGATGGGGTTGGTCATGGTGACGAACAGCTCCTGAAACGCTGCGCTCTCACGCAGGGGAGACACACCGGTGTCCATCAGGCTCATACCGGTGAACAGGATGCCGAAGCCCAGCATGATCTGGCCGATGTTCTTTTTCTTCGCGCTGCGGATGAACACATAAAAAATGCAGCCGATAAACGCCACCACCGGCGCAAACGTCTTGGGCTGGATGAGGGTCAGGATGAGGCTGTCGCCCGAAATATCCGCCATGCGGATGAGCTGACCGGTGACCGTAGTACCAATGTTTGCACCCATGATAACGCCTACCGACTGCGTAAGGGTCATGATGCCGGAGTTGACGAGGCCGACGCAAATGACGACCGTGCCGGCCGACGACTGGATGACGCCGGTGATGAGGGTGCCGAAAATGACGCCCTTGATGGTGGACGAAGTCAGTTTCTGCAATACGCCCTGCATCTTGCCGCCGGCCAGCTTTTCGAGGCCGGCACCCATGATCGACATGCCATACAGGAACAGCGCAATACCGCCCAGCAGAGAGGTGATGTGTGTAATGTCCATAAAACAATGCTCCTAAAATCTTCCTATTGCTCCATTGCACAAGACGGCTGTGCTTAGCTCTCCATACGCAAAACGCCGTCCTTTTTATTATAGCATCGAACCCCCCGGCTCAACAAGCATTATTTTACAGGAAAATCACTTTTTTGACCGGAATTTTAAGATTTCCGGGCCTTCTTAGACGGTTCTTTTCTTGAATTTTACATTCATTTTACATTAGTATTTTCTAACTCCCGCCCGGTGCTTTCCGGTATTCCCGGGAATGCATCAGGCGGCGTCCAGCTCTTCCATCGCCTCCCGCAGGGTGTCCGCCGAGAACAGGAACGCGCCCGCCCCCGTATACACCTCCACATGACCGCCCACATACCGCAATTCAACGTCTTTCATTCCTGTTCCCTCCTGTGTCTTTTTGTTCTGACAGGAGTATAGCAGAATAAAAATCCAATAGAATGTACTTTTAGGCGGTTTTTTGAGCAAAAAGGCGCAAAAAAGCTCTCTGTCAGCGTCCTTGCCCTCTCCGCACAGTGATAAACCGTCTCCTTGTCAGAGCCAAAATCTGACGGGTTTTCTCCATTCACGCAGGAAACAGGGCGATTCGCGCAGGTTTTGTTGATTTTTTCCCGCAGATCCGGTATATTTAAAGTAACCTGATATTCTACGGTCTCACCATTTCTTTTCACCGTTCAAAGGAGGTTTTTGTATGCTGTCTTATCGTAAGCTTGCGATGCGTGTTCTGGGTCGCCCTCTCCATACGGGGGGTAGCGATTCACCCCGTCCGGCCTCTCAGCGGGCAGCAGCGTTTGTCCTGACTGCCGCAATGCTCATCACCCTTGCTGCCCCGGCCTTTGCAAAGGAATGGTATATCGAGGATGGTAACATTACCGTGAAGGCAGGTGACACCAAAGGGACAAACAAGGTCTCACAGGGAGAGAGTACGGATGTGCCGGACACCGATACCGTCATCACAAATCGTGAGAAGAACGCTTCTTCCAACACCGTGACCATCGAGGCCAAAGATAAGGACGATAAGGTCGAGGTCACACTCAAGGATGTGAACATCGACACCAGCAGCCGGAACAAAGCCGCCGTAAGCGTGACCGGCGAGGGCGACACCAATATCAAGCTGAATGGCGACAACGCTCTGAAGAGCGACATCTACCGCAGCGGCATCTACGGCAGCGGCAGCCTCACCATCTCCGGCGGCGAAAATGACAGCCTGACGGCCCAAGGCGGCAGCGGCGCAAACGGCATCTCCAGCAGCGGCAGCCTCACCATCTCCGGCGGTACGGTCACTGCCAACGGCGACGACGGCGGCCGCGGCATCTCCAGCAGCGGCAGCGTCACCATCTCTGGCGGTAGTACGGTCACTGCCAACGGCGGAAGCGGCACCATCTCCGGCGGCGACGGCATCTGCAGCAGCGGTGGCGTCACCATCTCCGGCGGTAGTACGGTCACTGCCAATGGCGGTAACGGCGGCAGCCTCGTCGGCGGCGACGGCATCCGCAGCGGCGGCGGCCTCACCGTCTCCGACGGTACGGTCACCGCCAAGGGCGGTAACGGCGACAGCAAAGACGGCTACGGCGGCGACGGCATCCGCAGCGGCGGCGGCGTCACCATCTCCGGCAATACGGTCAACGCCGCTGGCGGCTACGGCGGCAAAGTCGGCGGCTACGGCATCTGCAGCTTCGACCGTGTCGCCATCTCCGGCGGTACGGTCGAAGCCGCTGGCGGTAACGGCAGCACCGGCGGCGGCAGCGGCATCTACAGCAGCGTCATCGATCTGTCAGGCAGCCTTGAGCTGACCGCCAAGGCCGGCAGTCCCAACGGCAAGGCCCTCTCGCAGAAAGGCAGTGAGCTCGACCTCGACACCATCAAGGACAAGCTGGGTCCGGGCGCAAAAGTCACCGCCACCGACGCTAATGGAGATTCCAAGCAGGTCTCTATCCCCCGCCCTGTGGAGCCGGAAGAGCCTGTTATCCCCGGGGGCTCTTCTTCCTCTTCTGACGGCGGCTCTGCCGCCCCGTCCGCACCCGCCTCTCCCCTCCCCGGCCTGACTGTCACCGACAAGGACGGCCAGCGCATCTCCTACACGAGCACCCAGAGCGGCAATACCCTCACCGTCTGCGTCGGACGGTTCACAGCCTCCTTCCGCATCTCGCTGGCCGCGCTGCGTCAGCTGCGGGCTGAGGGCATCGAGACCATCACCTTCCAGACCGTCCTCTGCTCCACCACCCTCTCGGTGGATGAGCTGTTGGCCATGGGCGGCGAGGACGCCGAGGCTGTCCTGACCCACCGGTTCACCGATTCCAGCCTCACTGTAGGCTGAAGCTCCACTCTCCCCTTCCCACAGGCATAGAAGGGCCCCGCTGCCCTGCACATTTCATGCAGAGCAGCGGGGCCTTTTCCTGTTTTACTGCACCCCGGCAGAAACCGGGACTCGTTTTTCCTGCTTTTCGGGCTTTCTGCGCTGCTCTGCGGCGGCAGCGCGGGAGCGGTCGTAGCAGTAGCGGATGATGGCCTGACGGCGGACGATGCCGATGAACATTCCCCGGTCATCCACGACGGGGACGAAGTTCTGGTTCATGGCCGCCTCGATGAGCTGATCCATGCTCGTGGTGACCGTGACGGCCTTGTAGTCCCGCTTGTGGGCAAAATCCCGGATGGGGATGTCCTCTGCCGCCTCAAGGTCGAGGCCGTGGAACTTTTTCAGCCCCCAGAGGATGTCCCCTTCCGTCAGGGTCCCCACATACTCTCCCTTGCGGTTGAGCACCGGGATGGATGCGTAGCGGTTGTTCTCCCATTTTTCCAGCGTCTGGCGAAGGGTGAAGTCATCGTACACATACATCAGGTCCTGCTTGGGGGAAAGGAAAAACAGAATATTCATGAAAACAACTCCTATTGTGAACTTTTCCGCCGCCGGGCCGCAGCTCCTGTGCAGCCGCAGCAAATTCCTGTCTTCAGCACCTTGGCAGTCGAATGCCCCTGCATCCTGCGCCGGATACAGTCTTACTCTTGCCACCTTAGATTTTAGCACTTTTTCATAGTAAGATAAAGATGTCTGCGTCATCTTTTATATTTTATTCACAATCACTTTTTGTTTTGTTGGATAAATATTCACGAAATGGATGCACTGCGAAGGATTTTGTGCTATACTAACAACAGGAATGCGGCCCTTTGCGGCTCTGTCTGTCTTTCAGTATACCGGCTTTGTGGTGTCGAAACAAACCGAGACGGGTAAGCCGTGCCTGACTTTTTTCTTTCTGTCAGCAATTATGTGCTGTACAGCTTCCTCATAAAGTTGTATAATAAGAGTGGTACGCCGCCTTCTTAGGCCCGCGCACCGCCCCGCCGCTGTGCGGACCGGGGTATCATAATGAATAAAAGGAGCAGAGCGACTATGATCACTTCCCGTTTTCCGCTGGGAGATGTCAGCTTCTCAGCCGAGTATTTTTCCACGCTCGTGGGCGAAGCAACCAAACAATGCTACGGCGTGGCCGCAATGGCCCCCCGTGATCTGACCGACCGTGTCCGCAGCGCCGTGCGCGGCGTGGACGATTCTGCCAAGGGCGTCCGTGTCACACAGGAAGAGGGCCGTCTCGTGATCGAGCTGCACATTGCCGTCAGCTACGGGCTGAACATCTCCACCGCCGCGCGATCCATCTCGCACCGCGTGAAGGACGAGGTAGAGCAGGCCACCGGCCTGAAAGTCGCCCGCGTGGTCGTATCGGTCGATGACGTGGTTGCCTGATGAGACAAAGCCCGCCCGGGGGTACCGGGAAGATATAAGGAGTAAAAAGCAATGATTTCTGGTAAGATCCTGCGCGACGCCATTATTTCCGGCGCAAACAACATCAACAACCAGCGCTCCCGCGTGGACGAGCTGAACGTGTTCCCTGTCCCCGACGGCGACACCGGCACCAACATGGGCATGACCGTCGGTGCAGCCGTCCGTGAGCTGCAGGCCATGGACGACAGCTGCACCGTGGGCGAGGCCGCAAAGACCGCCGCCTCCGCCATGCTGCGCGGCGCCCGCGGCAACTCCGGCGTCATCACCAGCCTGCTGTTCCGCGGCTTCTCCAAAGCTCTGGAGGGCAAAAAGGAGGCTGACGCTTCCGACATCGTGGCTGCGCTGAAGAAGGGCGTCGAGGGCGCTTACAAGGCTGTCATGAAGCCCACCGAAGGCACCATCCTGACCGTCGCCCGCATTGCTTCCGAGGAAGCTGCTGCCTGCGGCAAAGAGGACGTGGCCGAGCTGTGGGACGTCGTGATGACCGCCGGTCAGAAGGCTCTGGAGGACACCCCCAACCTGCTGCCCGTCCTGAAGAAGGCTGGCGTCGTGGACGCTGGCGGCCAGGGCATCATGATCATCTTCGAGGGTATGGGCAAGGTCTTCCACGGCGAGGCCATCGTGGCCGGCGGCGAGGCTGTTCCCAACAAGGCCAAGCTCTCCACCGAAAACGCCGGCAAGGGCGTCTTCACCGACGACCTGATGAAGGTCGAGGACATCAAGAACGGCTACTGCACCCAGTTCCTCATCAACAAGAACGAGGGCGCAAGCGCCGCAAAGATGCGCGCCTTCGCCGAGTCCAACGGCGACAGTGTCGTCTGCATCGAGGACGATGACGTCATCAACCTCCATGTCCACACCGCCGACCCCGGCAAGATCCTGAGCGAGGCCATCAAGTACGGCTACCTGACCAACTTCAAGATCGAGAATATGCACGAGCAGTTCCTGGCCCGCCAGAAGCAGGGCAAGAGCCTCGAGAAGCAGGCTTCCGCCGAGAAGAAGCCCGACCCCGCCAGCGAGTTCATCTACGCTGCCGTTGACCCCAGCCGCGACTACGGCTTCGTTGCTGTCGCCGCCGGTGAGGGCCTGAAGGCCGTCTTCACCGACCTGGCCGCTGACGCTGTCGTCTCCGGCGGTCAGACCATGAACCCCGCCACCGAGGACATCCTTGCCGCCATCCAGAGCGTCCCGGCCAAGACCGTCTTTGTTCTGCCCAACAACAAGAACATCATCATGGCTGCTGAGCAGGCCCAGAAGCTGGCTGACCGTCAGGTGGTCGTCCTGCCTACCCGCACCGTCCCCATGGGCATCACCGCTCTGCTGAACTTCGACCCCTCTGCCACCGTGGAGGCCAACACCATCAACATGATGTCTGCTGCCGATAAGGTCTCCACCGGCCTCATCACCTACGCCGCCCGCGACAGCGAGTACGACGGCAAGCGCATCCGGAAGGGCGAGATCATGGCCCTGGAGAACGGCAAGATCGTCTCCACCTCCAGCGACATCACCAAGGCCACCTATCGTCTGGCCCGCGGTATGTGCAAGAAGGATTCCAGCTTCGTCACCATCATCTCCGGCTGCGACGTCTCCGACGAGGATGCTGAGAAGGTGACCGAGATCGTCAAGGCAAAATGCCCCAACCACGTTGAGGTCAGCCACATCCGCGGCGGTCAGCCGGTCTACTACTATATGATCAGCGTGGAGTAAGCCTCTTCCCTGTTCAAAAACTCAATCGTATAACAAAACGACCTCTGCTTCCGGTCCATCCGGCTGCAGAGGTCGTTTTTTGCTGCAATTTTAGAAGAAGCTCACCTGACTGCTTTCCGGCAGCTCACCCAGAGCGCCCACCTGACGCAGGCGGTCGATGATGCTGCTGCCAACGCCGGAGGCCTGCTGCAGTTCCTCGATGGAGAGATACTCTTCGCCGTGGATGGTCACATTTTCCAGCGCATCGGCGGCGGCACCGCCCAGACCCTTCAAGGAGCAGAAGGGCAGGCGTACCTTGCCGTCCTCCACCACATACTTCGAACCCCGGCTCTTGCCCAGCTCGATGGGCAGGAACTCGTAGCCGCGCACCAGCATCTCGTTGACCAGCTGGAGCGAGACGAGCACATCTTCATCCTTGGCGTTCTTCTCTTCCTTGAGGCGGCGCTTCACCTCGTTCATGTGGGCGCGGGCCACCGCCGCGCCGCCCACAGCGGCTTCATAGTCGATGTCATCGCCGCGGACGGTGAAGTACACCGCATAGAACGCCTGCGGGTGGTAGAGCTTAAACCACATGAGGCGGATGGCCGACATCAGGTAGGCCACCGCATGGGCTTTCGGGAACATATATTTTATCTTGCGGCAGCTCTCGATGTACCAGTCCGGCACATCGTGCTCCCGCATGGCCTCTTCCCAGCCGGGCGCAAAGCCGCCCTTGGCCACCTTGCCCTTACGGACGGCCTCCATAATGTCGAAGGCCATCTTCGGCTCGAGGCCCTTGCGCAGCAGATAGAGCATGATACTGTCACGGCAGCCGATGACCTCCGCGATGGTACAGGTGCCGCTGCGGATGAGCTCGTCGGCGTTGCCGGTCCAGACGTCGGTGCCGTGGGACAGGCCCGAGATCTGGATAAGCTCGGAGAAATTCTTGGGACGGGCCTCCACCAGCATTCCGCGCACGAAGTTGGTGCCCATCTCGGGGATGCCGAAGGTGCCGGTCTGGCTGTCGATCTGCTCCGGCGTCACACCCAGCTCTTCCGGACTGGTGAGCAGGCTGTAGACCTTGGGGTCGTTCATGGGGATGCTGTCCACGGGGATGCCGGTGTACTCCTCGAAATACTTGTAGAAGGTAGGCATATCGTGACCCAGCTCGTCCAGCTTGAGCAGGGTGTCGTGGAGGTACTTGAACTCGAAGTGAGTAGTCAGCAGACCGCCCGCCACATCGTCCGCCGGATGCTGGATGGGGCAGAAGTCATAGATCTCATAGGTATCCGGCACGACGACCATGCCGCCGGGATGCTGGCCGGTGGTACGCTTGACGCCGGTGCAGCCCAGCGTCAGGCGGTTTTCTTCCGCGTGGTTGACCGTTCTCCCCCGCTCATCCAGATACTTTTTGACGTAACCGTAGGCCGTCTTGTCCTGAATACCGGAGACGGTGCCGGCCTTGAACACGTTGGCCTTGCCGAACAGCTCCTCCGTGTAGCGGTGGACGTTGGACTGGTACTCGCCCGAGAAGTTCAGGTCAATATCAGGCTCCTTGTCGCCGTAGAAACCAAGGAAGGTCTCGAAAGGGATGTCGTGGCCGTCCACCAGCATCCGGGTGCCGCAGTGGGGGCAGTTCTTGTCGGGCAGGTCGAAGCCGTCGTCCACGCTGCCATCGGTGATGAACTCGCTGTACTTGCACTTGGGGCAGCGGTAGTGGGGCGGCAGACTGTTGACCTCCGAGATTCCGGAGAAGTGGGCCACAGCCGACGAGCCGACCGAACCACGACTGCCCACCTGATAGCCGCCCGCGTTGGAGTAGGCCACCAGTTTGACCGCGATGACGTACAGGACGGCGTAGCCGTGGCCGCAGATGGAGTCCAACTCTTTTTGCAGGCGCTTCTCCACGATCTCGGGCAGAGGGTCGCCATAGTCCCGCTTGGCGTGTTCCCAGGTCGCATCCCGGAGCTGCTGTTCTGCGCCCTCGATGCTGGGCGGGTAGGTGCCGCGCGGGATGGCGCGGACATTGCCGTCGATGCTGGCCGCTATCTTGCGGGGATTGGTCACAACGATCTCGTAGGCCTTTTCCCTGGGCAGGTAGCTGAACTGGTTCAGCATATCCTCGGTGGTGCGGTAGAACAGGGGCGGCTGGTTGTCCGCGTCCTTGAAGCCGTTGCCCGCCTGCAGGACAGAGCGGTAGATGGCGTCCTCCGGCTCGGTGAAATGGACGTCGCCGGTGGCGATGACGGGCTTGTGCAGGTCTTCGCCCAGCTTGATGACGGTGCGGTTGAAGTCCTTGATGACCTCTTCGCTCTCCACCTTGCCCTCCCGCACCATATAGGCGTTGTTGCCTAGGGGCTGGACCTCCAAAACATCGTAGTACGATGCAATTTTCTTCAATTCTTCGTAAGAGCGGCCCTCTACGACAGCCCTGTAAAGTTCTCCTGCTTCACAGGCAGAAGTGAGGATAAGGCCGTCCCGATACTTGTTCAGAAGGCTGCGGGGAACGCGGGGCTTCTTGAAGAAGTAGTTGACATGGGCCTCGCTGACGATTTTATAGAGGTTTTTCAGGCCCATCTGGTTGCGCACGAGGATGATGAGGTGGAAGTACTTCTTCTTCAGCACCTCGCGGTTTCCACCAAGGCCGGTGTTGATGCCGCTGACGGCGGTGACCTGCTTTTCCTCCAGATCTTTCAGCATGACGCAGAAGATGCGGCCCAGTGCGGCAGAGTCCTCGCAGGCGCGGTGGGCCTCGTAGGCGGGCAGCTCCAGATGCTTGTTGATGGTCCCCTGCTTGTAGTTGTGGAGGCCGGGGTACATGGCCTGGGCCATGGTCAGGGTGTCGATATAGGTCGGCTCAAACTCGATGCCGCTCCGCTTGGCGGCAGCGCGGAGGAACCGGATGTCGAAGGAGTGGGCATTGTGAGCCACAAGGATGCGGCCATCCACAAAGTCGAGGAAGGCTCTCAGTGCCTCGGCCTCGCTGGGGGCGTCAGCCACCATCTCGTTGGTGATGCCGGTCAGCTCGGTGATCTTGGAGGTGATGGCCTTTCCGGGTTTTACGAAGGTATCGAATTCTTCCACCACTTCCCCGTTCCGCACGATGACCGCGCCGATCTCTGTCAGGTACTCCACGCCGGGGTCGAGGCCCGTCGTCTCAGTGTCGAAGACGCAGAACTCACCGTTCAGCGGCTCGTCTTTCACGCCGTAGACGCAGGGTATCATGTCATCGACAAAGTAGGCCTCACAGCCGTAGATGAGCTTGAAGTCCGGGTCTGTCTTGTGGATGGCGTCTGCAGCCAGCATAGCCTCGGGGTAGCCCTGACAGACACCGTGGTCGGTGATGGCAATGGCCGGGTGGCCCATCCGGTGGGCCAGCTTGACGATGCCGCCGGGGTCGCAGAAGGCGTCCATGCTGGACAGCTTGGTATGCAGATGCAGCTCCACCCGCTTGACGGGGGCGTTGTCCTCCCGCTTTTTGCGCTCGACAAAGAGGACGTCGTAGGGCCAGACGATATAGTCGTGCTCGTACTTATCGTAGGAACAGTCGCCGCGCACCACGACCGTCGTACCCTTGGGGATGGACTCCCACTTGGAGCAGTCCTCCCCTTCCTGCGCACGGATCTTCAGGTTGATGGAGCCGGTGTAATCGGTGATGGAGACAGTGTATATCTTGCGGAAGTTGCCCTTCACTTCGGTGAAGAAGACGTCGCCCCAAATCATGCACTTGCCGCCCTCGCCGCCCAAATCCTTGAGGGGGGTGAGGTTTTTCGGGGTGAACATCTTGCCGTGGAAGATGGTAACGGGCTTGTCCGTGAGGTCGAGGCCCTCCACCTTGATGGAGGGGGCAGTGTTCTTTTTCTCGAACTTGACGACAGGCGGCGCAATTTTCCGCTCGAGCTTTTCTTCCATCTGGCGCTGTTCGGCTTCGCCCACGCTGCTTTCCAGCGTCACTTTGGGCTTTACGCCGGTGTGGGCGGCGATGCGCTCCGCCAGCAGGCGCTCGAACTGCATCTCCTGCAAAAACTTCGTGCCGTGGCAGACGCCGATGGTGATGTTCTGGCCGGTGATGGTGATGCGGCAGCGGTCGAGGAAACCGTTGATGGGGACACCGTCCCGTTTCATCTCCTCCATCATTTCCCGCAGACCGGCTTCATCCAGCGTCGCATAGCCGAAAAGATTGTTGATGCGGAGCTCGAAGCCCTCGTAATCCGGTGCCAGCGAGGCCAGCAGCCGGGCGCACAGCCCCTTGTCCAGCGGGGCAGAACTGCGCAGCGTAAAGATGACCTGCCGCTCCTGCCGCAGCATCTGGGCGTGCTCGACGACCACGCGGCCAAAACAGGCCGCAAAGTCCGGGTCCGCCATAAACTGCGGCCATAGCTGGGAAACAAGTGGTGTCACAGTGGTACTCCTTTTCTATCAGATAACAGCACAAACTGCCGCGCCCTGGAAAAGGGCGTGGCAGCAGGTTGTTCTTGCGCTTACAGCTTATAGATCTCCTCCATGAACTGGTCGAGGATATTATCCCCCGTCAGCTTCTTGACGGGGTTGCCGTGGACGAACAGCACTGCCTCGCCCTTTCCGCCGGCAATGCCGATGTCAGCCTCACGGGCCTCGCCGGGGCCGTTGACGACACAGCCCATGACAGCTACCTTGATGGACTTTTTGCAACCCTGAAGCCGCCGCTCCACCTCATTTGCGATTTCAGTGCAGGGGTACTGGGTGCGGCCGCAGGTCGGGCAGGTGATGACCTCCGGGCCGGCCACCGGGAAGCCGACAGCGCGCAGGATATTGTAGCCTGCTTCCACTTCCTTCTCAGGGTCAGCAGCCAGCGAGACACGAATGGTGTCGCCGATACCCTCCAGCAGCATCCCGCCGATGCCCATGCCGCTCTTGAGCAGGCCCATCTGGTAAGTGCCAGCCTCAGTGACGCCCACATGGAGCGGGTAGTCGGTCACAGCGCTGAGCTGGCGGTATGCCTCCATCATGCGGGGGACGTTGGAATTCTTGATGGAGATGACGATGTTGTTGAAGTCGAACTTTTCCAGCAGGTGGACATGGTACAGAGCGCTCTCCACCATTGCTTCCGGCACAGGTGCGCCGTACTTGGCGAGGATGTGCTTTTCCAGACTGCCGCCGTTGACGCCGATGCGGATGGGGATATTTTTCTGCTGGCAGGCATCCACGACCGCCTTCACGCGGTCATCGTCGCCGATGTTGCCCGGGTTGATGCGGATCTTATCCACGCCCACATCGGCGCAGGCAATGGCAGCCTTGTAGTCGAAGTGGATGTCTGCCACGATGGGGATATTCACGGCGTTCTTGACAGCCTCGATGCACTTGGCGTCTGCCGCGCTGGGACAGGTCACGCGCAAAATCTGACAGCCTGCCGCTTCACAGCGCTTTGCCTGCGCCACATTGCCCTCGATGTCCTCCACCGGGACGTTCAGCATGGTCTGCACGGCAATGGGATTCTTGCCGCCGATGGTCACATTTCCGATCTTCACTTCACGTTTCAGCTGCCGCATGGTTTTACCCCTTTCAAACTGCTCCGGTCACGAGCCGGACGATGTCATTGTACGTTGCAAAGAGCATCAGGCCGAACAGCAGCGCAAAGGCTGCGACGGTCAGACTGCTCTGGATTTTTTCCGGCACTGCATGGCCGGTGACTGCCTCGATGAGCAGGAATACGATCTTGCCGCCGTCCAGCGCCGGGAACGGCAGCAGATTGAGGACGCCGAGGTTGATGGTGATGAGCGCCAGCAGCTCAGCCACATCCTCCCAGCCGTAGCTTGCGGCCTGACCGATGGCGGTCACGATGCCCACTGGGCCGGACAGGTCGTTGATGCTCTCACGGCCCCGCAGAAGGTCGGCCAGCGAAGTATAGATGATGCGTCCATAGTAGATGACGCTGTTGGCCGACTCTTTCAGGACGTTCTGCGGTGTTTTTTTGAGGCCGTAGACTGTGAAGCCCAGTGTCATGTGGGTCTGGCCCTGCTCATCCTGCCAGGTGTCGAACTGGACGTCCGGCAGCTCCACGAGCTTGCCGTCCCGGCGGACGGTGAAGTCTGCGCGGTAGCTCTCGGTGCGCATAAGCTCGTAGAGCATATCGTTGGCCACGAAGCAGTGCCTTCCGTTGACGGCCACGATCTCGTCGCCGGCCTGCAGGCCGGTCTGGCCACAGAGGGCGTTGTCCTCCACGGCATAGATGACCTTGCTGGTGATCGGCTCACTGCGCAGTGAGATGAGGAGCAGCAGCACCACGAAGCCCAGCACGAAGTTCATCACCGCGCCTGCCGCCATCACCAGCATCCGCTGCCAGACAGCCGCCTCGTTCAGCGGCTTGCCTGTCCGCTGCGCCAGCACCTCCGGCGGGATGTCCGGGCCGTCATCGTCCCCGCTTCCACCCTCGGCCTGCTCGCTCTCGGGGCTCTCCTCCCCTTCCAGCGCCACAAAGCCGCCTACGGGCAGGAGCCGCAGGGTATACTGCGTGCCTTTGCGATAGGTCTTGATGAGGGTCGGACCCATGCCAATGGAAAACTCGTTGACCTGGACCCCGCAGAGCTTTGCCACTGCAAAATGGCCGAACTCGTGGATAGCGATGACCGCGCCGAAGATGAGCAGCGCAGCAGCAAAGGTGATGAAAACTGACATTATTTCTCCTATATTACAGGTGTGCTCTCACGAATGCGCGGGCCATACGGTCACACTCATACACATCCGCGAGGCTGTAGTCGCCACCGAAGCTGTCGCTGTCCACGACAGCCTCCACCAGACGGCCGATGTCGAGGAAGCCGATCTTATCCTCAAGGAAGAGCTTGACGGCCTCCTCGTTGGCACCGTTGGCGGCGCAGGGGCCGAGACCACCCTTCTTGATGGCCTTCTTGCAGGCGGCGAGGCAGCGGAAAGTCTCCTCGTCGGCCACATCGAAGGTCAGCAGTTTGAGGGTGGTGAAGTCCAGCTCCGGCACGACGCCCGGCACACGGGCCGGATAGGTCAGCGCATACTGGATGGGGATGCGCATATCCGGCACACCCAGCTGGGCGATGATGGAGTTGTCGCTGTACTGCACCGCCGAGTGGACGATGCTCTGGCGCTGGACAACGATTTGAATTTTCTCCGGAGGCAGACCGAACAGCCACACAGCCTCAATGAGCTCGAGGCCCTTGTTCATCAGAGTGGCGCTGTCGATGGTGATCTTTGCACCCATGTTCCAGTTGGGATGCTTGAGGGCATCGGCCTTGGTCTTGCCCCGCAGCTCTTCGGTCTTCATGCCGAAGAAGGGGCCGCCGGAGGCCGTCAGCAGAATTTTGGTCAGGCTCTTGGCGCTCTCCTTATCTTGCAGGCACTGGAAGATGGCCGAGTGCTCACTGTCCACAGGCAGCAGCTTGACGCCGTGCTTCGCCACAGCCTGAGTGACAAGATGGCCGCCGGTGACAAGGCTTTCCTTGTTGGCGAGGGCGAGGTCATGGCCGCTCTCGATGGCGGCAAGGCTTGCGCCGAGGCCCGCGATGCCCACCACGCTGTTCAGCACCACGTCCGGGCCGTCCATTGCGGCGAGGGTCTTCAGGCCCTCCGGGCCGGTCAGGAGCTTGGGTGCATCGGCGCGGCCAGCCAGCGCAGCCGAAAGCTTTTCGGCGCCGGCCTCACTGGTCATGCAGACATATTTCGGGTGGAATTCTTCTATCTGCTGCAAAATTTTATCCGTCTGGCTGTGGGCCGACAGGCCGAACACCTCATACCCTTGAGCACGGATGACGTCAAGGCTCTGGGTGCCGATGGAGCCGGTAGAACCCAGCAGCGTGATTTTCTTAGCCATAAAGAATCTACCTCCTGCTGATTTTAATCGTAGAATGCTGCGATGACCACCATCGTGACGAAGGGCGCGATGAACATCACGCTGTCAAAGCGGTCAAGGATGCCGCCGTGGCCCGGGAAGATGGTGCCGTAGTCCTTGATGCCGCACTGGCGCTTGACCACGCTGGCGAACAGGTCGCCGTAGATGCCCAGCACCGCAGCCACACAGGCCAGCAGCGCAATGATGACATACATGGATACACCAATATTGGAGCGGGTGAACTCTTCCATCCGGTCTGCTGCGATGGAGTAGATGACCGTGACCAGCACACCGAATACCATAGTACCCAGCACGCCGCCTACAGCGCCCTCCACCGTCTTTTTGGGGCTGACCACCGGGCAGAGCTTATGCTTGCCAAAGGCGCGGCCCGCGAAGTAGGCGCAGGTATCGCCGCCCCAGGCGAAGCAAAGGATGAGCAGGATGAAGAAGATGGCGTCGTAGCCATATTCCTCCACCGGCAGCATCTCCTTGAGCCGGATGAACGAGTAGAAGCAGAAGATCACGATGCCCGAAAACATGGCGAGGCCGCTGGCTTTCTGGTAGCTGATGACACCGTTGCGCACTACAAGGTAGATGGCATAGAACAGCACCACGAGGAAGGAAGCGGGCATCACCATCGCCCGGCAGACGCTGTAGCTCGACAGCATGATGAGCAGTGTGTAGGGTACCAGAACGGCCAGCAGCGGCCAGTCCTGCTTTTCAAAACCCAGCGCAGAGTAAATTTCATGCAGGGCGATGAGGGTGATGGCCGCGATAACCAGATTGAACACCAGCGTATCGAAGGTGAACAGGACGCCTGCCAGAACGATCAGGCCCACCACGGCTGTGATGATTCGTGTTTTCATAGTTTCATGTTCTCCTTTGTTTCGTCCGGGAGCCGCTCCCCTGCTCTGGCAGGGTCTGCAGCGTCAGCGCCTGAGGAAATACCGGACGCTCTCCGGGGGCCGCGCACGCCGCGCGGCATCTTGCGTATCGTTTGCTGCGCTCAAAGTCCGCCGAAGCGGCGGGAACGCCGGTTGAACTCCATGATGGCGGCATCGAGGTCATCACGGGTGAAATCAGGCCACAGAACGTCCATCTCCACCAGCTCCGAGTAGGCTGCCTGCCAGAGCATGAAGTTGGAGAGCCGCTTTTCTCCGCTGGGGCGGAGGATGAAGTCGGGGTCTTTCTGGCCGGCGGTGTACATTTGGGCCGAAAGAGCCTCTTCCGTGATGTCCTCGGGCTTCATCACGCCCGCAGCCACCTTGGCCGCAAGACTCTGGGCCGCCCGGACGATCTCCGGCCGTCCACCGTAGTTGACGGCGATGTTGACGGTCAGACCGGTCTTGGAAGCCGAGTCGGTCTCCAGCTCGTTCATCAGCTTTTGCAGCTTGGGGTCCAGCGCAGTGCGGTCGCCCATGAAGCAGATGCGGATGTTCCGGTTCTTGTAGTCGAAGCCCTTGATGAGGTACTCGCCGAACAGCCGCATGATAGCACCCACTTCTTCGGCGGGACGCTTCCAGTTTTCGGTCGAGAATGCGTAGAAATACACCGACTCCACACCCAGCTCATCGCAGTAGTTCGCAATGTCCTGAAAGACCTGTGCGCCCTTTTTGTGGCCGGCGGTGCGGGGCAGGCCGCGGCTCTTGGCCCAGCGGCCATTGCCGTCCATGATGATGCCGATGGACAGCCCCTTTGCAAAATCCTTTGGATGTTCCATGATCTTATTCCTCTATTTTCAGTCTGGCAAAAAGTGCCGCGCACCTTCTTTCAGCGCACGGCACCTCCCTGCTTGCTTGCAGTCAGAATCAGACGGACATGATCTCCGTCTGCTTTTCTTCCACAGCAGCGTCGATATTCTTCACGTACTTGTCGGTCAGCTTCTGGACGTCCTCTTCCATGGTCTTCTGGGTGTCCTCGGTCAGTTCGCCAGCCTTCTTCATGGCCTTGGCTTTGTCCATAGCGTCGCGGCGGACATTGCGGACTGCCACTTTTGCCTCCTCGCCCATCTTGGAGACTTCCTTGGCCAGCTGCTTGCGGCGCTCCTCGGTAGGAGCCGGGAAGTTCAGACGGATGGTCTGGCCGTCATCAATGGGGTTGATGCCCACATCGCTGGCCAGGATGGCCTTGCTGATGGCGCGCAGCAGAGTGCGGTCCCACGGGGTGATGGTCAGGGTGCGGGCCTCGCTGACAGCCACAGAAGCCACCTGCTGGATGGGCGTGGGCGAACCATAGTAATCCACGGTCACCTTGTCCAGAACGCCGGGGTTGGCACGGCCTGCGCGCACGGTCTTCAGCTCGCGCTCCAGATGCTCGACTGCGCTCTTCATCTTGTCTTCGAATGCCTTGGTGTTGCTGCTCATTGTCCTTGTCTCCTGTTTGTTATCAATTCTCACCAGCCGCGAAAAGGCGTCTGGCATATTCTATTGTCGGAAGCGGGGCGGTATGCTCAGCCCTCGTAGACCAGCGTACCCACGTTCTCACCCTGCACAGCGCGGGCGATGTTGTCGGGGTCGGCCAGGTCGAACACGAGGATGGGGAGCTTGTTGTCCCGGCAGAGGGTGGCGGCAGTGCCGTCCATAACAGCCAGACGGTCTTCCAGCACCTTGGTAAAGGTAAGGGTCTCGTACTTCTTGGCATCGGGGTACTTATGGGGATCCTTGTCATAGACGCCGTCCACCATCGTGGCCTTGAACATGATGTCTGCACTCACCTCAACGGCGCGCAGAGCAGTGGTCGTATCGGTGGAGAAGAAGGGGTTGCCCGTACCGCCGCCGAAGATGGCGATCTTGCCCTCTTCCATTGCGTGGAGAGCTTCCTTGCGGGTGAAGGCCGGGGCCACCTGCGGCATGGTGATGGAGGTGAACACCTCGGTCGGCACACCCAGCTGCTCCAGCTTGTCGGAGACAGCCAGGGCGTTCATCACCGTTGCCAGCATACCGATCTTGTCGGCCAGCGTACGCTCCATCTTGCCGCTGGAACGGCCGCGCCAGAAGTTGCCGCCGCCCACAACGATGCCGATCTGAACGCCCAGCTCATGGGCCTTCTTTACGCCTCCACAGATCGCGTCCATGGTCGGCTCGTCGAAGCCGGTCCCCTTTTCGCCGCCGAGGGCCTCACCGCTGATCTTCAGAAGGATACGCTGATATTTCAATGCCATAATAACATACACCACCTGTATCAGATTTGGCCGCGCTGTGCGCCGCCGATTTTATCTCTTATCTATTTTACAATAAAACTTCTCCAAAGTAAACAGGCAAACGCCAGCTCATCGGCAAAGGTTTCTTCTCCTTCTGCACTTTGGGCAAAAAATGCTGGACATTTGCCGCGAATCATGCTATAATACTGCTTGCATCCCGGCAAAATAGAATATGCGGGCATCGTACATCGGCTAGTATATCAGCCTTCCAAGCTGAGGAGGTGGGTTCGATTCCCATTGCCCGCTCCACGAAAAAGGCACGCTGATTTGTCTGGAATCAGCGTGCTTTTCTTATTATTTGCCACGCTTTTTACCTCACATAGCAAAACAGCAGGCAGTTCCCGCAAAAAGGAGCTGTCTGCTGTTGTTTTTCATTCTGTCAGGCCCATGGCTGCAAACTCTCTTGCAAGGCCGTCCTCGTACACGGTGGGAGCGATGCGGTCGCACAGCTGCTTCAGCCGCTCCGAGCCGTTGCCCATGCACACACTGATCCCGGCAGCCTGGGTCATCTGCAGGTCGTTATCGCTGTCGCCAAAGCCAATGGTATCTTCCTGCGGGTGGCCCAGATGCCGGCAGATGGCCCGGATGCCGGTGCCCTTGTCGAATTTGCGGTTGATGAGTTCCCCGTTCACCATGCCGTCATCCATGGTGTCCAGGTTGCTCTCGCAGAACACGAACTGGTCCTGATACAGCTGCTTGGCCTCGTCCAGATCGCGCAGGTGCTCAGCAATGTACACGATCTTGTAGATCGGCTGGCCGTCGTACCGGTCCAGCGGGGTCAGGCTCATGCCGTCCTGCATAGCCTTGCGCCAGCGGGCTGCCTCGCTGTTCAGGGGCTTGTCCGGTGCGTCGGCGGTAAACTTCCAGCGCGCGGTCATCTTCGGCCCGGCAAAGGTATCGTCACGGGACTCCAGCGTGTAGTCCACGCCGTGCTGCTCCAGCACGGCGCTCAGGCCGCTGCACTGTTCCGGCTCCATGGGCAGGTCCACCAGCACCTGCCCGTCGCAGAGCACATAGCCGCCCGCGCTGCAGATGGCACCGTCAAAACAGCCGTACTCCAGCAGCGGCGCGGTCATGCGCAGGTTGCGTCCGGTGCACAGAAACAGCTTGTGCCCGTTGGCCCGGGCCGCCCGCAGCGCCTGCAGGGTGCTGTCCGGGATCAGCATATCCCCCGGAGGCAGCAGGGTGCCGTCAATGTCCAAAAAGATCAGCTTACGGTTCATGCGTCCTCCTTTATCCGGATCGAACCACGGTCCACCACGCTGTAGCCCAGGGTGGTCTGGCGGACGGGGCCGCCATTTTCCGGGTGCTCCAGCATCTGCAGCAGCATCCGGGCGGCTTCCACACCCACCTGTTTCTGGTAAAAGCGCACGGTGGTCAGACCCGGCTCCACAACGCCGCCCACCCAGCTGTCGCCAATGCCGGCCAGACTGACCTGGGTGCCGATGGCGCGGCCTGCCGCCCTGAGTGCCCGCATGGCCCCCAGCGCCACCGTGTCGGTCACGCACACCACGCCGTCCAGATCCGGGCAGCAGGCCAGCAGCTCGTTCATGCAGCGCTCGCCCTCTTCCATGGTAAAGGCAGAGCAGCACAGCCGGGGCAGCTTGTCGCCGTCCAGCCCGGCAGCGTTCAGGGCGTCCTGCACACCCTGACGGCGCGCAAGCCCGACGGCCTGATCCTTCTCGGTGCCGCCGATGTACGCCAGCCTGCGGTGCCCGCAGGCCAGCATCCGCTGGGCCAGCTCCCGGGCCGCACTGCGATCATCGTTGTACACGCAGGGCACCTCCGGGAAGCGCTGCCCGGTGACCACCAGCGGCACCCGGCAGGCCTTGAAGGCCCGGGCCAGCTGAGGGCTGTAGTAGCACCCCAGCAGGATGATGCCCGCCACATGGTTGCGCTGCATGGCGGTCAGGTAGCCCAGCTCCCGCTGCTCGTCCAGCTCGGTGTTGCCCAGCAGAATCAGATAATTCTGCTGGTCCAGCTCACTGGCGATGCCGGCGGTGATCTGCCCCACCGACTGGGAGCTGATGCTGGGGGCAATGACCCCGATCTGGTTCACCCGGCCGGTGCGCAGAGTCTGCGCGGCGGCGTCCGGGCGGTAGCCTGTTTTTTCCACCACTTCCCGGATGGCTTCCCGCTTCTGTTCACTGAGCGGCCCGCCGTTGAGATATCGGCTGACTGCCGCGCTGGACACGCCAGCCATTTTTGCAATGTCACTGATGGTCATGGGGCAAGTTCCTCTCACACGCTCTGCATCCCGCAGATTGTAAACGTTTTCATTTTCTATTATAAACCGGCCTGCACCGTCCCGCAAGGGGTGCAATGGCCTGTTTTGTTGCAGCGGCATCCCCAGTTTTTGGCAGTCCTGCACAAATCCGCTTGCATCTGGCAAGCAGGATCCAACTCTTTTTTGCTATTCCGGCGGGCAGCCCTTACAGGACACCCATGTGCAGTGCCCGCAGCAGCAGGCCCAGCACCAGCACCACCAGCAGCAGGGTCAGGATGGTCCTGTTCCCGGTGCGCTTCTTTTTGGAGCTGCGGCGTGCCGGGGCGCTGCGCTTGCGGGCAGCCGTGCGGCTGTTGTTCGACGCTTTCCCGCCCGACGTCCTGCTGCCGGTACGGGCCGCAGGCTTCGCCGCTTTGCTCTGCCCGCGGGTGTTGTCGGCCGGGCGGGCCGCTTTCCGGGCACCGCACTGCTCCAGAAAGCTCTCGGCCTCCCGGTAATACTGGGCCAGCTCGTTTTCCCGGAAGGCGGTGTCCGCATACCCTTCTTCCAGGCTCTCGATGGCCTCATGGAACAGCAGTGCGGCCTGCGCTGCATCCTGCGCGTCGGCGGCGTGGGCCGCCTCGTTGCGGGCGGTGCGCACCGCGTTGCAGGCCCGGCGGGCTGCGCCGGG
>ERZ773193.1662-NODE-1662-length-26957-cov-2.894989_pt1 | contig 26957 bp, 19 predicted proteins | sample MGYA00511110_ERZ773193 | MGnify/ENA primary metagenome ERZ773193 (study PRJEB29015, sample SAMEA2737784) | human gut metagenome | biome: human gut; feature: human-associated habitat; material: faeces | place: China | collected 2012 ...
AGGGTCCGGGAAAGGATGATGGTCTGGCCGGCCAGGGTAACGGTTTCCCTCAAACAGTTATTGTCGATGTCATAGACATGGCAGCGTTCGCGCTGTCCCGTGCCGTATTCATGGAGTACGGAGCCGTCGGCATGATATTCCGTGACGAGGGTAGCGCCGGAGGGCGTCGTGACGGTTTCCGTAAGGCCGTCTTCGCTGTAGGCTGTCGCCGTCACGCGGCCCAGCACATCGGTTTGCCTGACGATACGGCCGAGCCTGTCGTATTCCACGCTTTCCGTCGTGGTCATGGCTCCCCTGTCCCGGCGCGTCTGCAGGGCGCGCCCGGAGGCGTCCCGGGTGTAGGTGGTGATGGTTTCCGGGGTAACGACCGTGTCTCCGTCGCTGATTTCCGAACGGATGGTTTCCACCAGCTGGTGGGCGCTGTTGTAACCGTACGACGTCAGGACACCATCTTCGTCCGTTTCCGAGAGCTTGCCGCAGCACATCCAGGACGTGACGCTGACGCGGCCGTTGCCCCGCGTGGTTTTCGTGCGGCGGCCTTCTTCATCGTATTCATGGGCGCCGCTTGAGAGCAGCAGCCAGTTTTCACCATCCCAGATGCTTTCCTGCTCAAAAAGCACCGTATCATTGGCGGCAATGAACGATTCCGTCTTGCGGCTCTGTCCGGCCACCAGTCCGCCGCCGGCTTTGGTGATGGCCGTCTTTTTATGCGCGGCGCCGTGTTCCGCGGCCGCCTCATAGTCATAGGAGGTTTCCACTCCGGCAATGTCCCGGGTGAATTTCATTTGCCCGGCGGCATAGGGATAGGCGGCGGCTTCTCCATACGTTTCTTCCACGCTTGTCTGTTCCTGGCTGGAACCGGCGGCAGTCACGGTTTTGACAACCCGTTCCATGAGGGGAGACTGCTCATAGGCGTAAGCGACGGCCGTCAGTTCGATTTCCGTGCCGTCGGACAGCACCCGGGATTCGGCGACACGCACCGGACGGTTGTCGTAGAAGCGCAGGCCGGCGTATTCGGTCCGGGTTACCTGTTCTCCGCCGCCGGCCCAGGGCGCCGCCTCAAGCGTGACCCGTCCTTCGCCGTCGTATTCATAGCGCGTGTAGCCTCCGTCCGGGCGGTTGATCCGGGAGACGCGGTACTGGCTGTTGTATTCGTAGGAGGTCGTCCGCGCCAGCGGCGTGTTGAAGGCTTCCGTTTCGCTTACCAGCAGCCAGCCGCCGTCCGTGTATTGCCTGACGCTGCGGCTGCAGGAAACAGGCTCGGCATCGTTGATGCCCCTGACGGTCTCAATGCGTTCCGAGAGGCCTCCGTAGAGGCGGTTGGTTTCAATGGTGCGGATGATGGTGTCGTCCCCCTGGCCTTTGGCGATGCTGACTCTGCCGGGTTCTTCCGTACGGGTGATGGTGTGGGCCGGCAGTCCGCGCTGCTGGCGCGTGATGACGGTGGTCCGCACGCCGTTTTCTTCCGAGGACAGGAAGGAGGAGGTTTTATAAGGTTCCCCCGTTACCTCGTATGTTCCGTCGGCCAGGACCGTGACGGCGGCGGGAGCGTACCATTCCATGACGAGTTCTCCGTCCGCTCCAGTCCGGGTGCGCATCAGCCCCTCCGCGGCGCTGTAGCTGCTTACCAGGCTGCCCTCATGGTCATACGTATTGCTCACATTCCGGAAGTAGTCTTCCGCCAGAAGAACCCTGCCGGAGGCGGAGGTCATGCCGACCACAGCGCCGGTTTCCGCTGAGAAGCGGATTTTCTGCCCGTCCGCGTCCACCAGGGAAAGGTAGGCGGGGGCGCCGGAAGCGGCAGGAGCCAGAGTTTCATCCAGCAGCTGCACCCTGAAGTCGCGCTTGCGGGAGATGCCCGCAGGCAGGGCCGTATCTGAACCGGCCTGCACGTTGAAGTAAAGCGCGGCGCCCGCCGGCGGCACCATGGTGATAAGGCCGGACGTTTCGTCCAGATGGGCGCGCCAGGCCCACGGGCTCACGTATTTCAGGCCGCCGCAGGCTTCCGCCGTTTCACGGGCGTTTTCCGCAGAGCGGAGGCTGAAGGCCGCGGGAGACGGAGCCGAAGCCCCTCCCCTGGCCAGGAATTCGGCCTGGGACATGCAGATTTCCACGCCGGGGTCACCCGGCAGTTTTTCCGCCGCAATGGTGTATTCATTGCCTTCCGCGTCCGTGCACGTACCACAACGGCAGCAGATTTCCTTTTCCTCCGGCGGCACGTCCGAAGAGGAGCTGCTCGACAGGGAGGAAGGAGGGGTGTCCGAACTGCTTGAACTGCTGCTGGAGTCCCCATGCGCGGTCACCGTCACGGAGTACCTGCACAGGGACTGGTTGTATTCGTTGTGCGGCATGTCGATGTTCTGGTGCGTGATGGAGAGAGTGTACGTGCCTTCGGATAACTCAAAGGAGCCTGATTTGGACCATTCCTGGTGGCCTCCCAGTTCTCCGGGTTCATCGGCGGCGGAGGTCAGGTCCAGCTCAAACGTGCCGCCCGGGCCGGCAATGGTCAGCTTGCCCCAGTCATCCACCGTCAGGCTGGCCACAGCCGTGGCCCCGCCTTCCGGGACGGTAAAGGTGTCGTTGACTGGAGACATGAAGATATCGGCTCCGGCAGACGTCTGAACGAAGTTGTCGGATTTCTCATAAATAACGGAATCCGCGCCGTATGGCTGAATGGGTGTGGACATGGCATTGAGGGGCTCTGCGGCGCTCGGCGCGCCGGGCTGGTTGACCGCATCGGGAAGCCCGGCGGCGGGGTTGGAGTTAATCATGTTTGCGGAACCTCTGTTCAAAGAGGGGGCGTCATTTTGTTGATCGTTGGTAAACATTGTGTGATGATTGTTGTTTTATTGCGGCGCGAAAGGCGCCGATTGGATTGGTTCATCTTCCTTCCCCGTGCCGCACCACGGCGGACGGATGGGAAGAACAGGGAATGGAGGCCATGCCCGTCAGGACACGGACTCCGGAAAAGGAAGCTGCCGGCTGCCGGCGGCAGGGGTCAGGGAGAACGGACCGCGTGAAAATCCGCCGCCGTTTTTTTCCAGAGCTTCCGGCGCCCAGTCATCCCAGAACAGCGTGAGAAGCCCGTCCTGCAAGACGTAGCGCCCGGCGCAGCCGCCGGCGCCGCGCATGAAACGGCCCCGGGCAAAAAACAGGAGTTCGTCCCTCCAATGGGGATGCACGGCGTCATAAACGGCCACCGGCTCATCATGGAAAAGGGCCTCAATGCCGTGCATCCTGCCCGGAGAACACCAATGGGCGCTCACCTGGTCATTCAGGCGGTGGGGCGCCGGAGCATGGCTGAGGAAGAGGCGCGGCGTGGCATGGACGCGCGCGCCCAGTTCCCGCGCCAGCCGGCCGAAGATGACGTCCTCCGCCCCGACGGCGGGAACCCGGCCGCCGTGCGCCACAATGCCCTCCACAAGCGCCCGGCTCATCAGGTAGCCCGCTCCGCCGCTGGGGAACCCCCTGTCCGCCAGGGACATGTCGCCCACAAGGTCATAGCGGCCGTCGCAGAGGCTTTCCAGGCGGTCAAGCGCCAGCCAGGTATCGTCGTCGCACTTGAAAAGCCAGTCAAAGTCATAATGTTCCAGGGCATATTGATAAAAGGCGAGCCCCTTGGCGGGCAGGTGCCTGTAATCGTCCTCCACCCAAAGGGCCACTACATCGGGCTCATTGGGCAAAGGAGTGCGCCGCCCCAGGAAAAATCTGCATTCCACACCCTCCTGAGGATGGGAAAGCCAGGTCTCCCGGCACGCCTTGCGGCGGTTCGCCGCGCCTGTGCAGCTGCAGATGCCCACCAGGATATTCACTTTTTTACGCGGCCCGGGGGCAGGCTTCCAGGCGTGGCCCGGCAGATGCCTGTCCAGCAGCTCGCCTGCCATGCTGTTGCGGCTCATATTTTCCCAGGCGTCCGGCTCCCGCCTGGCCATCTCTCCCCAGAGGTGGACGCACCAGGCATTGGACAATTCCGGCCCGGCAAGGCGTATGTTGCCGTTGTAGCAGTCGCGCCATCTCGTCCAGGGGACCGGATACATGTGGGAAGACGGAGCGGCCCGGTCAAACAGGCCGCAGTGGCGCAACGCGCGCGTCATCCCGGTGGGGCCGCAAAATCCCCATGGCACCTGGCGCCGGCGATCGGCGACATCCGGCACACGGCGGAGCAGTTCCTCCTTGGCCCGGACTTCTTCCGGAGAGTCCCAGGGGACGCGGAGCGCCGGATCCTCAGCAAGGCGGCACAGGGTTGCGGGAACGGAATGACCGGGAGGAAAGGCCATGGCGCCTACGGCCACCACCTCCGCCCACTCCCTACAGAACCAGAGAGGAGAGGCAGGAAGTTCATCACCCAGGCAGATGACGTCCATATCCACCCAGAAGCCGCCTTCCTGTGAAAGGAATTTCATGCGGAACCAATCGGAAAACGGCGCCAGGCTATTGTGGGAATCATGGAAAATCGCCTCCTCCGGGAGAATATCCCGCGCATCGCGCACAAGCGTTCCCGCGGGAATATTGTCGTAATTCCGGTAGGTGAAAAGCTGGAAAGCATGGCCATGGTCCAGGAACGATTTGATGCACAGAACGGACATCAGGGGAAGTTCCCCGCCCACCCAGAGGCTTGTAACGGTTCTCGTATTCATTGTTTTACGGGTATGGGTTCGTGGCGGAATTACAGTGTTACCCAATGGGGCAGGTAAATATCCCGGTAGTCTTCCACACCGCCGACAAACCAGTCGCGCGGAACGATGACCTTCCGGGTATTTCCCAGCCACGCGCCCCACCAGGAAAAGGAAGAACACGACATGACGAGTTCCTCCATCGCCGTCATGCGGCGGAGGGATTCGCACGGAGCGCCGCGGTCGATTTCCAGCGCAAAGCGTCCGAATGCCGGCACGCGCGCAAGCATCTCCGCCGCCTCGTCCGGCTCATCGCTGAACAGCACCAGACGGTTCTTCCCGGATGATAAATGCCCTGCGGCCCTCCGCAGGAAACCAGGGTCCAGAATGCGGTGCTTGTCACGGAGGCGCCTGTAGTCCCCAAGCCGGATGTGAATGCCAACGGCGCCGGGCTCCTTCTCCGCGGTGAGAGGCGCGAAAAGCGCCCGGATGAACGCTTCCTGCCCTTCAAAATACCGCGCACTCTGGAAGTAGCCGCGAAGCCCGCCCGTCCGGATGCGGGAGGGAACCGGACAATAGGCAAAGGAAGGTTCCTGCCAGGATGGAGGTTCATTGGTGCCGCACGGCGTAGAAGGGAGCACCCAGCCGCCGAGCCGGGAGCGCAGCATCAGGGAAGCGTCATTGTAAGCCCAGGGCACCCGGCACTCCACCCCTACGGTACGGGCGTGGGCACAGGCGGCCGCCAGCGTGAACATGATGTTGCCCAGCCGCATGCCGGGCAGGAAACACGGGGAAACATATTTTTTATTCATAAGGCCGGTTTTCCGTTCCATGTTCATTCCGGGAGTCTTGCCATCGCCTCCAGCACTTCCTTCCAGCTCTCCAGGGAAACATCCAGCCCGCCCAGCTCCAGGCCGCGCGCCCGGGCCGCCTCCGCCATGTCGTCGCGAAGATTCGGTTCACAGGCCATTTTGGAAGCGTAGTAGATGAAATCCCTTTCGTTGCTGCACAGCCATCCTGTTTTGCCGTGCTCCACCATCTGCCGCCACCCGCCCCGGTTGTCCACAATGAGCACGCTGCCGCTGGCCATCGCCTCAAAACCGATGCGGGGCCAGTTCTCCGTCGTATCCGTCGGCTGGAGGATGATCCGGCTGTGCCTATAAAAATCCTGCTGGGAAACTTCCCTTTGATTGCGGGCAATCCGAATCCAGTCGAAGGGCCGGCCTATCTTGGCTTCGCTCCTCTTGTCAAAACCGAGGAAAAGGCCGCGCTTCTGCACGGGGGATACGAATGCGCCGTAGATATGCAGGGTGTTGGCCGCGAATTTGTCGGCATCCTGGCGGGAGATGCGCCCGCAACCGAAGAAATCCTCATCGCGTTCCCGGATAAAGGGAAAGGATTCCGCATGGAAATAGGGCCTGAAGGTCAGGAACTGCACTTGCGGGTCGCCGTTGAGCTTGCGCAGCACGGGCATGGCTTCCTGGCGGACGGCTTCATTCTGATAGAGGAACATGGCGATTTCCCCCTTTTGCATGGCCTCCTTTTCCCTGGGGAAAAGCCACGTCATGCAGTTGATGAAAACTGTGCGTTTCGTATGCCTGCGTATTTCCGGCAAGGCGTTGAGGAAGCCGGCATTGCAGAAACCGAGCACGGGGTCGCCGGGTTGGACGGCCGACCAGTCCGCTGGGGCGTGCATGATAACGCCCAGGGAAACCATCTCGTTGTAAAGAGGCTCCCCGTGGTAATCCCAGGACGGGATGAGATGGACTTCCACGCCCATCTTGCGCCAGACAATGATCTGGTGGTGAAGTTCCGTTCCCGCTCCTCCGTAGAGGCTCGGGAACCCGTTGACGAATAATCTCCTGATTGGACTGCTCATGAGCGCTGCTCTTCGTTGCGGAGGGTAAGAAATTTAACCAATGCTCCTGATGAAGGAGGAGAACTCCGGTGTACTGCGGCCCGCACTGCGCAGCGCGGGAATGAAAATGCCATTATGTTCCAGCCTCCTGAGCCTGGTCGTAAGCTTCCACTTGCCGGCGAATACTTCATTCCTCAGGGCAAATCTGGAAGCCGTGAGGATGTCGCGCCCCGCAAGGTAATAAGCCATGCCGCGCAGGGACCAGGCAGCCAGCCCGAAAGCCTCTCCTTCGTACTCCAGGGGAAAGGGATAATCCACGCCCTCCGGAGCCTTGAAAAGCGCCTGCACATGCAGAACGGGAACGAAAGAAGGCCGGGTTCCCGGCTCTCTGCCAACCGTGCCGCCGGCGGCTCTTACTTCTTCCAGAGAATTGAAGACGGCCGGCTTCTCCACGGAATCAAAGGGGAGTTTTTCAATAAACTGCTTGCGTGCGGAAAGCACGGAAAGCTCCAGAGGAACGCTTCCGTCGGAAAGAACAACCTCCCTGTTGAGGATGATACTGCCAGGGGGAAATATCCCGGAAAGGGCGCCTACGCTTTGAACAATGTTCAGGCGGGGAAGGACAATGTCGTTGTTCCTGATATCTCCGGTAACCGTGCCTACGGGAAGCAGGGGTTCATGAGAGGGGCCTGCTGCGGCATCCACCACGGGACAGGAAAGGGAATTTTCCGAACGCTGAGGCCGGGAACTGGAATCCCCGCATGTTTTTGTTGTATTCATCATTTTGTTTTTCAAATGCTTATGGTTCTTGATAAAGTGAATAAACGGCTCTTCACGGAGCTGTCCCGGACAGGGCATGCGCCAGAAAAGAAAGAACGTTTATCTGCCTTCACTATGATTGCTTGCCGCGTTTCCGGAAATTCGCCGCCCATTTCTTAAAAAAGTGAATTTTTCCTCCCGGAGGCGCTTCCTGATTCGGTGCGCTCTGCTTTCCTCCAGATGAATGCTTCTGGCAGCCCGTGACAAATTCCCTTCAGTGTCAATCAATGCCTCAACCAGCGCCCTTTCCAGCGGCTCCAGGGATTCCATTTCCCGCGCGAATTCTTCCCGGAACATCAGCCCGGAAAGGAATTCCGAATACTCATCAGCATCAATTTCCCGGCCATTCTCATATTCAAGAGGACGGGCTTCCCGCAGCAGCAGCCTCTTCTTCCGGTTCCTCTCGCGCAAATAGCGTTCCGGCTCAAAAACGGTCGCATTGCCCAGGTATGTTTTCATGCCGGCGGCGCCGCTTTTCCGGTAACGGCGGCAAATTTCCCAACATCGGATCCTGAACCGTTGAAGGACATCCAGATACTCTTCCTCAGGTATCTGAAATCCGATGGATTTTGCTTTTGAACGGAGGCGCTGAGCGAGATATAAGGCGTGGTTTTCCACGGTTTCCAACAAGGGTGGTGATTGCTTTTCGTGCATATTCACCAACCCTGTGCGGACTTATCCAGCTAGCGAAAAACGCCCCACTTTCATATCATCATTATTATTTGAAATTCATATATTTACCAAAAGAAAGCGGCTAGCTGGACGAATAAGCTCATCCAGCTAACCGCTCATGGGGAGGGTCTATAACCGCCTGCCCTCCTACCTGTGCCTTTCCGGCTTCCTTTCAAGCGAAAGCATCAGTTCCAAAGGACGGATATAAGATTTACAGGGCACTACCTGGAACCGGCGGTACATGCCCTGCCTTGACTTCCCCCTTTTCTTGGCAAACGGGTCCCTTTCCGCCAGCTGGGGTAGTCTTTCCACAAGAACTTTTCTCAAATCCGACCTGGCTTCCGCCTCATTCCCTATCCCGGCCCTTTTTAGAAGTTCCTTGTCCAAACAGGCTTTATCCGGATTCATTACGTACAAAAACAGCATCTTATAAGCCGGCTTCGTGGAATCCTGGCCCGCCGCCGCCCGTTGCCTGCTGAAAAAACGTTTTTCCTCCCGATAGGAAAACCTCATGAATTCCTTCACTTCTCCACCGCCCCGTGAACAGGAAAAGACTATTTCCCGCTCATCGGTCACAGAAATCCACAGATCCTCCCACATGGCGCCGGTTGGAAGGCTTTCCCCCGTGCGCGCATGCACAGGCATACCCTGCCTGAGCCACTCCCAGGAATAGCCGTATGCCCAGGCAAATCCATCTTTCGTCGTCACCATGACGTCAGGAATGGAAACAACGATGCCTTTGTACTTCTCAACAATTGCAGCCTCCATGGCGGCAGTCCGCCAACGCTTCCCCATCACCAAGAGAAGAAAGGGCCTTTCCGGCTGTGCCTGCCGGATGACGCGCAGGCATCTGGAAACCAGCCGCTCATCAAAAGCAAAAGCAAAATAGGCGGTTACGGGAAAATCAAAAAGCCTGATCAGGCACTCCGGAATCAGCTCCGTTCCGCTGATTTCCCTCTCCGTCTTTCCGCAGGAACGGGCAATATTCAAAGCAATCTTCCTGAACACCAGGGCATGCACGAAAAGCTCGCTCCTCTCAACAGGCTCCCGGCAGCAGGGTTCCTTCAATACATAAAAACGCCTGCGGTCTTCTTCCCCGGGGTTCCCTCCGTACTCGTAAAAAGGCTCTTCTTCCGGAGGCAGAGCCACCACTTTCAAAGGATTGCCGATATCGTCGGGGTTGTAATAGTCACCGGATATTCCGGCAAGTTTACAGCCGCATACCCAGTGCCCCGGATAAAAATCCCCGCCCACCCTGGCTTTCCATATCCAATCGGGAGACTCCAGGCTCTCACTTTCAATAATGATATCGAGGATATTGCCGTAATTAAGCTCCATGAATCCTATTGTACAACTGGTCAAAACCAGCCTGTTCAAAATACATATCAATGAGCGTGTATTGCTCGCTTTCCAATTCCAGGCCATTGGAATCGGGAGTCAAAGAAACGGTTTTCGGGTCTCCTTCTTCAAACTCAAAATAAAAAAACGCTTTGTCCACATGGAACCCGCTGGGGACGACAATCAGGGGGCCGTCTTCATCGCCAAGCTCGGAAAGGCTTTTGTAAGTGCCTGTAAATCCCCTCATCAACACCTCTTTCTCCGTCCTCTTCCTTGCATGGAGAGGCCTGGACATGACAAGCTTATAAACAGCAACCCTTCGCAGACCCGGAATATTATTGAACACCTCAATATCGGCGATGGGCTTCTTATTAAACACGCTCAGGGTGTAGCGGTTCCTTAATTCCCAAATATCCGAGCCGAACAGCATGCGGCCAGCAATGACGGCATAGGCCCGCATCATCCATTGGATTCTGGCGCTGACCTGTAAATTGATGTACAGGCATTTCGAACTCCCCCTGTAGATGACAATGTCCGTATTCCCGGGAGTACGTATGCTGCTGACTATCTCTTTGGCCGACGTGTCAACCTCATCAACGGTTTCCTGATAATGCCCCCGTTTGATGGTAAACCAGTAATCAGAGGAAATCCGGTCACAGCTGATAACGCATACGTCAGTCATCCCCTTCTGCGACAAAATTCGGGACAGATATTGACGGCAGCCTTCTTTTTCCTTCTCCCTTTCTTTCTCCGTAATCATGGGGAAAGGAAGCGCATCTTTCATGGGGGGAAGAATACGATACGATTTCCTCTTTTTAATGGAATGCAATTCCTCAATCTGCCTGAGCAAGCTGATATTGCCGTCCAGAAAATGCAGAACGGCGAGTTCAATTCCATTGGAAAAATCTCTGTTGACGGAAACGCCCAACGATTCGGCGTATTCCCGCAAATCCGCAGTAGCTTCACCGGAACTGCACGTTTGCAAAAGGTGGAAAATACGGTAAATCCTGTCCGTCTCCTTTTTAAGGCCGTACATCCGGTAACAAATGCCGGAAATAATAGTTTGCCCGAGAGCCCTGCGGTATGCCTCCAGCTGTTGGCGGTCGGAAAAAGGTTCAGGAGGAATTACAGTAGGAAAACCGGTTACCTCTTTTCTGAGGTACGCTTCCAATTCCCTGAGATATTCATATCGGAGAAATGGTAGAAATCTGCGGATAATAAACGATGTTAAACGGTTATTCATAATGGCGTTGGTTGGCGCATTATGGTATCTTCATGAATAAAAGACAAGTATCGTTTCCTGTGACGGATTTTGCCGATTAGGGCAAGCAATAAAAATATCCGCGGAATCTTTGCAAATCGCGGCAGCAACCTCAGAGCAACTTGTGCGGAGAACCGATAGCCCCCTTTCCTCATTGGCGGAGAGGATTCGGAAAAACCTTTTCCCCATCCTTTGGCATCTCCCGGAAAGGCGGGTTCCCCCTTCTCCCACAGAGGGACTTTTCAATACCAACCGACCATCACATGTTCAAATACATTCTCAATCGACTGACGGAACGTTCCACATGGCTGGGCCTCCTTGCCCTGGCCACAGCCTGCGGAGCCACTATCGAACAAGCTCTTGCCGACCAGATTATCGCCGCAGGCATGGCGGTGGCAGGCCTCATCGGCATTGTCACCAAAGACCGGAAAAAGGAACAGGAAAACCACGACAATGGCTGACAGCATTTCCGACCTGCAGAAAGATACCTTCTACTGGCAAAGGCTCTTGCGCCTGGCCGGGTACTATCACGGAGCCATTGACGGCATTCCCGGCAACGGCACGCGGAACGGAACGGAACGCTGGAGCACGGACGCCGACCGGTACAAAATGGAGATCGGATGCTTTGACGAACGCACCGAACGGAACATCTCCACCCTTCTTCCGGAAGCGCAAAAAGCCGCCCGGCAGTGGTTCAAACTGGCCCGGAATGAAGCCGTCAACCAGGGATATGAAGCAAAAATTATCTGCGGAACGCGCACGTATGCCGAACAGAATGACCTCTACAGGCAACGCCCTAAACTAACGAATGCCCGCGGCGGCCAGAGCTGGCACAACTTCGGCCTGGCCTGGGATTTTGGAATTTTCCAGGACCGCAACTACCTGCCCAATCACCCTCTTTACACCACTCTTGGCAAACTTTACGCAAAAATTGACGGCCTGGAGTGGGGAGGAACATGGAAATCCTTTACAGATCCGCCGCATTTGCAGCTCCATCAATTCGGAAGCATTTCCGAAGCGCGCAGAAGTTTCGAAACATGACCTTTCCAGCCCCATGACCCAGACTGCCGTTACTACAAGTGTCGTTTTAGCCAACACCCTTGCGGTTGTTTGCATGGCGACTTCAGAACTCAATCCCCTGCTTGAATACGTTCAAAACGGTGCCTCCGTGGCAGCCGTGATGGGCATCTTCCTCTGGAGGGAAATGAAACGCGCCGAACGCTACGAGAAACTTTACGACCAGGAGCGCAGGCAACGCATTACCGCTGAAAGGAAATGTTCCTCCTGCATGTTCATGAAGCTGGCGCATGAACAATTCGCAGGCATCCACTCCCAAAAAGGCAACGCCCCCTCCCCTGAAAACCACAGGCGTTCCTTAACAACGGGGCAATAATCCTTATCCAGCCCCTTCACCAATCTTCCGGCGTTGCGTCAAAGCCAATGCACGAATACATCATAAAACCAGTAAGGCCCTGCAAGCAGTTAACTTGCAGGGCCTTGTTTGGTGCGCCCGAAAGGACTCGAACCTTCACGGGGGAACCCCCACTAGAACCTGAATCTAGCGCGTCTACCAATTCCGCCACGAGCGCACATGGTTTGGTAAGAACGGGGCTTATTATGCACGGCGGCGCCGGATTGGCAACTATTTTCCTTCACATGAAAAAATTTTTTTCCAAGGCGCCTTCCTGCCTCCAGCCGGGGCCGCCTGGAAACGATATAAGGGCTTCTCAAATCTTTCCGTATGCAGTAGTCTCCCCCCAGCATCAGAGGCATCACCATTGCAGGCTTGTGAATGAGACGAATGAAAAACCGCTATTGAACCGTTTTGAGGTCATGGAAATGGGGTTCGGCCTGTGCACACTGGCCGCATTGATGTGGCTGCTGTGGTGGAACGGCTTCGGGGAAATTCATGAAGACCAGCTTTCCCTGCGCTATTTCCGCGAAATTCTCTCCTTCCTGGTGCTGGGCCAGCTCACGGGCGTCATCGGCATTTTGCGGGAAAAATGGCTTGCCAGGGCTATTCGCAACCCCCGGTGGGTAGAACTGGGGCTGGGGCTGGTGATTCTGGTCATGCTGGCAGGCGACTTTTTCCATTCCACCTTTATCTCCAAAATAGAGCTTCAGAACATTTTCCGCGCGCTCTGCCTCTGCTACGGAGCTGCCCCTCTGCTGAACCTCAAGGAATATTTTTTCCGCATCGCCCGCCGGAACAGGGGCTTCCACCTCCCGCGCATTCGTCCCGCCCTTCTTTTCCTGCTTACCCTGATTGCCTTCATTGCGCTGGGAGGAACTCTTCTCATGTCGCCGGGAGCTACCAAGGACGGCATCGTCCTTTCCGCCACGGACGCCTATTTCATCAGCACCAGCGCCGTCTGCGTCACGGGGCTGGTCCCCCTGAATGTTCATGAACACTTCACCAATTACGGACAGACCATTTTGCTGGTGCTTTTCCAAGTGGGAGCTTTCGGCATCATGACGTTCACTTATTTCGTCTCCCTGATGGTTGGCCAGGGGTTGAGCCTGCGTTCCAAGGTAACCATCAGCAACCTGCTGGATGAAGAAGGCATTGCCCAGGTAGACCGGTTCATCAAGAATATTATTGCCGTCACGTTCGGAGTGGAAGCGCTGGGCGCCATAGGCCTCTATTTTTCCTGGAGACATGTTCCGGGGCTGGAGGGAGACACGCTCTGGTGGTACGCCGTCTTCCATTCCGTTTCCGGTTTCTGCAATGCGGGATTCAGCCTGTTTGCGGATAACCTGGCCACACCGGGCGTAGCCTACAATATGGGCGGCCAGATTACCATCATGGTCATGGTGCTTTGCGGCAGCCTAGGATTCGCCATGTATCTGGAAATCGTCCGCCGGGCCAGAGTCGCACTGGGCTGGGATGCCCGGAACACCGTCAGCCGCCACTGGTCCACATACAGCTGGCTGGTCGTACGCATGACCGCCGCTCTGGTGCTTGGCGGCGGGCTGATCCTGTTCCTGATTAAAATAATTGACGGCAGCCTGTTTACGTCTGCCGATCCGTGGTACTGGATTTTGTGGGAGAGCCTGTTCAATGCAACGGCCCGCACAGCAGGATTCAACATTTCGGACATGGCGCTCAACAGCGCTCCATACGCCCTGTTTCTGGGAGCTCTCATGTTCATCGGAGGCAATCCCGGTTCCACCACGGGAGGGGTCCATACCACCGCATTTGCCGTTTCCTGCGGGGAGGTGGCGCGCATTTTACAGGGCAAGAAAGACGTGGTCATGCACAAGCGCCGGATTGCCCGCAATGTGGTGGAACGGGCCGTCATCACCGTCATCCTGGCCGGAGCCTGGGTAGGTATGATGACTACGGTCATGTGTTTTGCAGAACCGCGGTTGAGTCTGGAACGCCTGTTTTTCGAAGTAGTCAGCTCTTTCGCCACGGTAGGCTTTTCATGGAACGTCACTCCGGAACTCAGTGATGCCGGCAAATGGATCATCGTGTTCAACATGATTGTGGGCCGTGTGGGCATGGTGGCTTTCGTGCTGGCCTTCATGAAACAACCAACCAAATCCCCCCTGCGGTATCCGGAAACCAGACTGCCGCTCAGCTGACCCGGGGCATTACCCCCATTTTCATGACATGTGCGGAAGCAAACGCATTTCTTTCTTGCAAGAAAACATTTTAATTCAAAAATATTTGGCCTTTAGCGCCTGCCCTTGGCGGATCATGCCCGCAGGCTGCCCCCGCTATGAATAATCCTTCTTTTACTTCCTATCAAAAGATATGGCTCATGTCATACCCCCTCATGATCAGCCTGATCATTGAGCATATGATCGGCCTGACGGATGCCGTCTTCCTGGGGCGCGTGGGAGACGTGGCGCTGGGAGCATGCGCTCTGGGCGGCGTGTATTACATGGCCATGTTCATGCTGGCATTCGGCTTCGGCTTTGGCGCACAAATCATCATTGCGCGCCGCAACGGGGAACGCCGTTACAACAGGATTGCCCCCACCATGGTTCAGGGCTGTTATTTCATGCTGGTCCTGGCGGTAGCTCTTTTTGCCGCATCCCAATATTTTTCCCCCATCATCCTGCGGGACATCATTGAATCCCCACAGGTGTACGGGGCCACAGTGGATTACCTGCACTGGCGCACCTACGGTATTTTTTTCTCCTTCCTCTGCGTCATGTTCCGAGCCTATTACGTGGGGATTACCCAGACGAAGATTCTGACGGTCAATTCCATTGTCATGCTCCTGAGCAATGTCGCGTTAAATTACTGCCTCATTTTTGGGAAAGGCGGCTTTCCCGCCGCGGGCATAGCAGGGGCGGCCATTGCCTCCAGCGTATCGGAAGCAGTCTCCCTTCTCTTTTTCATCATCTACACAAGCATGACGGCGGACAAACGGAAGTACGGTTTCCGCCGGGCATTCACACTCCGCCCCCATCTGCTGAAGGGAATGCTGTCCATTTCCGGATGGACCATGGTGCAATCTTTTATTTCCGTCTCCATCTGGTTTATTTTTTTCCTGGCGATTGAACATTTGGGGGAACGCCCGCTGGCCGTTACTAACATCGTGCGCAATATTTCCGCCCTGCTGATCATGGTGATCAGCGCTTTTGCCACCACGGCAGGAGCTCTCATCAGCAACCAGATTGGAGCGGGAGAACAGCGCTGCCTGTTCAAAACCTGCGGCATGACCCTCAAACTGACATACGCCATCCTGATCCCCCTGCTCATCATATTGTGCCTGTTTCCGGAGCCCGTCCTCCGTGCCTTCACGGATAGCCCGTCCCTGATTGCCGCCAGCGTCAATTCCGTGTATGTGATGGCTTCTTCCACACTGATCATGGCTCCGTCATTCATCCTGTTCAATGCCGTATCCGGCACAGGCAATACCAAGGCGGGATTCATCATGGAAATGATTTCCCTGGCCGTTTACACGGCCGTCATTTATTACGGCATCATCAGGCTCAAGCCGGATGTGGCTCTCTGCTGGTTTTCCGAACACGTTTACGGCGTTACCCTGATCATCCTGGCATGGTGGTACCTCAAGAGCGGGAAATGGAGAGGCAAAAAGGTTTAGAAGGAACAAGAACGGGGAAAGGCACGAAATAAAGTCCGCTTTCATACAGGCGTCTCCAACGCTCTCCCATTCTCAAAAAGTGCCCTGGTTGGAGAAAAGGCTGCTTTTTGCCCCCAGGTGGCAAAGGGTGACGCATGCTGCTTCCCAATACACCGGATAAAACACGGCCATTCAAACTCCGGAAAATAAGCCCGGAGGATACAAAAACGCCCTGCGGCATCCGCCGCAGGGCAAAAACATCAACACAGACAGGAATTATTCTTCGCCGGAATCCTCTTCGGAATCCCGTTCCTCTTCCGGAGAAGAAGTTTTCTCCTGCTGCTGGAGAGCTGCTTTCTGGGCATGCTTGCGGCGCGCTTCCTCCATCATGAAGAATTCCGCACAGCGGAAAGCGCGGCGGGCCGCCTCACGCGCCGTCTGGTCCATCAGGGAAAGGCCTTCTTCAGACACTTCCGCCAGGAACATTTTCCAGGCTCGGGAAGCCACCTTCTTACAATCCAACTGCTTGAGAGAAGCGGCATCCTGCATGGGCTGGCGGTCTTCGGAACCGCCGCCTTTCTTATTGCGGCGGCGGCGCTTGCGCTTGTTAAAGGGCCCTTCGGAGGCACCGCCCACCGTTTCCGGCTGGGCAAAGACATCTCCGCCATGCTGTTCATGGCGCTCCTGCTGTTCCGCATTGCGATTGGGGCGGAACGATTCCCGCTTGACCTTGACCGGAGCGGCAGCCTGGGGCTTCTGGGGAGCTTCGGGCATCATCTCCTTTTCCACGGGAGCGGAAGGTGCCGGGGCCTCGGAAGGGGCAACAACCGTTTCAGAGACAGGGGCCTTTTCATCAGCCGCCTTTTTGGCTGTTTTCGCGGTTTTCGTCTTCACCGCAGTTTTCGGGGCGGACTTGACCGTTTTGATTTTGGTTTTGGGTACTTCTACGGAAGCGGCGTCAGCAGCAGCTTTTTTTTCAGCTGCGGCGGCCTTTTTGGTAGTAGAGGCCGTCTTTTTGGCCGTCGTCTTGCGAGCAGCCGTTTTTTTAGCTGCGGACGCTTCCGGAGCACCTGTTTCTAATGGTTTTTTTGCCATAAAATTTCAAGTGAAAGAAAGGATTATGAATCAATTCCGGAGATTGTCGAGATTTATCACGGAGCCTCATCCGGAAGAGCCGGGAGATCTTTCAACAGCGCCTTGTACTTTCCCGAATCAAAGGAGCGGCCCCCCACCACCATCGCATTAATAGTAATGGCCAGAGCCTGCGCCATCAGTTCCAGAGCTTCCTGTTCTCCCAGTTTTTCCCGCCCCGTCAGGCGTTCCAGACAGTTTTTGACATAAGCGGTGTCCGGCGACTCCAGCTGCTCCCGAACGGCAGGCACCAGCGTTTCAATCATTTCCTCCGGTATTTCCATGATAGTCCTTTTGTTGCTTTTATTTTACTATGGAACCAAATGAACGCGCATTTTTTCCGGGCAGACATTCTCTCCCGAATGGCATGCGGACGCGGCATTTCCCATTCCAGCCAGGGCTTCTATTGGAAATAACCGCCACCCGGCAAGTTCCTGCTTCCAGTCCATTTCAAGCGGAATATTTTCCGTTTCCCTCACATGGCTCCCATGCGGCTGCGAATGACGGATTGCAGTTCCGTTTCAAATTCCCTCAGGTCGTCCGCCGTAGGTTCTCCAAGCGTAGCGTCCCAGTTGATACGGCCGGTACGGTCAATATCCCATGCGCCCTGGGCGCCGCTCTTGAATAAAACCTTGCCGGCCATCAGGGCGTGGGGAGGCGTTATTTCATCCACAGTTACCTGGGTTTTTCCCAGCAGGGAGGCAGGGGGAGGCATTGTTCCGGGAAGCTCTCCGGGCTGCTCGGTTTCGGGTTCCGGCTCCGGCTGTCTGATGCGGATATCCAGATCCTGAAGAAGGAATCTTGTATCCATGAACGTCAGCTTGATGTTCAAGTCCTCATGCAGCCTTTTCTGGATGGCGTTTAAATCCAGTCCTTCTTCCGCCCAGGTCCGGATGGACCGGATCTGTTCCGGAGATAATTGATCAGGGTTTATCATGATATGTATTTGATTTAGAATGATTTTTTCTATTCGCGGCCAGCCATGCATTCCAGCAGGGAATGAACGCAGGCGAGAAATCCTGCGGACGGCGTTCCACCCACGCCTGGATTTGCTCCGGCGTGAACCACTGCACGCTGTCCACCTCCGCCGCCGGAAAACGAACCTTCCCGGAATACCGCCCTTCATAGAGGGAGATGAATTCCCAGCCGTTATTTTCTCCGGCGTCAAAATCCGCAATTTTCTGCAGCCCGCAGCCGGACACCCCCAGTTCTTCCTTCAGCTCCCGCACCACAGCTTCCTCATAACTTTCCCCGGCATCCAGATGCCCGGCTGCGGAGGAATCCCATTTGCCCGGCTGCCTGTCTTTCCACAGGGACCTTTTCTGGAGAAGCACAGCTCCATGCTTATTGACCAGGAACATATGTACGGCGCGATGACGAAGGCTGCCTTCATGTATTTCCCGACGCGTGCCCTGCCCCGTCACCTGATTGAGTTCGTCCACGATGTCAAACAATTCATCTCCGCTCTGCGCCACATCCTTGAGAGGATTGGTATCATAAACGCGCGCCAATTCCACCCACTGGGACAAATTCAATTCCTCAGCCCTGGAGGAAGGGGAAAGCCCCAGGGAAGCAGCCACGCCCTCCCACGGAGGAGAAGCGGGGAGCTGTTTTTTCAATTGTTTGCGCCGCTGGGAAAAAGCCTTGCGCATCAGTTCATCCATCAGGCGGTCGTCATATGGAGGCAGCTCACGGGCAGGGCGGGGAGTGAGCAGCATCACGGTGGAATCAATACGCGGACGGGGATGAAACGCTTCCGGCGGAATGGTTTTGAGGGCACGGGGAATCCAGTTTTTCTGGATGCGCAGGGACAACAGCCCGAAGGCATCATCATCCGGCGTCGCCAGAATGCGGTCGATAAACTCCTTCTGAAGCATCACCACGGCACGTTCCACAGCACTGGGCCTGGACAGGAAATTCTGGAGGATGGCTCCCCCCGCGGAATAGGGAAGATTGCCAAGGAATTTGACAGGAGCCTCCGCAAACAGCCCCCGCGGATCCCAGGAAGCGCCGTCTGCATGGTGAACCTCCACATGGGGATCACCGGCCCAGCGCTCTTTCTGGTACTCCGCCAGACGGGAATCAAATTCCACCAGAACCAGCTTGCGGCAAAGAGGGGCGGCATGTTCCGTCAGGGAGCCGGTTCCAGGCCCTACCTCCACCACGCAATCCTGCGGCCGGATTTCGAGCTGCTCCACAATCCAGCGGGCCACATTTTCATCCGTCAGGAAATTCTGCCCCAGGGACTTGCTGGGGCGCACTTCATGGTCTTCCAGAACATTCCTGATCTCGGACGGTTTCATAATGGAGTGATGTTCGCAAAAATGCCTGTCAGGAGCCAGTAAAAAGCGGGGCAGTTTCCGGCATGAAAACGGAGAAGCTCCAACCGCCGCAGGCAAAGAACGGAGAGACGGCGGCAAGATATATCGCAAATTGACAAAAAGGGGAAAACATGTCACTTTTACAGGCGTCTGGAACAGGGATTCAGCCTGCCGTGAACCGGAAGGTTCCGCAGACTCCAAAATGTCCGGACGCCTTTGCCGGAGAAAAAGTTAAACCGGCTCAACAGCAAATTTGATAAAATCATGAAAGTACTTGTAACCGGCGGAGCCGGATATATTGGTTCCCACACGGTGCGGCAGCTCGTCAAAACCGGCGCAGACGTGACCGTGCTGGACAACATGGTGTACGGCCACGCGGGAGCCCTCGTGGACCCGGAAGTGAAACTGGTCAAAGGGGATTTGGGAGATGCCTCCGTGGTATATCCTCTCCTGATGAAGGGCAACTTTGACGCAGTGATTCACTTTGCCGCCTTCATCAATGTGGGGGAATCCGTCCAGAACCCCCTCAAGTACTACATGAACAACATCGCCAGGCCCCTCGTCCTTCTGGGCGCCATGCAAGCCGCCGGCGTCAAGCGCTTTGTTTTCTCCTCCACCTGCGCCACGTATGGCGTTCCCACCCAGATCCCTATCCCGGAAACGGAAAAGCAGGATCCTATCAATCCTTACGGAAGTTCCAAGTACATGCTGGAAAAAGTTTGCAGGGACTGCGACCGCGCCTGGGGTCTCAAAAGCGTTTTTCTGCGCTATTTTAATGCCTCAGGCTGCAGCGAAGACGGCTTGATCGGTGAAGACCACGAACCGGAAACCCACCTTATCCCCAACATCCTGCTCACGCTGACCGGGGAAAAGGAATACATCGAAGTCTTCGGAACGGATTACGACACGCCGGACGGCACCTGCATCCGCGACTACATCCACGTCAACGACCTGGCGGACGCCCACTTGAAAGCGGTGGACTACCTGATGAAAGGCGGGGCCACAGAATGCTTCAACCTCGGAACCGGCCTGGGACTTTCCGTCCGGGAAATCCTGGAAACGGCTGAAAAAGTCACCGGCAAAAAAATTCCCGTCCGCTACGGCCCGCGCCGCGAAGGCGACCCGCCCCGCCTGATTGCCAATCCGAAGAAAGCCAAGGAAATCCTCGGCTGGGAAGCCAAGTGCAAGGATGCCGGGGCCATTGTGGAAACCGCATGGAAGTGGATGACCGGCCCGCGCCGCGGCCACTATTAATGCCTCTGCCCGCAAAAGGCCACCCTCTTTTCCGCCCTGCCATGCCCTCCGTGGCAGGGCTTGTTTTTTCAAATTTCTTCGTACGCTCCTCTCCCGGAACCGCTCTTTCTTCCTCTGCCGGCCACAGCTAAAAATATTCAAAGGCAAACGGTTCCCGGCGTGCTGCTTCTCCTTCCCGGCTTCAAAAAGCCTTTTCCATTCCTCTCCGGCAAACCAGAAACACAGCCCATGTCCCGGCAGACGCCCCCGTCGGGTATATGATGCAACCAATATAAGCCGTTCATTATAAAATTCCATTTTGTTCATATCTGGTCATTTACCACCCTATAGACCATCAAAATTTTTGAACTAGCCTCAACCGGGAAAACATTCTATTATTCTCAGGAAGCTTCACATACTGTATGAGCCTGCATATTGAAAGTACTGAAAATGCCCTTGCGGAATTGAAGAAGCAGCGGACCAAGACACTGACCGCCGCCATTTCCGTCTCCTTCCTCGGCATCGCCCTCATGGGCCTCCTCCTCTACCTGGTGCACATCATCGTGGCCGTTCCGGAAGATCCCCCCATGGTCGCCTATGCCACCCAGGAAGGCGACAACCCGGACATCGACACGCCGGAAGTTACCCAGACCACCCAGCGCCCCAGCAGTTCCTCCACCTCCGCGCAGGTGAAGGTCATCGCCGCCGTCGCCACGGCGGACGTCGCGGTGGTCAACCCGGATATTGAGGTGGACGTCCCCTCGGAAGAACTTTCCATGGGCATCGACATCGGCGACGGCTTCGGCACCGGCACGGGCGACGGAGACGGGGGAGGCATTCCCGGCATCATCTCCAAGCGCTGCGATTTGAACGACCGCATGAAGCGCATCACGGAAAACGGGGGCACTCCGCAGTGCGAGGAAGCCGTAGTCAAATCCCTCCGCTGGCTGAAAAAACAGCAGAATAAAGACGGTTCCTGGGGCGGGGCTCCCCATAATTACAAATGCGCCATGACGGGCATGGCTCTCCTCTCCTACCTGGCCCACTGCGAAACGCCTCTTTCCGAAGAATTCGGGGAAACTGTCCTGAAGGGCATTTCTTTCCTGGTGGATCAGGGCATGAAAAATCCCGTTCTCTCCCTGGTTCCCCAGAGGAACGAAGTCAGCTATGACCACGCGGTAGCCACCTATGCCCTGTGCGAAGCCTACACCTTCTGCAAGCAGATGGACATCCCCTCCATCTCCAATCTGGAAAAGGTCGTCGTAAAAGCCGTGGACAGGATTATTGACGCCCAGTGCCCCAACGGGGGTTGGGGCTACAGCTACAACAACAAGATTAATCCGGACATCGACCTTTCCGTCACCGGATGGAACGTACAGGCCCTCAAGGCTGCCGAACACGGCGGCATCAAGCCTACCAAAGGGGAAATCCGCTCCACGCTGCGCAAGGCCTCAAGCTACGTGCGCAAGAACGTCATGCCGGACGGTAAGTTTTCCTATAAGGAAAACGGCAATATGCCCCGTTCCTCCCTGGTAGGCGTGGGCGTGCTTTCTCTGCAAATGACGGGCAACGGCTCGGACAGCGCCGCCCGCAAGGGTCTGGACTGGATCAAAAACAATGTCAAAAACCTCCAGTGGGGCCAGGGAAGCGGCACGGAAAACGTCAAGAGCAATCTCTACATGCATTACTACTGCGTGCAGGCTGCCATGAACCGCGGAGGAGACGTATGGACCTCTTACAACAAAGCATTCCGGGACGCCGTGCTCAGCGGCCAGAATGCGGACGGCAGTTTCCGGAAAAATGACGTAGGATACGTTTCCGGCATGAGCAATAAATCTGAAAACATCTACCGCCAGTGCCTGGCAACGCTGATGCTGGAAACCTATTACCGTTTCCTGCCCGGTACGGGAGAAGGCACCAAGAACTCCTGAGGCATCCCTCCGAATAACGAAAAGAGCGCCGCGGGAAAAGGTTCTGCATGCGAGAAAACGAACCTTCTTCCGGCGGCGCGCAAATTAAATCCTGACTTGACCGCAGAGGTTTCTCTTGTTATTCATATGGTTTCCATTTTCTAACGACGTGAATAACAATTCTTCCATCCTTTTCGGCCTTTTTGATGAATTTCTTTGGATCCGGTGTTCCGGACGCGGAAGTTTTGCCAATAGTCCGACTGTCAAATCCCTGGGGGACGATTACATCGCTTCCGGAGGGCGTCTGATCGTCATTGATCTGGAAACTTGCTCCGGAATTGACTCCACCTTCATGGGCACTCTTGCGGGCCTGTCCCGACGGCTGCTTCCCATCGGGGGATCCGTCCAAATCGCTTCCCCGAGCGAACGCTGCCTGAGCGCCCTGGAAAGCCTGGGGCTGGACGCCCTGCTCAGCATTGAACCGCCCACAGCCCCCTGGAGGGGAAAAGTAGAGCAGATACGTGCCGCCCTGGGTACTGAAAATGCCCCTTCCGTTCACTTGGATGCCAAGGAGCAAACTCTCCACGTTCTCAACTCCCATTTGACCCTGAGCGAAATGAGCGAAGAGAACGAAGAAAAATTCCGCAACGTAACCGACTGCCTGAAAGAAGAATTGGAACGGCAGAAAGATCAATAAAAATACCTCCCCTCCACATGGACCTGCGCTCCATGGCCTCCCTGTATGAGGAAGCCCTTTCCGCAGCAAGGGAAGAAGGGCCGGCCGCCGTCAGGGAACATTCCGTTTCCAATCATTCCGCCCTTCCGGACGAGCGGACTCTTCAGCTTCTTCTTCTGGAAGGATTATTCGGAACCTCTTTTACGGATGATTCAGGCAGGGACGTTCACATTCTGGATTTCGGGAACTGGAATAAATCCGCCGGACCGGACTTTCTAAACGCCAGGATATGCATTAATGGCGTCCCGCAATCGGGAGATATCGAACTGGATTCCACGCCGGAAGACTGGGAACGCCACGGGCACGGTTCCAACCCGGGGTTTAACGGCGTTATCCTGCACCTCGCCTGCGCGCCCAGCCGCAGGAAATGGTTCACCCGCAATGCCAGGCATGAACGCGTTCCTCTGGCTGTCATTCCCCCCGCTACGCTGGCGCGGTCAGGAACATCCCCTTCCGGCAACGCCCCGGTACGCCACTGCCGCCACTCCGGACTGCTGGCATCCATGGCTCCGGAGTTTCTGGAAACACTCCTCCAATCAGCGGCAGCCTACAGGTTCCGGAACAAGCACCGCCGCCATGCGGAACGCGCCAAATACGCAGGAGAGGAACAGGCCCTTTTTGAAAACCTGGCGGAAACGCTGGGCTATCACGCCAACAAAACCGCCATGCGCCACCTGGCCCTGCGGGCGCCCCTGCGTTCCATCCGGAACTGTCCGGAAGCCCTGCTTTTCGGTACGGCGGGCTTCCTCCTTCCCGTTCTTCCGGCCTCCTGCACACCGGAAGCCGTAGAACTCCACAAAAAACTCTGGGCTCAATGGTGGCCCCTGCGGGCGCAATTTGAACTGGCGCCGGACCGCTCCTTTCCCTGGACGTATTCCGGCAACAGGCCGGCCAACCATCCGCAGAGGCGCGTAGGGGCTCTGGCCGTCATCGCAGCAGATTTTGATGCGTTTAAGCGTCTTTGCCTTGCCGGACATACGGAAGAGCTGACGAAGTACCTCTCCTCCCTTACACACCCCTACTGGAGCACCCATGTAACGCTTCCTTCCCCACCGTCTCCCCGCCCCATGGCCCTGATGGGCCGGGATAGAATTCTGGACTTCATCATCAACCACCTTCTTCCGATGAAAGATGACGAACATGCATGGAAGCATTATCTTTCCCTCCGGGCCGGACAGGCGGGAACAAAAGTCCTCTCCGTCCACCAATCCCTGCTGGGCGGCAGGCCGGATGCACACGCCTTTCTTGCGAAAGCCTGGCACCACCAGGCATTGCTTCAAATTCACGAAGACCTGTGTTCCCTCCATTCCTGCGCCATTTGCTCCCTGCTCAGGCAGATGGAAAAGAAATGAGAGCGCAGCCCTTCTTTCCTTAAGACGGGGCGAAGAACCGCCCCCTGCGAAAACCCTTCCCAATCTTTACATCCCGAGAGGAATTCCTTCTTTCGGAACGCGCCATTCAGCAAGCTCCTCCTTTGAAACAAATAACGTCCCTTCCGCAAAGGTCCGGGATAAAAAAGGCTCCCAGCCCTAACGAAAGGACTGGAAGCCATGACTATTTTTAGTTCCCGAACTAAAACCGGATTATGGATTTCCTTTTTTACCTGGCCGCGGGCTGCGAAGTTCCCGCTCCCGATTTCAGCGGCAGGGTTTTCATGCGGGTCATCTTCCCGTTGACGCGCACGGGCAACACCTTGGGTTGGGCGGAATACAACTTCACGTTGCTTACCTTGCCGTCCTTCCAGGAAAAATCCACCGTGACGTTGCCCCGGGCTTTCAGCCCTTTCACGGAACCTTCAGGCCACGCTTCCACGGGAGAGGGCATGATGTCCAGGCCCCCGGCATGGGATTGCACCAACATTTCACAAATGCCGCCTACAATGCCGAAGTTGCCGTCCATCTGCATAGGGGGATGAGTAGTCAGCATATTCGGCAAAGTGTTGAATTTCAAGAGTCCCTGAACCATTTCATGAGCCTTGTTCCCCTCGCCCAGGCGGGCCCACAGAGCCGTGCGCCACGGCCACGTCCAGGAACGGCGGCTGTCTCCGGTCGTGCCTCGCCATTCCAAGGAAAGGCGGGCGGCTTCCGCCAGCTTGGGCGTCTTGAGCTTGCTGATCTGGTTGCCGGGGAAAACGGCAAAAAGGTGGGACGTATGGCGGTGATCCGTCTTGGGAATGCGGTCAATCATCCATTCCTGAAGATTTCCTTCCTTGCCTATCTTGTTGCCGGCCAGCCTTTTCAGCTTGCCCTCCAGGCTCTTGGCCCAGGCGGCGTCCTTGCCCAGAATGCGGGCGGCTTTGATGGTATTGGAGAAAAGCTCCGCAATGAGCTGCTGGTCATGCATCACACCGTCTTCACGCGGCCCATGTTCGGGAGACCAGCCATTGGGAGCCACCAGAGTTCCGGCTTTCACATCGGCCAGATCCTTCTTCTCCTCTTCGCTCGGATCCTTGCCGTTTGTCTTGAACCCTTCGCCCCCGGCTCCCAGTTCCTTCAAATGGTCTTCCCAGAAATGACAGATTTCCTTCATCAGGGGATACGCCTGTTTTTCCAGATACTTTCTATCACCGGTAAATGCATAATGTTCCCATATATGCAGCGCATACCAGGCCGCACCGGGAATGTTCCACTGCCAGCCGTTGCCACCGAAGATATTCTGGGAGGTGCGCACCGTCCAGCCGCGCACGGGTTTGCCGTCCTTGGTATTGAACCCCTTGTTCGCCTGGGAAGCGTCCCGGCAGCCGGGAGCCATTGCCTCCACATAATTGACCAGGGCCTCATGGCATTCGGAAAGATTGGCGGGTTCCGCCCCCCAATACGCCATCTGGACGTTGATGTTGTTATGGTAGTCGCAGGCCCACGGCGGTTTGACATAATCATTCCACAACCCCTGCAGGTTGGCCGGGAGCGTGCCGGGCCGGGAACTGGACAACAGCAGATAGCGGCCGAACTGGAACATGGTTTCCTCCAGATCGGGGTCTGCCGGATTTTTCTTATAGGCCTCCAGACGCTTTGGCGTAGGCAGCTTGGCTACATCCTCCTCCGTTTTTCCGAAGTTGACCTTCACCCGGTCAAACATGGCCTTGTACTGGGAAATGTGGGCCTGTTTCAGGGCGGCATAATCCGCAGAAGCGGCTTTGGCCGCATAACGGTCCAGCTTCCTGGAGGGAGATTCACCCTTCCAGTCCTTTTTATAATCCATCAGGTAATCCGTCTCCATGGCGATGGCGACCATGCAGGAATCCGCATTTTTCACGGAAATTTTATCTCCCGAGGCAGAAAGCGTACCGCCTTTGGGACGGATCAAAACGCGGCCTTCATAATTCATGCCGTTTTTCAACATCCCCTTCCAGGTGATGACGGATCCCTTGGCGGAAATATCTGCTCCAAGCTGGCTGTTAACGGAAAAATCCGCGCTGAATTGGCCGGGTTTGCTGGCTTTATAGTTCAGCACCAGGACGTTGGCAGGCGTGCTGGAGAATGCCTCCCGGTCATACGTTACGCCGTCCGCCTTGTAATTCACTTTATGAATGCCGTCCCGGAGATCCAGGGAGCGCGTAAAATCTTCCACAGACAGGGAAGCCGGCTGGTCGCCTTTTTTAAAGTCCACAAACAAATCCCCAAAGGGAAGATAGTTGCCGAACTGGTTCGTTCCGGCATCAGGCCCGTAACCGTACCCTCCCCCCGGATTGGCTCCTCCGGACCAAAGGCTGATTTCATTCAGGGCCAGCCGCTCGCGGCCGGGAGCGCTGAAAATCATGGCTCCAACGCGACCATTGCCAATGGGATACCCCTCCGCTTCCCAGACGGAGGCAGGCTTTCTGTACTTGCCAAAACTGCCCTCGGAATTTTTGTCTTCCTGCGGATAAACAACTACGGCCGGTTCATCAGACCAGATCAAATTAGAGGCGGAAGGCTTATCCAGAGCCCCCCACCCGAAAGAAACGGCACTTACCGCCACGGCAGATAAATATAGAGATTGGAAATGCATGCTTTAATAAACAATGTCACATATTTACTGCCT
>ERZ773193.1671-NODE-1671-length-26845-cov-4.098619_pt1 | contig 26845 bp, 16 predicted proteins | sample MGYA00511110_ERZ773193 | MGnify/ENA primary metagenome ERZ773193 (study PRJEB29015, sample SAMEA2737784) | human gut metagenome | biome: human gut; feature: human-associated habitat; material: faeces | place: China | collected 2012 ...
TTGCCCATGCGCGCAAAAGTGCGTCGCGACAATCTGGGGCCCGTCCCCCTTAATATTTATAAATATGCAGGTCAGCGAGGTTGCTAGCGATGTGCCAGCGGATGCGCCGCCAGATAGACCTCGGTCAGTTGCGTGCGGTCGACATGCGTGTAGACCTGCGTGGTCGAAATGTCGGCATGGCCCAAAATCTCCTGCAGCACACGCAGGTCGGCACCGCCCGCGAGCATGTGGGTGGCAAAGGAGTGGCGCAAGGCATGGGGATGGAGCCCCACCAGCCCCACCTGGCGCCCATACCGCTCGCATATCGCATGCACGGCCTGGCGCGACAGGCGACGTCCGTTCTTATTTAAAAAGACCGCCGAGGTCTCGGTTCCGCGGGCATGGGCCGCCAAGCGAGAACGTCCCTCAGTTACATAGAGCGTCAGAGCTCGCGCCGCGCTTCCCACCAGTGGGGACAGGCGTTCCTTTGAGCCCTTACCGCGAACGAGTACAAAGCCATCGTCAATATGGATATCGCCCACATCGAGCCCAACCAGCTCACTCACACGCAAACCGCATCCGTAGAGCACTTCCAAGATGGCATGGTCGCGCAGTCCCATCTCGCCCTCGGGAAAGTCTTGATCGAGCAGCGCCGAGACATCCTCCACCGATAGATACTCCGGCAAACGCTCAGCCTTTTTAGGCAGGCGCAACGCCGCCGTCGGGTTTTGGGCCACGGCCCCATCGCGCACCAAAAAGGCATGCAGGCCCTTCACGGCAGCAAGCGCGCGCTCCACCGAGGCGTCGGAATAGCCTCCGTCGCGGCGATCGGCGACAAAGCCCTCCACGACCTGACGGGTCACCTCTTCAAAAGACACAATACCCGCCCGCTCCAGATAGGCGCAGTACGTCGTCAGGTCACGACGATAGGCCACAATCGTGTTGCGCGCCAAGCCCCGCTCGACCGCGAGGTAATCAAGATACTCCCCCGCCGCCACGGCGAGCGACGAGGGAGTAGCTTCGGTATGTTCCTTATTCGCCGGCACCCTTAGTCCGTAGCGAGGTTCATGGGCGTCACCTGCAGACGGTCGACACCCTCGTGCTGGCCGATCGAGGCACGCACGAACTCTCGGAACAGCGGCTGCGGGTTGGTCGGGCGGCTCTTGAACTCGGGGTGAGCCTGGGTTGCCACATACCACGGATGCACGTCGCGCGGCAGCTCGACCATCTCGACCAGGCGCTCGTCGGGCGACAGACCCGAGATAACCAAACCGGCGTCCTCGAGCTGGTCGCGGAAGGCGTTGTTGAACTCAAAGCGGTGACGGTGACGCTCGTAGACGAGTTCCTCGCCATATGCCTCGCGAGCAAGAGTATCGGCGGCGAGCTTGCACGGATAGGCGCCCAGGCGCATGGTGCCGCCCTTCTCGGTCACGTCCTCCTGCGAGCTCATCAAATCGATGACGCTATACGGACCGTCCGGATCAAACTCGGAGGAGCTGGCACCGGCAAGGCCAACGACATTGCGGGCGAACTCGCACACGGCGACCTGCATACCCAGGCAAATGCCCAGATACGGAATCTTGTGCTCACGGGCAAACTCGGCCGCGAGGATCTTGCCCTCCAGGGCGCGCTTGCCAAAGCCGCCGGGAACCAGGATGCCCGAGGCGTCGCCCAGAACCTCGGAGACATTCTGCTCGTCGAGGCTCTCGCCGTCGACCAGCTGGACGTCCACATGGCGATCGTAGAAGACGCCCGCATGGTGCAGGGCCTCGATAACCGACAGGTACGCATCGGGCAGCTGCGTGTACTTACCCACGACGGCGATCTTCACCTTGTCGGCGTGATGGTTGGCGTGATTCTGTTTGCGCAGGAACTCGTTCCACTCGCTCATGTCGCGCTCACGCGGATCCAGACCAAGGCGCTCGCAAATGCGCAGGTCAAAGTCCTGCTCGGCAAGCAGCTGCGGAACATCGTAAATGCTCGCGCAGTCCTCGTTGGTAAAGACGCAATCGGTGTCGACGTCGCAGAAGCTTGCGATCTTTCCGCGGATAGCGTCATCGATATGGTGGTCGGAGCGCAGCACGATGATATCGGGCTGGATGCCAAAGCTGCGGAGCTCCTTGACGGAATGCTGCGTGGGCTTGGTCTTGACCTCGTGGGCGGCGGCGATATAGGGAACGAGCGACACGTGGATGTAGCAGACGTTCTCGGGGCCGGCCTCCTTGCGGTACTGACGGATGGCCTCGACAAACGGTTGGGACTCGATGTCGCCGATCGTGCCGCCCAGCTCGGTGATGACTACATCGGAGCCGGTCTGCTCCTCGATGCGGCGAAACTTGTCCTTAATGGCATTGGTGACGTGGGGAATCACCTGCACGGTACCGCCCAAAAAGTCGCCGCGACGTTCACGGGCGATTAGGCTTTTGTAGATGGCACCGGTCGTAAAGTTGGAATCGCGGGTCAGGTTCTCATCAATAAAGCGCTCGTAATGGCCCAGGTCCAGGTCGGACTCGTAACCATCCTCAGTAACGAAGACCTCACCATGCTGGAACGGGCTCATGGTACCGGGGTCGACGTTCAGATACGGGTCGGCCTTCTGCATCGTTACTTTGTAGCCACGCGACTTGAGCAGACGGCCCAGCGAGGCCGCGGTGATACCCTTGCCCAGGGACGAAACCACGCCACCGGTTACGAACACATGCTTGGTCATATTGAGTTACCTGCGCTTCCCGTAGAAGTTGTTTATCCACATCTTACGGGTCTTCATTGTAATACTCGCGCCGCGGACCGTTCGCAATTTTTCTCGCGTGCGATTGCATTTCTCAATCTTGAAACAAAACGCCGCCCAGTTTCCCAAGCGGCGTCGCTATGGCAAGGGTTACATGCTGCTATCGATCAGCAACCTCGTCCTCAAGCATTTCTTGAACGAGCATGCCGGTACGGACGCCCTCAAGATACCACTCGCCACGTTCGGTGAGGCAAATGCCATTTGCAAGCTGACCGCCGTCGTCGCTATAACGCGAGACGACATCAATCATGCCTTCGGAATCCAAGCGATCGATTGCGGCGCGGGCACGATACGGCGAAACCCCCACGCGCTCGGCAAGCGTTTTGCGCGAGAAACCATACGGCCCGCCATTGTCTTCGGTTTGCTGGTCGATCTCCATCAACACCAGCACCTCGACACGCTTCATATCGTTGACACTCGCACGACCCTTGCCCGCCATAGCAGCCTCCTCAAACCGAGCACGAGCATCTAACGCGCCGTGCGCGACCGACACACCTCACGATGGCAGGTAATATCCATCATGCGGCATCCCGCTAAGGATGAAACAGTTACGGTTATTGTATACCGCTCAAATTGTTTCTAGGCAGGTAAACGGCTATTTTTCGCCGAAATAGGCGCTTTATTGATCAAAAAGCCGTACCGGGCGCTAACTCGATACGGCCAAAATGCAATGCAATTACCGCGGTGCTTCAAACTTAGCGATGGAAGAAACCGCGGCGCTCAAACTTGGGCTCGCAGCACACGTTGATACCCAGTTTGCGCAGTACCGTCTCGTCCGTCGGCGAGATGATCACGCTAAAGAAGGCATCGCAACCGCGCAACTGCTCCAGGCCCGAAAGGACGCGAGCGGCCGTCTCACTCGTGGCCGAGGTGATCGACAGCGCCATAAGCGTCTCGTCGGTGTGGAGGCGCGGGTTTTTACTTCCCAGGAAATGCGTCTTGAGCTTGCTGATGGGCTCGATCGCCTCATCGCTAATGACCTCGAGCTCAAGGTCGACGCCCGAGACATGCTTGAGGGCGTTCATAATGAGCGAACTTGCGGCGCCCAGGCGCGTGGAGGTCTTGCCGGTCACCACGGAGCCATCGGGCATGACCATGGCACCCACGGGACCACCCGTCAGCTGCTCCCTGGTGAGGGCCGCCGAGCGCGCCGGTGAGTAGTTCTTATCGATGCCGGCTTTCTTCATAATAATCTTGAGACGGTCGACTTGCTCATCGCCCACGCCGGTACGGCGCACATTTTCGACCGCGGTAAAGTAGCGGCGGACGATCTCCATCTTGGAAGCGTCGCGGCAGGCATCGTCATCGGTGATGGCAAAGCCAACCATATTGACGCCCATGTCCGTAGGGCTCTGGTAGGGGCTCTTGCCCAGGATCTTTTCCATCAGGGCACGGACTACCGGGAAGGCCTCGACGTCGCGGTTGTAGTTGACCGTGGTCTTGTTGTAGGCCTCAAGGTGGAACGAATCGATGATATTGGCGTCGTCGAGGTCAGCCGTGGCGGCCTCGTAGGCAATATTGACCGGATGCGTCAGAGGAAGATTCCAGACCGGGAAGGTCTCAAACTTGGCATAGCCGGCGGCGGTACCGTGCTTATGCTCGTGATACAGCTGCGAGAGGCAAGTGGCGAGCTTGCCCGAGCCGGGGCCGGGCGCCGTCACGACGACGAGCGGACGGGTGGTCTCGACAAACTCGTTCTTGCCGTAGCCATCGTCGGACACGATCAGATCGACATCGTGCGGATACCCCTCGATGGGATAGTGCAGCTTGGCGGGAATACCGAGCGCGTTCAGGCGGTTGCGGAACACATCGGCAGCAGGCTGGCCGGCGTACTGGGTGATGACCACAGCCGCGACGGCAAAGCCGTTGCCGCGGAACAGGTCAACCAGGCGCAGCACATCCTCGTCATAGGTAATACCAAGGTCACCACGAGCCTTGTTTTTCTCGATGTGGTTCGCGTTGATCGCGATGATAACCTCGACATCGTCGGCGATGCTCTTGAGCATGCGGAACTTGCTGTCCGGTTCAAAACCCGGTAGCACGCGGCTCGCATGATAGTCATCGAACAGCTTACCGCCAAACTCCAAATAGAGCTTGCCACCAAACTGCGAGATGCGCTCCTTAATGTGAGCAGCCTGCAGCTCGATATACTTCGCGTTGTCGAAACCCTGGCGCATGTATGGCTCCCGTCCCGTTTCGTAAATTAAGTTCCTACGCGATTATAACGGAGCCCGCCCTCCCCGATAACCAGACCATCAACAGGCACCAACCCAACACGCCCACCGCAACCGCCGGGGACCCGGGGTAGCTAATTTAGGGCAGGGAACAAGTCACTCCGCACAAACAATGGAAACGTCACAGGCAGAGCCGAAGCCAGCGAACAGGCGCCAGAGCGAGCAAGCTACCCCCTGCACCAACAATGGAAAGCGCCGCAGGCAGAGGACGGACAGCGAGCGACGTCCAGAACGTACAAGTTGGCATGAAAAAGGCAAGGCATAGACCTTTTGGTCATGCCTTGCCTTTTGAATGATAAATTGTCGTTCTGGGCGGCGCGCAGCGTCAACTGGTTGCGCGGTTTGGTAAAACCGCGCAACACAAAAGCGCCCCCTCCCGCGCACGGAACGGGAGGAGGCTAAAGGTAGGAGTCTACCGGTGGGGTTACCCCACCGGACAGACGATGACCAGGTGATCCTTTACAGGATCGTCATGGTTTCCGTGGGGTACCCAAGGGGTACTTAGAGCATCACGCAAGCGATGGTCAGGATGACGGCGCAGACGACGGAGAGAGCGACGATGAGCTTAAGAGCAAACTTGAGCCAGGTCGTCCACTCGATCTTGGCCAGGGCAAGACCGCCCATGATGGCGCCAGAGGTCGGGGTGAACAGGTTCACGACACCGATGGCGGCGGAGAAGATCATGACCATGACCTCGGGCGAGAAGCCGAGCTTAACAGCCAGCGGTCCCATGATGGGCATGGAGACAGTAGCCATACCGGAGGTCGAGGGGATCAGGAAGGACAGGCCGAAGTAGACCAGGAAGCTCATGGGAGCGAAGATCACGCCGGACAGGCCAGCCAGAGCATTGGCGGCAGCGTCGAGGACGTAGACGTCGAGGCCGGTGCTAGCCATGAGGACGGAGATACCACGGGCAAGAGCGATGACGAGGACAACGGACATCATGTCGGCAGCGCCGGTGATGAAGGTGTTGACGATCTGCTTCTCGGAGAGGCCACCGATGATACCGATCAGGATAGCCATGAGGAAGAACCAAGTGGAAGCCTCGTCGAAGTACCACTGGCCAATGGGCAGGCCGGTGATCAGGGCAGACCAGCCCTGAACGATGGCGTTACCGTCGGCGTCATAGACAGCGCCAGCATCGAAGAAGTTGGCGACGCCCTCGTTGAGGTCGGCCAGCGGGATGAAGCCGACGATCATGACGACGAAGGTGAAGGCAAAGGCGATCAGAACACCCTTCTGACGACCGGTGAGCTTGACCTCCTTGTTAACCTCGGAAGCAGCCTTGCCGTGAGCCTCTTCGGCGTCCTTGAGCTCCTGCATCGAAAGGATGGTGGAACCCTTGTCAGCCTTGACCTTCTTGGCATAGCTCATGACGAAGAAGATGGACATGGCAGTGGTAACAATCCACAGGACGGCACCGAGGCCGATGATGATGGACTGGTTGACCTCAATGCCAACGCCGGTCAGAGCGTCGACGGCAGCGCCGACGGCGAACGGGTTAACCGTGGAGCCCAGGCAGCCGCAGCCAGCGCCGAGCAGGACGGTGGCAGCACCGACCATAGGGTCGAAGCCAGCGGCCATCATGGTAGCGGCAAGCAGGGCGTAGAAGGGAACGGTCTCCTCGCACATACCATAGGTGGTACCACCGAGGGAGAAGATGAGCATCAGCACGGGAATGAGCATGATCTCATTGCCCTTAAGCTTCTGCACCAGAACGGCAATGCCGTTGTCCAGGGCGCCGGTCTCGGTCATCATGCCGAGGAAGCCGCCGAGGATCATAACGAAGAGGCAGACGGGCAGAGCGTCAGCGAAGCCCTTGACCGGGGCGGTGCAGAAATCGCTCAGGCGGGCAGCGGTAACCTCGCCACCGGACGTACCGGAGACGATAACGGTAACAACCGCGACGATTGCCAGCAGAGCAAGAAGAATGGTGAACGATGAAGGCATACCGCGCTTTTTCTTAGCGGTCTCAGTCATAGTTCTCATCCCCCCTTCATAAATCATTTACTGATCTCGCCCGAAGCGGCTCTTCCGTGCCGTGCATGTCGCTCAGTGCGAGATTTTTACCAGACAAAAGCGCTCGGGGTGCGCAGCAATGCACCCCGAGCGAGATGCTAGAAGCTCTTACTTGAGCGTAGCGTACATGACAGCCTTGATGGTGTGCATGCGGTTCTCGGCCTCGTCGAAGACCTTGGAAGCGGGGCTCTCGAAGACCTCGTCGGTGACCTCCTGCTCGGTGATGCCGAACTGCTCGCACTTCTCGGCGCCAATCGTGGTGTTGGTGTCGTGGAAGCTGGGCAGGCAGTGCAGGAAGATGGCACCCGGGTTGGCCATAGCCATGACCTCGGAGGTGACACGATACGGAGTGAGCTGAGCGATGCGCTCGGCCCAGACCTCGTCGGGCTCGCCCATGGAGACCCACACGTCGGTGTAGAGAACGTCGGCACCGGCGACGCCGTCCTTGACGTCGGTGGTCAGCTTGATGGTGCAGCCGTTGGCCTCGGCGATGGGCTTGCAGGCCTCGATGACGTCATCGGCGGGCATGCACTCCTCGGGGCCGCAGGCCACGAAGTTCATGCCGAGCTTGGAGCAGACGACCATGAGGGAGCGAGCAACGTTGTTCTTGCAGTCGCCCATGAAGACGAGGGTCTTGCCCTTGATGTCGTAGTTGAAGTTCTCCTGGACGGTCAGGATGTCGGCGAGCATCTGGGTGGGATGCCACTCAGTGGTCAGGCCGTTCCACACGGGCACGCCGGACTTAGCAGCGAGCTCCTCGACGTCGTCCTGGGCAAAGCCACGGAACTCAATGCCGTCATACATACGGCCAAGAACGCGAGCGGTGTCCTCGATGGACTCCTTCTTGCCCATCTGCGACGAGCCCGGATCGAGGTAGGTGACGCCCATGCCCAGATCCATGCCGCCGACCTCGAAGGCGCAGCGGGTACGAGTGGAGGTCTTCTGGAAGAGCAGGACGATGTTCTTACCCTCGAGATAGCGGTGCGGAACGCCAGCGCGCTTCATATCCTTGAAGTTCTTGGAGAGCTTGAGCAGGTACTCGATCTCCTCGGTGGTGAGGTCGAGGAGCTTGAGGAAGCTACGGCCGGAGAGGTTAACACCCATGGTTCGTTTCCTTTCGAAGAAATGAATTACGTAAGTATTAGTGTCGCCCGTTTGACGGGCGAAACCGGTGCGGTTGTAGGGAGACCGCACCGGAAACGGAAAGACTTAGAGGTCCTCGCGCCAGAAGGGCATGCTCATGCAGCGCGGGCCGCCGCGGCCGCGGGAGAGCTCGGCGGAGGGCACGACGAGAAGGTCCAGGCCCTCCTTGTACAGCACGTCGTTGGTGACGGTGTTGCGGGCGTAGACGCAGATCTTGCCGGGCTCGACGCACAGGGTGTTGGAGCCGTCGTTCCACTGCTCGCGGGAGGCCGCGATCGGGTCGCCGCCGCCGCAGGGGATCAGCTTGACCTGGTCGACGCCGGTGGCGTCCTCCAGGACGTGCTCGAGGGTGTCCTCGATCAGGCGGATGTTCACGTCGCCCGGGTTCTTGCCGGCGGTCAGCTCGTAGACGCGCAGGGTGCCCATGATGGCGGGGTGGATCGTGAACTTATCGACGTCGATCTGGGTGAAGACCGTGTCGAGGTGCATGAAGGCGCGCGAGACGGGGATGTCGAAGGCCAGGATGCGCTCGACCTTGGAGTCGGAGTTCCAGAAGATGTTCTGGGCCATGACGTCGATGGCGGCCGCCTGGGTGCGCTGGGAGATGCCGACGGCGAGGGTCTTCTCGTTGATGTTCAGCACGTCGCCGCCCTCGGTGTGGAACTGGCAGTCGCGGCGGAAGTACAGGGAGACGTCCTTGTAGTCGGGGTGGTACTTGAAGACGTACTTGCCGTACAGGGTCTCGCGGTTGCGGGTGACCGAGTACATGCGGTTGAGGTTGACGCCCTCGCCGACGACCGCGAACGGGTCGCGGGTGAAGTAGAGGTTGGGCATCGGGTCGATGATCAGGTCGGACTCGGACTCGGAGTTGACCAGGGAGTCGAGGGTCGTGGACGCCGTGAGGGGCATGTCGATCTCGGCCTTGGTCATGCCGGCCATGGTCTTCTTGACGAACTCGAGGTTGTCCTCGATGGAGTCCAGCTTCTCGCGGACGATCTGCGGCATGTGCTGGCCGCGGATGCCCGCCTCGGCGATGTACTGGTCGGTGAACTCGGCGCGGGCGCCGGGGACCTGGTCGAACACCTCGGCGACGAGGTTCTCGAGGTAGAGCACCTCGACGCCCTGGTCCCTCAGGATCTGGGCGAAGGTGTCGTGCTCCTGCTGCGCGACCTCAAGGAACGGGACGTCGTCGAACAGGAGTCGCTCGAGCTCGTCGGGCGGCAGGTTGAGGAGCTCGTCGCCGGGACGGTGCAGGCAGACCTTCCTGAGCTTGCCGATCTCGGAAGGCACGTGCAGACCTTTCGTCATGGCCTCCTACCTTTCTTTCGGGCCCCTGTCAGGGCCGATTCGTTAGCGCCCCTCCGTGTGAGGCGTTATTGCTGACGACATATTTATATCCAAAATCAGTCCATACTTCCACCTCGCCCCCGAACGGTTTTATATGAGGGGTGAACGGCATACACATATACTTCACGCATGGCACACTTTGATATAATAAAGTGTATTTACGTGCTAAAACGCGTTTTCAGTCCAAATAGCAAATGGAACTTAACTTTATTAAACCACCCTCAAATTGCATATTTCTAATAAAGCTATGAATAGAATCAGCGATTCATGCTACGTCTCAACCATTTTCATTTTTATTCAGAAAAAAGTTTGTCCTATTCATTTCTGGTAAACAAATTACCGTTTACCAGACGCTTGATACCGTTCACCGGAAGCTCAGTATAAGGCCCAGCGGATACCGGCTCGCTTTACGGCCCCATTTGTAACAACTTGACTTCTCGGTATAGAAAAACGAACCCGCTTCCCCTGGGGAAACGGGTCCGTTTTCGATTATCTTCGGCCAATTTGGATAAGGCCCTCGAAAATCGTCGGAATCCTAGCGATCGAACTCCGCCAGTGCCTCGCCCAAAAGCCTCAGGCCCTCGCGAAGAACGTCTTCGCTCGCGCAGTAGCCCAGACGCGCGCCGCAGGGAAGCTCAAAGCGGCTGCCGGGAACCAGCAGCACTCCCCTCTCGGCCAACAGGCGCTTGCAGAACTCCTCATCGTCCTCGGGAATATCCAGCTGGATAAACGAGGTGGACACGCCCTGCGGGGCCGTCCAGGAGACACGATGCTGCGTATCGATCCAAGCCTGCGCGATATCGCGATTGCCAAACACAATCTTGCGGTTGCGCTCGAGAATCTTGTCCTTGTGCTCAAGCACGTAGGTCGCTAGGGCGTCGTTGAACACGCCGCCGCAGATCATGGTGTAGTCACGATACGTGCGGATGCGGTTGGAAACCTCTTCGTCGGCCACGACCCAGCCCACGCGGGCCGCAGGCGTCGAATAGGTCTTGGACACCGAGTTGGTGACGATAGCCTTCTCGTACACGTCAGCCATCGACATAAAGGACTCGGTGTTCTCGAGCGGCAGATACACCTCGTCGCACAGCACGTAGGCGCCCACCGAACGGGCGATCTCGGCAATCTGGCCGAGCGTATCGGCATCGAGCACCGTACCGATGGGATTCGATGCGTTATTGATGCAGATGAGCTTGGTGTTGGGGCGCACCGAGCGCTTGAGCTCCTCGATATCGGGCTTCCAGCCGAGCTCCTCGCGAAGCTCCCAATACTCGACCTCGGCACCGAGCGTACGCGGAATCTCATAGAGCGGCGCATAGGTAGGCCACTCGGCAATCACGTGATCGCCGGGCTCGACAACAGCCATGATGGCATTGAGGTTAGCACCCGTACAGCCATTGGTCTGCAAAATGTGATCGGGATTGACCTCGCGACGATACAGCTTGGCGACTTCGGCCTTAAACTCCGGCGAACCCTCGATCCAGCCGTAATTCATCTTCTCGCGATCCAGGCGCTCGTAGAACGTAGCACCGTCCTGCTCGTCAAGTGCGCGAAGCTCACCCATGGTCAGCGACGAGATCGTCGACTGAGCGATATCCCAGGTAGCACTCTTCTCCCAAACGTTGAGCCATTCCTCAACGCCAATTGTCTTGATATCCATGGCCACCTTATCTGATCTTAATTTAGCGTCAATAAACATGAATGGGACGGTGCGAAAGAACCGCACCGCCCCAATGGGAGACATCTAATGGCAGCTAGATGTTTGTATTAAGACCTGTACGGGTCTTTGAAAACCTTAGAGGTCCTCGCGCCAGAAGGGCATGCTCATGCAGCGCGGGCCGCCGCGGCCGCGGGAGAGCTCGGCGGAGGGCACGACGAGAAGGTCCAGGCCCTCCTTGTACAGCACGTCGTTGGTGACGGTGTTGCGGGCGTAGACGCAGATCTTGCCGGGCTCGACGCACAGGGTGTTGGAGCCGTCGTTCCACTGCTCGCGGGAGGCCGCGATCGGGTCGCCGCCGCCGCAGGGGATCAGCTTGACCTGGTCGACGCCGGTGGCGTCCTCCAGGACGTGCTCGAGGGTGTCCTCGATCAGGCGGATGTTCACGTCGCCCGGGTTCTTGCCGGCGGTCAGCTCGTAGACGCGCAGGGTGCCCATGATGGCGGGGTGGATCGTGAACTTATCGACGTCGATCTGGGTGAAGACCGTGTCGAGGTGCATGAAGGCGCGCGAGACGGGGATGTCGAAGGCCAGGATGCGCTCGACCTTGGAGTCGGAGTTCCAGAAGATGTTCTGGGCCATGACGTCGATGGCGGCCGCCTGGGTGCGCTGGGAGATGCCGACGGCGAGGGTCTTCTCGTTGATGTTCAGCACGTCGCCGCCCTCGGTGTGGAACTGGCAGTCGCGGCGGAAGTACAGGGAGACGTCCTTGTAGTCGGGGTGGTACTTGAAGACGTACTTGCCGTACAGGGTCTCGCGGTTGCGGGTGACCGAGTACATGCGGTTGAGGTTGACGCCCTCGCCGACGACCGCGAACGGGTCGCGGGTGAAGTAGAGGTTGGGCATCGGGTCGATGATCAGGTCGGACTCGGACTCGGAGTTGACCAGGGAGTCGAGGGTCGTGGACGCCGTGAGGGGCATGTCGATCTCGGCCTTGGTCATGCCGGCCATGGTCTTCTTGACGAACTCGAGGTTGTCCTCGATGGAGTCCAGCTTCTCGCGGACGATCTGCGGCATGTGCTGGCCGCGGATGCCCGCCTCGGCGATGTACTGGTCGGTGAACTCGGCGCGGGCGCCGGGGACCTGGTCGAACACCTCGGCGACGAGGTTCTCGAGGTAGAGCACCTCGACGCCCTGGTCCCTCAGGATCTGGGCGAAGGTGTCGTGCTCCTGCTGCGCGACCTCAAGGAACGGGACGTCGTCGAACAGGAGTCGCTCGAGCTCGTCGGGCGGCAGGTTGAGGAGCTCGTCGCCGGGACGGTGCAGGCAGACCTTCCTGAGCTTGCCGATCTCGGAAGGCACGTGCAGACCTTTCGTCATGGCCTCCTACCTTTCTTTCGGGCCTTTCGGCCGAATCTATCAGCGCCCTTCCGTAACGGGCGCTGCTTGCTGACAGCTCTAGTTATATCCAAATTCCACCCGCAATTCCACCTCGCCCCCGAACGGTCAACAAAGTGCGATGAACGGTATATCGCATGTGATTCCCCCATGATGCACTTCGGCGCTCTAAAGTAACTTTTCTAAGGTAAACGCTCTTTTTCCCATAAATTATTCCCCATCGCATCTATAAATCCATGATTCAGAATTGCATAGGTAAAACGGTTTTATGTATATAAATGAAGCTAGCTCACGTTTTGGACCGAATTCGATGATATTCAGCTCACCATCATTCTTATTCACGCATCCCTATCAGTTGAGTGAGAATATTGAACGCCAGCAATAGCGTCGCGAGCGTTAGTTCTATGGCCGGGCATCGTAAGAAATAGGTAAAGATACCGTTCACGCGATACGTCCGTGCCAGCGGTCAACTAAATTGAGACAATAGAATAGAGTTAGGCTATCGTCCCCTGCGGGGACTGAACGGACAGATGCATATGCCGAGCAAAATCGAAAAGAAGCAAGCCGCCGCAAAGCTGCGCAAACCGCCGCGCGACTTCTCGTACACGCAGAACCGAGAGCTTAGCTGGCTGCGCTTTGACAACCGCGTGCTTGACGAGGCCTTCGACGAGACCGTCCCGCTGTTTGAGCGCCTCAAGTTCGTGTCGATCTTCGAGTCCAACCTGGACGAGTTTCTCATGGTGCGTGTGGGCGGCCTGTCCGACCTGGCAGAACTCAAAAAACAGCCCGTGGACAACAAGAGTAATATGACCGCCTCTGAACAGGTCGATGCCGTCATGGCAGAGCTGCCCGAACTCCTTACCCGTTGGGAGTCCATCTTCAAGAGCATCGAGGGCAAACTCGACGCCTTGGGCGTTCACCGCGCTCGCATCGATTCGCTTACGCCCGAGGAGCGCACCTTTGTCACCCGCTACTTCCAGGCCTACGTGTCGCCGGTCATCTCGCCGTTGGTCATTGACCCGCGCCACCCCTTCCCCAACCTGCGCAACGGCGCACTCTATCTAGCTTGCGGACTGGACGGTGTCACGGACGAGGAAAGTCTGCTGGGCCTTATCGAGATTCCCGCCTCGATGAACCGCGTGGTCGAGATTCCCTCGCCCGCCGGCACCTACTCCTACATCTTGCTCGAGGACGTCATTCTTGCCTGCTTGGACAGTTGCTTTGGCTCCTATAAGCCGCTCGACCGCGCTCTGATCCGCGTCACCCGCAATGCCGATATCGACCCGGACGGCGAGGGCGTCGAGGAGGAAGAGGATTACCGCCAGCACATGAAGCGCATCCTCAAAAAGCGTTTGCGCCTGCAGCCGGTGGTGCTTGCCGTCTCCGGTTCGCTCGAGAAGGCGACGCTCAAGACCATCCGCAAAGCGCTCGAGCTTTCGCGCCGCTCGGTTTTTACCTGCGATATCCCACTCGACCTGGGCTATGTCTTTGGCATTGAGGGCAAGATTCCCGAGCACCTGCGCAACGAGCTGCTCTTTACGCCGTTTAAGCCGCAGCCCAACCCCACCATCGATATGACCCGCTCCATCCGCGAGCAGGTACTTCAGCACGACAAGCTGCTCTTTTATCCCTATGAGGCTATGAACCCCTTCCTGGATCTGGTGCACGAGGCCGCCTACGACCCCGAGTGCATCTCACTGCGCATCACGCTCTACCGCGTGGCCAAGCAGAGCCGCCTGTGCGAGTCGCTGATCGATGCCGCCGAGAACGGCAAAGAGGTCACGGTGCTCATGGAGCTCCGCGCGCGCTTTGACGAGCAAAATAACATCGAGTGGGCAGAGCGTCTGGAAGAAGCGGGCTGCACCGTCATCTATGGCTCCGAGGGTTTTAAATGCCACTCAAAGATCTGCCAGCTTACCTATCGCGAGGGTATGGCGCTCACCCGACTCACGCTTTTGGGTACCGGCAACTTTAACGAGAAGACGGCCAAGCTCTACAGCGACTTTATGCTCATGACCGCCCATCCCGGCATCGGCGAAGACGCCAACCTGTTCTTCCGCAACCTGTCGCTGGGCAACCTGCGCGGCGACTACCGCTTTTTGGGCGTGGCGCCCGTCGGCCTTAAGCCGCTCATCATGCGCGGTCTGGACCGCGAGATACAACGTGCGCTCGCCGGCGAGCCCGCCCGCGTGTTCTTTAAGCTCAACTCGCTGACCGACCGCGAGGTCATCGACAAGATCTCCGAGGCATCGTGCGCAGGAGTCCGCGTGGACATGATCATCCGCGGCATCTCGTGCCTGAAGCCCAACATTGCGGGCAAGACCGAAAACGTGCACGTACGTTCTATCGTCGGACGTTTCTTGGAGCACGCGCGCGTCTATGCCTTCGGCGTGGACTCGGACATGATCTACCTGAGTTCTGCCGACATGATGACGCGCAACACCGAGCACCGCGTAGAGATCGCCTTCCCCGTGCTCGACCCCACCTGCCGCGCGCTGGTGCACGAGTACATGGGCGTGCAGCTGCGCGACAACGTGAAGGCACGTAGCCTGACGAGCGACGGCACCTGGGTTCCCGTAGAGCGAAAAGAGGGTGAGAAGCCCTTTAACTCGCAGGAGTTCCTGTTGGAGCGCGCTTATCGCAACGCCGAGTCCGCAGCCGTGGCTTCGGAGCCCGTCGCCAAAGCAAAACCGGAATCCGCACCTGTTCTGGGCCCCAAGCCCAAGCCCCAGACGGACGTTCCCAAGGTCCAGAAGGTCCAGGCAACCGTCATTGAACCCGACCTGGAATCCGAACCCGAGCCTGCGCCCCAGCCCCAGCCTCAGCCGCAGACCGTCAAGTCCGCGCCCCATGCAAGCGCCCGCCGCGAGAAACCCGCCGGCAAGACCAAGGCCATCGAGCGCCATCGCCCCGGCCGCGTGCGCATGGGCTTGGGCCTGATCGGCCTGGGTCTTAAGACGCTCATTACCGGCAAGACGAAATAGACGTTTGTAGAAGCGCCCCGTATTTGAGGAATGCCTCAGATACGAGGCGCTTTTCCCTGCTACCATGGTTGCGGACAACAACGCGAATGACAGGCAGGAATATGAAGCTCACCATAGAATCGATGACGTATGGCGCCGACGGTCTGGCGCATGCCGACAACGGCAAAGCCGTATTTGTGCAGGGCGCCGTGGCGGGCGACACCGTCGAGGCCGAGATCGTGCAGGACGGCAAATCGTTTATGCGCGCCCGCGCCACCGAGATTCTGGAGCCGAGCCCCGATCGCATCCAGCCTCCCTGTCCCTTCGTGGGCATCTGCGGTGGCTGCTCGTGGGGCAATCTCTCACGCACCGCTCAGCTTGCCGCCAAGGAGCAAAACCTGCGCTCCACGCTCGAGCGCATCGGCAAGTTCACCCCTGAGCAAGTCGACGAGCTGGTGCAGCCCATCCGCCAGACCAAGGACGATTGGGGCTACCGCAATAAAATTGAGCTCGAACCGACCGTCGTCAACGGCCGCGTTCGTCTTGGCATGCACGGCGTCGATCCCAGCAAGATCGTGACCGTCGATTCGTGTCCGCTGTTCGATAAACGTTTTCCCAAGGCGCTCAAGTCGGTCGTCGGCGCGCTCAACTATCTGAGCGGGAGCCACGACCTAGGCCTGGAGCGCGTGGGCATTCGCGCCTCGCGTCGCACCAAGGCGCTCGAAGTCGCGCTCTGGACGCCCACGGGCTCGTTTCCGCGCTCGCAGGTCTCGCGCGTGCTGGCAGACGCTGCACACCCCACGAGCATAGTGCGCGTTATGAGCAAGGGTGAGAAGAAGGCCCGCCGCGTCTCCAAGGTTGAGATGCTCGCCGGCGAGGGCTCCTGGACCGAGAACATCGCCGACGGCCAGATGCGCCTTTCGGCCCCGTCGTTTTTCCAGGTCAACACCAAGGGTGCCGAGATTTTGATCGAGCTTGTCATGGACGCCCTCGACCCGCAGGAAGACGAGCTGGCCGTGGACCTATACTGCGGTGCCGGCACCTTTACCCTGCCGCTCGCCCGCCGCTGCGACTTTGTTGCCGCCGTCGAGGCCTACGGTCCGGCCGTGCGCGACCTGCGTCGCAACCTCGAGATCAACAAGCTCGACAACGTCGACGTCATCGGCGGCGACGCGGTACGCGAGTTCCCCGACCAGGACGCCGATGTCCTGGTGGTCGATCCGCCGCGCGCAGGCTTGGCACCCGAGGCCATCGACCTCATCGCCAGCACGAGCGCACGCGGCGTGGCCTATGTGAGCTGCGACCCTGCCACCCTGGCGCGCGACCTTAAGCGCTTTGTCGAGGAAGGCACCTTCTCCCCCGTCAAGATCACACCGGTCGACCTGTTCCCGCAAACCTTCCACTGCGAAACCGTCGTCCACCTCAAGCGTAACTAGACCGTTTGCCCAAGACCACGCCCGATGATTTTTCTGGGACGGGGATAAAAAAATTTGTCCCGAATGATTATTTAATCCCCGTCCCGAAATTGAACCGCCCCCTCATTTCTTGGACATTAGAAATGGGGGCTTCTTTATGGACGGGAAAGTCGGACACGACGCCACGCTGAGGACTCTTGCAGCAGAGTTTTGCGACAGGGGATACGGGCGCACCGAAGGCCGAAGGGCGCCCGGACCCGGCCGGGGCCGACGGCGCGCGAGGGCGAGCTCTTGCGACGGAGCTGCTGCCCGGGCGCCTGAAGGACGAGTTCTACAGGAACCGGACGTGGCGGAGCTTCGAGGAGTTCAAGCGGGACCTCCACGCCTACACCGTTCACTGGAACAAGAGGAGGCAGGTTAAGCAAAAGGGACTGACCCCGGAGGAGTTCCGGAATCAGTCCCCATGTGCGGCATAGGCCGCTAATTGACCCGTCTAAGTTTCGGGGCGCAGTTCATTTCAGCGCCGCCCGAGAAAGCTAAACGCCTTCTGGCAGGTTGTCCCGGGCCGAGGGCGGCCACCTTGATCGCCCTCGGCCCTCACCCACCTCAACTGCTCCTCAATTACATAGAGCTGATTGAGGAGGGCGCAAGCTAGTGGGCGCCTTCCTCCTCGTCGTTGGGTCGGTAGGTGATGAACTCGATAACAAAGGCCAGAACGGCAGAGACGAGTGCGGCGATGATCGCGTAGATCATGTGGGAGATCCCGGCGCCACCAGGGGTCCCGTCGATAAAGTTGAGCAGGTTGAAGACGCCGAGGCCGCCCGAGATGTACATGAGGGCGCCCGTCATTCCCACGATGGCGCCTCCCACGGCGGAGCTCAGGCATGCCACGACGAACGCGCGCTTGTTGGGGAGGGCGATGCCGTAGATGCCCGGCTCGGTGACGCCGAAGAAGAAGGCGGAGATCATCGCGGGAAGGGCGATGCCGCGGAAGCGCTCGTCCTTGTTTCTGAGGTACATGGCAAAGATGACCGCTCCGAGTGCGAACCCGTGGCCGATGGTGGCGGCGAGCACGCTATCGTGGCCGAGGGTGTTCAGGTTCATGATGGAGATGGGGATGAGGCTCCAGTGGAAGCCGAAGATGACGAGGCACATCCACAGTCCGCCGACTAGGGCGCTGCCCAGGACGGAACCAACCACGGGGAGCTGGAAGATGAACGAGAATGCCGCGCTCAGCAGGTTGGTGATGAGGGTGGCCACCGGGCCGATGATGAGGTAGCCCAAGACGATGGAGACCGTCATCGTGGCGAGCGGGACAAGGAACATCTTGAGCGCAGCCGGCATCCAGCTCTTGAGCCAGCGCTCAAGGATAGAGCCGAACCACACCATGAGAAGGACGGGGATCACCGAGCTCACGTAGCCGGACACGGGCATGATGATGGGGAGCCCGAGGGCGGTGGCGTACCACGAGAACGTGCCGGCCACGCCGAGGTCGATGCTGCCGAGCGCCTCGCCCGAGGTCAGGGCGACCATCGTCGGGTAGAGAAGCGCCACGCCGATTGCCACGCCGGTGAACTCGTTCATGCGGAACTTGCGCGCGGCACTGAACGCCAGGGCGACGGGAAGGAAGTAGAAGAAGCCGTCAGCCACGGTGTAGAGCAGCGTGTAGAGGCCGTCGTTTGCAAAGGCCGGGACGAAGTAGGTGATGAGGGCAAGCAGTCCCTTCATGATGCCTGCGGCGGCAAGCGGTCCCAGGATGGGCTGGAAGATGCCAGAGATGAGGTCGATGACGACGGAGGCAACGGTCTTATCGCCCTGGGGCTCGTCGTCGGCGCTTGCGCCGCCCGAGAAGTTGCCGGCCTCCAGGACCGCGTCGTAGACGTCCTCGACGATGTTACCCACGACCACCTGGTACTGGCCGTTGGCCTGGATGACCTGGATGACGCCCTTGAGGGCCTCGATCTTGGCAGTGTTGGCGCGGGACTCGTCCTTGAGTTTGAAGCGCACGCGCGTGATGCAGTGCGCGACGCTGGCGACGTTCTCTGTGCCGCCTACGTTCTCGAGTATGGATCTGGCCAGATCGTCGTATTTTTCAGCCATTATTTTCTCCTTAGTGATATTGCCCGGGCGGCTAGCCCAGGTCGCCTCCGTTGGTGGCGATGGCCTGTTGATACCAGTAGAAGCTCTTCTTGCGCCTGCGCTCGAGCGTGCCGTTGCCCAGGTTGTCGCGGTCCACGTAGATGAAGCCGTAGCGCTTCTCCATCTCGCCGGAGCCCGCGCTCACGAGGTCGATCGGCCCCCAGGTGGTGTAGCCGAGCATCTCGACGCCGTCCTGCTCGATGGCGTCACGCATGGCCTCGATGTGCTCGCGCAGGTAGGCGATGCGGTAGTCGTCCTCGATCGTGCCGTCGGGAAGCACCTCGTCATAGGCGCCGAGGCCGTTCTCCACCACAAAGAGCGGCTTCTGGTAGCGGTCCCAGAGGTCGTTGATCGTGATGCGGAATCCCAGCGGGTCGATGACCCAGCCCCAGTCGCTCGTGCGCACGTAGGGGTTCTCCACGCCGGCGAAGGCGTTGCCCTCGGCGACGCCGCCCACGGAGTCGGGGTCGCCCGCGGTGCAGCGCGAGGAGTAGTAGCTAAACGAGATGAAGTCGACGGTGTTCTCCGCAAGGATGCGCTCGTCCTCGGCGGTCATGCCCACGTCGATGCCCTCGCGCTCGAGCATCTTGAGCGCGTAGCCGGGGTAGCGACCGCGCGCCTGCACGTCCACGAAGAAGAGGTCCTCCTGGTTCTTGACCTGCGCCGCGCGAACGTCCTCGGGACGACAGGAGTAGGGGTAGTAGCTTCCCGCGGCGAGCATGCAGCCCACCTTGTTCTCCGGATCGACCTCGTGGGCGATCTTGGTGGCCCAGGCGCTCGCCACGAGCTCGTTGTGCGCGGCGCGGTACTCGGCCTCGCGGGCATTCTCCCCGGGCTCGAGGACGATGCCGGCACCCATGAAGGGACGGTGCAAGATCATGTTCATCTCGTTGAACGTGATCCACCAGCGCACGAGGCCGCGGTAGCGGTTGAAGAGCACCGTCACAAGCCGCTTGTAGAGCTCGATAAGGGTGCGGTTTCGCCAGGCGCCGTACTTCTTGACGAGGTGGATGGGGCAGTCGAAGTGCGTGATGGTCACGAGGGGCTCGATCCCGTGCTCGCGGCAGCAGCGGAACACGTCCTCGTAGAAAGCGAGCCCGGCCTCGTTGGGCTCCTCCTCGTCGCCATTGGGGAAGATGCGGCTCCAGGCGATGGAGAGGCGAAAGACCTTAAAGCCCATCTCCGCGAAGAGGGCTATGTCCTCGCGGTAGTGGTGGTAGAAGTCGATGCCCGTCTGGGCCGGGTAGTAGTACCCGGGCTCGAAGTCGAGCATGCGCCTCAGGCCGCGGCTTACGTCGTTGCGCTCCGGCCCGTGTGGGATGACGTCGACGTTGGCAAGGCCGCGGCCGCCCTCGTCATAACCTCCCTCGCATTGGTTGGCGGCGGTGGCTCCTCCCCAAAGGAACCCTTTTGGAAATGGCATGGTGCCTCCTTCTCTCTGGCGCCCCCATCTCTGCGGGGGACGCTTTATAACGTCCTTGCGGCCTCGCGCGCCTGGCCCGTGGCCCTTTCCCTGATGCGCGCGGGCCGCCTGTGAAGGGGTGACTAGCTGACGGCTTGTCCTGCGGCGGCGCGACGTGCCTCCCGGCCTCCAAGCAGGGAGGGGACCTGTGCCAGGCACACGCCGGCGAGGATGATGGCGACGCCCAGCCACTCGACGACGCCGAGCGGCTCGCCGAGGACGATCATGGCGATGAGCAGGCCGGCGGGGAGTTCCGCGGCGGCCATGACGGTGGACAGGCCCGCGGGCAGGTGCGGAGAGCCCATGCCGAAGAGCAGGACCGGGCAGAGCATGCCAAAGAAGCCGGCGATGACGGCAAAGGGCAGGATGCCCTGGGCGAGGACGCCCGAGACGACGTAGTCCGGACACACCGTGAGCGACATGACCACGGAGCCCGCGCATACGATGACGCCACGCTGCTCGGACGAGCAGGGGGCCTCGACCTTGCCGGAGAGGGTGACAAAGAGGGAGCAGGACACGGCCGCCCCCAGCGCGCAGAGCAGGGCCACGGGGTCGTACCCGGTGATGCCGGTCTTGTAGACGCCGCTGGCGAACACCGTTCCGAAGACGATGACCAGGGCGGAGGCCACTTGGAGGAGCCTCGGCGGCCGGCGCGTCATGACGGTCTGCCACACGAGCCCCAGCCACGTGAACTGGAAGAGGAGCGTGAGTGCCACCGGGGCGGGCAGCACGCTCATGGCGTAGCAGTAGAGGATTGAGGTGAGGCAGGTGAGGGCTCCCAGGCCCATGAGCTTGAGGGCGAGCTTCCAGCCCACGCGCTGCCAGCGGTGCCCGAGTGCGTGCCCTGCGAGCGTGGCGAGGGCGAAGAAGAGGCAGCCGAACCACGCCTGGCTCGCCACCACCTGCGCTGAGGTGAAGCCCGCGGCGTAGGCGAGCTTGTAGGTCGTGGCCATCGCACCGTAGCAGGCGCCGCCCGCAAAGACCTGGAGCGCCGCCTTGACCTGCCCCGCGCCCGCGGCTCCCGCCTCGGCGGTCTGTTGCTTGATTGTGTTTGTTTCTGCCATTAGGCTCCCTTCCGTCTGCTGTCTTGCAGATGCACGTCTCGTGCGTCTGTTCCCTGCAGTCGGAAGGTGGGCTCGTGCGGTCTTCTGGCGGTGCATGTGGTACCTGCTGCCAAGACGAAAAAAGCCACGCAACCGACTGCTCGGTTGCGTGGCAAAAAGGTGGCTAGCGCCCAGAAAAGTCCACGCGTTTTTAGACTGGGACAAAGTACTACAACAGGTGAGATTCCGTCAAGAAAAACCGAAGAAAAAAGTGAGCCTCTGCCCGCCGTACCTGTAGCGGTCGTTTCCCCGAACGGGGCGGTGCTGTTGGGGGCTGTCTCGATCTGTAACAGTAAGACCCGGTTTTGGTCCGTAGATGTTACAGATTTAGACGTTTTGTCGGGGCGGTTTCCGTTTGTCTTGATCTGTAACAGTTAGGGGTCAAAAGTGGGTCTAGATGTTACAGATTGAGATTGTTGAGGATGGGTGAGGGTAGCTAATTCGGACGGGGCTATTTTAGCTACCCTGCAAGTGGGGTAGCTAAAATAGCCTTTTTAAACAATGGAAAATCGAGCGTGGCAAGCGGAGGTCTTCGGGGTATAAGACGGCTAATTGTATGCCGCCCATGAAAGGAGCCCTCATGCCCAGCGTTGCCGTTCTCGCCGCCGATGGCTTTGAAACTATTGAATGCTTGACCATGGTCGATGTCATGCGTCGCGGCGGCGTGCGTGCCACGCTCGTCTCGATCATGCCCACGCGTGAGGTCGTAAGCTCGCTGCAGATCCCCGTGACCTGCGATGCGCTCTTTGATGAGATCAACTTTGACGAGTACGACTGCGTCGTGCTGCCCGGCGGCCTGCCCGGTGCCACCAACCTGCGCGCCGATCAGCGCGTCTGCGACGTAGTCTGCGAGTTCGCCGCGACCAAGCACGTTGCCGCCATCTGCGCCGCCCCGTTTATCCTGGGCGAGCTCGACCTACTCGAGGGGCGCCAGGCCACGTGCTTCCCTGGCTTTGAGAAAAGCTTCCCCGAAGGCGCCTATACCGGCGAGAAGGTTACGCAAGACGGCAACATCATCACCGCCAGCGGCATGGCCCAGTCGCTCCCCTTTGCGCTTGAGCTGCTGCGCACACTCGCCGGCGACAAGGCCGTCGAGAAGGTCGCCGAGGGCATTCAGCTATGATTTTGGCTTCGCAATCACCGCGCCGCATCGAGTTGATGCGCGAGGCGGGCTATGACATTCGCATCATTCCTGCCGATATCGACGAAACGCCGTTTGATGGCGAGGCCCCGCTTACGCTCGTTGAACGCTTAGCACGCGCCAAAGCCGCCGCCGTTGCCGCCGAGCATGCCGAGCCCAATGAGCTGACGGTCGCGGCCGACACCATCGTCACCTTTGACGGCAAGATTCTGGGCAAGCCGGCAACCGAGGACGAGGCGCGTACCATGCTCCGTGAGCTTTCGGGCCGCACGCACCAGGTCGCAACCGGCGTCTGCATCGTTAAGGCAGGCGATACGGCCGCCCCACATGCCGCCGAGAGCCTGTCCTTTGTCGATGTGACCGACGTGACGTTCTACGAGCTCACCGACGAGCAGATCGAGCACTACGTCGCCTCGCGTGAGCCCATGGACAAGGCCGGCGCCTACGGCATTCAGGGCACAGGAGGACGCATGCTCGTGCACGATATTTCGGGTGACTTCTACAACGTGGTGGGCTTGCCCATCGCTCGCGTCGCACGCGCGATTCAAAAACTCTCGTAATTGCATCTGGCGCTGGTTATCCCCCAGCGCCTACAATTTTGCCGTACCGTACGGATCCCGACCGGGCATAAGGCCCGGCGGAAAACCGATAGGAGAAAACATGGACACACTGCTCGAAGCCATCGATGTTTGCAATGTCGATGGCTTTTGCTTTGGCAACTATACGGACGAGGAGGCTGGCACCGGCTGCACCGTAATCGTGGCGCCCGAGGGTGCCACCGGTGGCGTTGACGTACGTGGTGGCGCCCCCGCTTCGCGTGAGACCGACCTGCTGCGTCCCGAAAACACCGTCGATAAGGTCCACGCCGTCTGCCTTTCGGGCGGATCGGCCTTTGGCCTCGAGGCTGCAAGCGGCGTGGCCCGCGAACTCGAGAGCCGCGGCATTGGTCTGCCCGTCGGCCCCACGCAGGTGCCCATCGTGTGCTCCAGCTGTATCTTCGACCTTGCCTTTGGCGACCCCACCGTTCGCCCCGACATTGAGGCCGGCATCGCCGCCGTGCGCGAGGCGCTCGACAACACCCCCACCATGCTCGAGCAAGGCAATGTGGGCGCCGGCACCGGTGCTACCGTAGGAAAGCTCATGGGCCCCACCACCTGCATGAAGGCCGGCCTTGGCGCTGCCGCCGTGGCGCTCGGCCCTGTCAAGGTGGGTGCCGTGGTCTCGGTCAACGCCTGCGGCAACGTCGTCGACCCGACCACGGGCGAGTGGGTAGCCGGCATGCGCGCCGCAGCCGATAGCAACCAGATCGTCGACATGGAGCTCGCCGCTTTTGCCGCCGCGATGACTTCCTCATCTGTTGCATCCAGCCGTCCGTAACGGATATTTTCCATAATGGTTCCCTGGAACAGCCAGGTATCCTGCAGTACCATGCCAAACATTTCACGCAGCTGTCCTCTGTTGAAATTCCGGATATCGTGTCCATCCAGGCAGATTCTGCCGCTGTTTACGTCATAGAAACGCATCAGCAGCTTGACCATTGTCGTCTTTCCGGCGCCGGTCGGTCCAACAATCGCAACCATCTGCCCCGGTTTTACTTCACAGGAGAAATCCTGAATAACGATTTTATCCGGTGTATAGCCAAACCGTACATGCTCAAAGCTTACGGCACCGGTCAGCTGATCCATTGATACCGGATGCTCAACGGTCTGCTCTTCCTCTTCCTCGTCCAGGAATTCAAAAACACGCTCTGCGGCAGCCGCTGCGGACTGCAGCATGTTTGAAACCTGTGCAATCTGTGTGATCGGCTGTGTGAAATTTTTCACATACTGGATAAACGCCTGGATATCGCCGACCTCGATCGTGCCGTTTACCGCCAGAACACTTCCCAGCACTGCAACCGCAACATAGCCGAGGTTTCCGACAAAGGTCATGATCGGCTGCATCAGACCGGAAATAAACTGGGATTTCCACGCGGATTCATACAGTCTGTCGTTTGTCCGTGAAAACGTTTCCTCCACCGCTTCTTCGCGGTTGAACGCCCGGATGACCATATGGCCGCTGTAGGTTTCCTCTACCTGTCCATTTATTTCACCGAGACAGCTCTGCTGCTCCACGAAATATTTCTGGGAATGTTTGACCACAAATCCGATCAAACCGCCGGAAATTGGCAGAATCACCAGTGCGATCAGCGTCATCAGAGGACTGATCGACAGCATCATAATCAACACGCCGATCATCGTCGCAATCGAGGTAATTAACTGGGTCACGCTTTGGTTTAAGCTCTGTCCCAGCGTATCGACATCGTTCGTGATTCTCGAAAGCACTTCTCCGACCGTTCTGGATTCGAAATATTTCATCGGCATCCGGTTGATTTTTTCGGAAATTTCCTTTCGCATCCGATAACACAGCTTCTGCGTCACGCCGGTCATCAGCCAGCCCTGAATGAAGTTAAACACTGCGCTGATACAGTAAATTCCAAGCAGCAGCAACAAAATCCTGCCGATTTTTTCAAAATCAATACCGCCGGTACCGCTCACCTTTGCGACCAGACCGTTGAACAGCTCTGTTGTCACCTTACTGAGCACTTTTGGTCCGATAATATTAAATACCGTACTTCCGATTGCAAATAAGATTACGACGCCGAGCACAATCCGATAGCTTCCAAGGTAGGCAAACAGCTTTTGGATCGTTCCCGTAAAATTCTTTGCCTTTTCCCCGGGCATCATTCCCCTGCCCGGTCCGTGTCCCATCATTGGACGCTTTTTATTTTGCTCCTGACTCATTCTGCCATGCCTCCTTTCAGCTCGCTTTCCGACAGCTGCGAGCGTGCAATTTCCTGATAGGCGCTGCAGTTTTTCATCAGCTCTTCATGGGTTCCTTTTCCAACGATTTTTCCATCCTCCAGAACGAGAATCTGCTCCGCATTCATGATTGTGCTGATTCTCTGTGCAACGATCAGCACCGTCGCGTCCGCGGCCTGTTCGTGCAGCGCCTTTCGAAGCGCTGCGTCCGTTTTGTAATCCAACGCAGAAAAGCTGTCGTCAAACAGATATACCTTCGGATGCTTTGCAATGACCCTGGCAATCGCAAGACGCTGCTTCTGTCCACCGGACACGTTACTGCCTCCCTGCGCGACCGGACTATCATAGCCTTCCGGCTTTGCATCGATAAACTCGGTTGCCTGCGCTGTCTGCGCCGCTTCTTTCATCGTTTCGTCGCTGATTTCATCTTCTCCTGCGAGCTTGATATTGGAAGCGATCGTCCCGGAAAAGAGCACACCCTTCTGGGGAACCAGTCCCATCACTTCCCGTAATTTATGCTGGCTCAAATTTCGGATGTCCACACCGTCCAGCGTAATTTTTCCTTCTGTCACATCGTAAAATCTCGGGATCAGCTGAATCAGCGTTGATTTGCCGCAGCCTGTGCTTCCGATTACAGCGGTCGTCTGTCCGGGTTTTGCCGTAAAGCTGATATGCTCCAGTACGTCCCCCTCTGCCCCGGGATATTTAAAGCTTACGTCCTCAAACCTCAGTTCTCCCCTGCACTGCGTCAGCTTTTCATCCTCCGTTTTTTTTGCATCCACAATGCTGCTGTCCGTCCGCAAAATTTCCTCAATTCGGTCTGCTGCCACACCTGCACGCGGAAGCATGACGGAAACCATCGTAATCATCAAAAAGGACATGACGATCTGCATCGTATAGGTCATAAACGCCATCATATCGCCAACCTGCAGGTTTCCGGCGTCGATTCCCTTTGCACCGAACCACACGATCATGACGGTAACGCAGTTCATAATCAGCATCATCGCCGGCATCATAAAGGTCATGACGCGGTTGGTGAACAGCTGCGTTTTCATCAGGTTCCGGTTCGCTTCATCAAACCGTTTTTCTTCGAATTTTTCTCTGGAAAATGCACGGATAACCGAAAGCCCCGTCAAAATTTCCCTGGAAACCAGGTTCATCCGGTCCACTAATTTCTGCATCAGCTTGAATTTCGGCATTGCAACGCTCACCAGGATCAGTACAACCGCCATAATGACCGCTACCGCAAGCCCAAT
>ERZ773193.1680-NODE-1680-length-26784-cov-3.494257_pt1 | contig 26784 bp, 21 predicted proteins | sample MGYA00511110_ERZ773193 | MGnify/ENA primary metagenome ERZ773193 (study PRJEB29015, sample SAMEA2737784) | human gut metagenome | biome: human gut; feature: human-associated habitat; material: faeces | place: China | collected 2012 ...
TGACTGCACTCATAATCTGTACAAGGTGGACATCATGTCCACCTTGTAATTTCGCCGTTTCTTTTGTGATGTTCACTGCCATCAAAGAGAGGAAACGATAGCCGTAATTCTTTGATTCCTGACTGCACTCATAATCTGTACAAGGTGGACATCATGTCCACCTTGTAATTTCGCTGTTTCTTTTGTGAATCACTCCACCGTCTTTCTCCGATACTGCAAACTCTCCTCTGGATTGCTGGCGTACTTTTCAACGTCCTCATATGTCTTGTAACAGTTTGCCTGCCGGCGGTCGCTTTCATTCCGCATATACTGCATGGACAGGTGAGCCATGGCGTTGAGATGCCGCAGATCATCGATGTTGTCCATGCGATATACTGCCGGATAATCTACCACGTGGGTGTAGACCCGCATCGCATTTGCCCAGTCTACCACTTCCTTATCCAGTTCCGGTGCATCTCGATGCAGCAATACATTCCATGCGATCAATCGGCAAATCGCCACATTGTTCTGCGAGAACCCAGGCTTCTCTCCAAGGATCAGACTGAAATCATTCTTGTCCAGTGTACCCATGCTGTTCCCATATTGCTCCATGTATCTTTCGATCTTGCTTTTCAAGTCCTTGATAGATGCATGAAATTTTCTCATATCTCCTGCCATTTTTGATTCCTCCGTGTTTCTTTTCCTTTTTTCTCTGATGCCTGTGACATCAGTCAAACCGGCAACGCTTTCTTGTCGATTTGACTCATGCCGCACATACTATCATTTACTCCGCCCGCTTTTGATTTGCTTGATACGCATCATACAGACCTTTCTCTATCATGATTACTTTTTGTTCCGCAGCATCATCTAGTACCATAAAGTCAGGTTTTTGTTCCTGGTGATTCTGACAAAACGCTTCCAGACAATTGCATTCTTTTTCACTGACAGGGAAACACAACATATGCTTTCCTGTTCCATTACCTCCAAATTGGATTTTTGTTGGAGAAGTTCTTTTTTTGAAAAACATTTTTGATTCCTCCGTGTTTCTTTTCCTTTTTCTTTGATGCCTGTGACATCAAGTATACCGGCAGCCGCAGCTGTCGGTACAGTTCATGTCACATCTCTTACTTTCTACAGTTCTTTGGAAAAAATATAGATTACATGGGACTCACCATTCCTTTCTTATCCCAGTGTTTTTTGGTGGGTGTTTTGATGATGAAGATTTTGTCGATGGTGTCTTATGCTGCCTTGCCGGCTTTCCGCTTCTTTCTGCGTGTCAGCAGCATAATGATGAAGCTTGCCAGCAGTCCTGTACCGATCGCCATTACCGGTGCTGCATCACCGGTTTTCGGTGTCGATGTGGTCTTGGGTGTTGCTGTGGAAGTCGGCGTGGTGGGTGTTGCAACCGGCGGTGTGGTCGGTGTCTTTTCGTCTGTCATGGTAACCGTGATCTCGCCGTCGTCCGGAACGGTAAAGGTCTGATCCTTTGCCAGTTCGTATCCTGCCGGAGCGGATTTCTCGTGCAGCGTGTACGTTTCGCCGACGATCAGCTGAGCCGTCAGAACGTGTGCTGTGCCGTCTGTTGTCCATTCCTCGATCACGTTTTTGTCCTTGTCCAGCAGCTGCATCACTGCACCCTTGATGTCGTTTCCGTCCGTATCCACCTTGCGGAGAGATACACTTGTGGGCTTGTCGTACATCTCAACGTGTGTGATCGTTCCGTCTGCGTTCACCGTAAAGGTGACATCTTCGGAAATCGTCCAGCCGTTGGGTGCGGAAATTTCACGGAGTGTGTAAGTTTCGCCTGCGGTCAGAATTCCTTCGATCAGATGTGCTTCGCTGGTAGAGATCCATTCTTCAATGACGTTGCCGTCCTTGTCTATGATTTGCAGCGTTGCTCCCGGCAGTTCCTTACCGCTGGTCAGATCATACTTGGTGATCGATACCTTGGTGGTATCGTCCTTCATGTTGACCTTGGTAACTGTGCCGTCTGCATTGACAGTAAACTGCTGATCCTGTGCCAGCACATAGCCAGCCGGAGCATTGGTTTCATGCAGTGTGTAAGTTTCTCCGGCAACCAGCTGTGCTTCCATATAGTTGACATCCGTACCAGAGATCCACTCGTGAACTACATTGCCGTTCTTGTCGATGATCTGAAGCGTTGCACCGGAAACATTCTTTTCGCCGGTGATGTCTGTTTTGCTGATGGATACCTTGGTGGTATCATCGATCATTTCCACATGGTCGATCTCACCGGTTTCGCTGACGGTGAATGTCACATCTTTTGCCAGTGTGTAGCCAGCCGGTGCAGATACTTCGTGGAGCGTGTAGGTCTGTCCTGCGATCAGGATACCCTCGATCATGTGCGGTTCGCTGCCGGAAGTCCACTGGTCAATGATGTTGTTGTCCTTGTCCAGAACCTGCATCACTGCACCTGGCAGCTCGTCCTCACCAGTGATCGCTTTTTTGCTGATCTGTACCTTGGTGGTCTTGTCCAGCATCTCCACATGGGTGATGGTGTTGTCCAGATTCACGGTGAACTCTACCTTTTCAGAAATGACATATCCATTCGGTGCAGAGGTTTCGATCAGGGTGTACTTTTCGCCTGCGATCAGAACCGCTTCGATGATGTGTGCTTCGTTGGTGGATACCCAGGAATCTACCAGATTGTGATCCTTGTCATACAATTCCAGTGTTGCTCCAGGCAGTTCCTCACCGGTGGTGATGTCCTTTTTGCTGATGTGTACAGAGGTCGGTGCGTCTACCATGGAAACCATATTTACGCTGCCGTCCTCGTTGACGGTAAAGGTCACATCTTCGGCAACCACATAGCCATTCGGTGCAGATACCTCATGCAAGGTGTATGTCGCACCGGCAACCAGTACGCCGTTGATTTGATGTGCCGTACCGTCAGATACCCATGCATCGATCACATTGTCATTGGAATCCCGTACTTCCAAAGCTGCACCAGCCAGTTCCTTGTCACCAGTGATGTCTGTCTTGCTGATAGACACCTTGGTCACATCGTCCTGCATTTCAACGTGTGTCACGCTGCCGTCCAGATTGACGGTAAAGGATACGTCCTCTGCAATGACATAACCGTTCGGTGCGGAGGTTTCCCGGAGCGTATAGGTTTCGCCAGCCGTCAGAACTGCTTCGATGAGATGTGCTTCTTCTGTGGATACCCATTCTTCAATGACGTTGTCATTCTGGTCGATGATCTGGAGTGTTGCCCCTGCCAGAGCCGCACCAGTGGTGATGTCCGTCTTGCTGATGGATACCTTGGTGGTATCATCATACATGGAAACCACATTGACACTGCCGTCGGTGTTGACGGTAAAGCTTGCATCTGCGGCAACCACATAGCCGTTGGGAGCGGATACTTCATGCAAGGTGTAGGTTTCACCGGCAGTCAGAACGCCGATGATCTCATGTGCCTTGTCTGTGGAGATCCATGCGTCAACCACATTGCCCTTGGAATCCAGAAGCTGCATCGATGCTCCCGGCAGTTCCTTTTCACCAGTGATTTCATATTTGGTGATAGCAACCTTGGTAGTGTCATCACGCATCTCTACTCTTGTAATGCTGCCGTCTGCATTGACCTCGAACTCTACGTCCTCGGCAACTACATAGCCGTCCGGTGCAGAAACTTCATGGAGAATGTACTTCTTTCCAACCGCCAGAACGCCAATGATCTGATGCTCTGTGCCGTCAGATACCCAGGCATCAATGATGTTGCCGTCAGTATCCTTGACTTCCAGTGCCGCACCTGCCAGTTCCTTTTCGCCGGTAATGTCCTTCTTGGTGACGTGCAGTTTTGTGGTATCGTCCAGCATGGTGACTTCTGTTACCTTGCCGTTTGCATCAACGATAAACTCTACGTCTGTTGCAACTACATAACCGTCCGGTGCAGATACTTCATGGAGAATGTACTTTGCACCAGCTGTCAGAATGCCGGAGATCTCATGTGCTGTGCCGTCGGATACCCAGCTGTCAATGACATTGCCCTGCATATCCCAGACTTCCAGCGTTGCACCGGCAATTTCATTTTCGCCGGTAATGTCCTTTTTGGTGATCGATACCTTGGTGGTATCGTCCTTCATGTCAACTGTTGTGATCGTGCCGTCCGGATTGACGGTGAACTGCATATCACTTGCCAGTACGTAACCGTCCGGTGCCGTTTCCTCGTGGAGGATGTAGGTCTGTCCGGATACCAGTACGCCTTCGATCACGTGTGCCTTGTCGGTAGATGTCCATTCGTCCATGACGTTGCCGTCCAGATCCTTGACCTGAAGCTTTGCTCCCGGCAGCGGATTGGTTCCGGTGATGTCATACTTGGTGATCTCTACCTTGGTCTTGATGTTGTACAGAGTAATTGCATTGGGTGTGCCGTCCGGATTAACCGTGAACTGCTGATCCGCAGCAGTGTAGTAGCCAGCCGGAGCAGCTGCTTCCCGCAGGGTGTAGGTCTGACCGGCAGTCAGTTTTGCGGTCAGCGTATGTGTTGTGCCATCGGTGATCCATTCGTCCAGTACATTCTCGTCCTTGTCCAGAATTTGCAGTTTTGCACCGGAAAGCGGTTTTCCGTCCGGATCAACCTTATCTACCCGAATCACAGTTGCAATGTCTGTCATGGATACGCTGGTCACGCTGCCGTCGGTGTTGACAGTGAACTGCTGATCCGGAGATACCACATAGCCTGCCGGAGCGGATACTTCGTGCAGGGTGTAGGTCTGACCGGAGATCAGCTGAGCCGTCAGCACATGAGCCGTGCCGTCTGTCAGCCATTCGTCTACTACAGTGCCTGCCTTATCGATGATTTGCATTTTTGCACCGGAAAGCGGCTTGTTTTCTTCCGTTACCTTGTTGATCTCCACCTTGGTGGTATCATCATACATGGCAACTACAGTCACTGTGCCGTCCGGATTGACTGTAAATTCTACGTCGTTGGCAACTACATAGCCGTCTGCCGGAACAGATTCATGCAGTACATAGGTCTGTCCGGCTACCAGTACGCCTACAATCTCGTGGGCTTTTCCGGTCGATGTCCAGCTGTCCAGAACGTTGTCGTTCTTGTCCCGTACCTCCAGCTTTGCACCGGGGATTTCTTTCTCGCCGGTGATGTCGTACTTGCTGATGGATACTCTGGTCTTTGCGTTGTACAGAGCCACTTCATTGGCTGTGCCGTCTGCATTGACTGTAAATGTGATGTCCTTTGCTTTGTAGTAACCGTCCGGAGATGCTGCTTCCCGCAGGGTGTAGGTTTCTCCAGCAGTTAGTTTTGCAGTCAGAGTGTGTGCCTTGCCATCAGATGTCCATTCGTCTATCAGATCGCCGTTCTTGTCCAGCAGCTGTAATTTTGCTCCGGACAGCGGCTTGCTGTCAGCATCCAGCTTTTCCACGGTCACCCGTGTGGCAAGGTCGGTCATAGTGAGAATCTTTTTGCTGCCGTCTGCCGGAACGACAAACGACTGATCCGCAGCCTTGCAGTAGCCTGCCGGTGCAGATACTTCGTGCAGCACATAGGTTGCACCAGCTGTCAGCTTGGCAGTCAGTACGTGTGCAGTGCCGTCAGTTGTCCACTGCTCCACTTCCTTGCCGTCCTTGTCCAGCAGCTGTAAAACTGCACCCTTCAGAGGTGTGCCGTCCTCGGTAGTCTTATTGATCTCTACCTTGGTGGTATCGTCCTTCATGGATACCTTTGTGACAGTACCGTCTGGATTGACTACAAACGGCACGTCGTTGGAAACTACATAGCCATTGGGGGCTGCGGTTTCGTGGAGGATATACGATGCACCAGCAGTCAGTTTGCCGATGATCTCGTGTGCCTTGTCGGTGGATGTCCATTTCTCAATGGCATCGCCCTTGCGTGTGTAATTGCCGTTGGCATCTCTTTCCGCTGCGTACAGTTCCAGAGATGCTCCTGCCAGTTCCTTTTCACCGGTGATCTCATACTTGGTAAGAGATACCTTGGTGGTCAGGTCTGTCATGGTGAAGCTTTGCAGCTTGCCGTCTGTACCGACAACGATGGTCTGATCTGCTGCAACGCAGTAGCCTGCCGGTGCAGATACTTCATGCAAAGTATATGTTGCACCAGCCGTCAGCTTGGCAGTCAGCGTGTGTGCCTTTCCGTCTGTTGTCCAGGCATCAACTTCTTTTCCGTCCTTATCCAGCAGCTGCATTTTCGCTCCGGAAAGAGGAAGTCCGTTTTCTGCCTTCTTGCTGATCTCTACCTTGGTGGTGTCATCTTTCATGATGACCTTCGTCACAGTGCCGTCTGCGTTAACTGTAAATTCAATGTCATTGGAAACCACATAGCCATTGGGGGCTGCGGTTTCGTGGAGAACGTAGGTCTGACCGGCAGTCAGCTTGGCGGTGATCATATGGGCTTCCTTGCCGGAAGTCCAGCTGTCCAGTGCATTGCCGCTGAGGTCACGCACCTCTAGTTTTGCACCTTCCAGTTCTGTGTCGCCGGTGATCGTTGTCTTGCTGATCTGTACCTTGGTAGATACATCGGTCAGCTTGACGCTGGTCAGACTGCCGTCTGCGTTGACGGTAAATTTCTGATCCGCAGCCACACAATAGCCGTCCGGAGCGGATACTTCGTGCAGCGTGTATTCTGCACCGGCAGTCAGCACTGCATCTATGCGGTGTGTTGTACCGTCTGTTGTCCATTGCTCGACCTCTGTGCCAGCTGCGTTCAGGAGTTGCAGGACTGCTCCGGACAGCGGCTTGCCGTCCTCATCAACCTTGTCGATGCCGACCTTGGTTGCAATGTCCTGCATGGTGATGTTCTGCACCTTACCGTCCGTACCGACGGTAAACTGCTGATCTGCTGCCTTGGCGTACCCCTTGGGAGCAGATGCTTCTCGGAGGATATATGTCTGTCCGGCAATCAGTTTGCCGTAGATCTGATGCACACTGCCGTCTGTGATCCAGCTGTCCACCAGAGTTTCTTTGCCGTCTGCGTCTGCTGCAATGACTTGCAATGCAGCACCACTCAGCGGCTTGCCGTTTTCATCGGTTTTCTGGATCTCGATCTTTGTCGCAAGGTCGTACATCCGAATCCACATTTCGCCGGATTCGTAGTCATCGCTCTTGACAAATTCGCCCTTGTCATTCAGGGTAAAGTGAATGTCCTCAGCTACACAGTAACCGTCCGGTGCAGACACTTCGTGGAGAGTGTAGGTTTCGCCGGGTGTCAGTACCTTGTTGATCTGGTGCTGTGCGTTTTCCGTTGTCCATTCGTCCAGAACGTTGCCGTTCTTATCGATGATCTGAAGCTTTGCTCCCGGCAGGAAGATAAGTTCCTGTCCAGCCGTCTGCTCCTGACTGTCAGAAAGCTTTCCGACAGTCAGACCAGTCTGCTTCACATCTTCCATGATCACACGCTGTCCAACTGTAAATTCCAGATCTTCGGAAAGGAAATATCCCTCCGGTGCGGACACTTCGTGGAGAATGTAGGTTTCGTCTGGATTCAGAACGGCTCTCAGTTCATGGCGTGTGCCGTCTGTTGTCCATTCTTCGATGACATTGCCGCTTTTGTCCTTGACTTGCAGGACAGCACCAATGACATCGTGACCTCTATCGTCTGTCTTGATAATACCAGCCCATGTGGCATCGTCCACCATGCCAATGGATACGGTATCCTTGCCCACGGTAAATTCCATATCCTCTGCGGTGTAGTAGCCGGTGGGGGCTGCTGCTTCATGCAGAGTGTATGTTTTTCCGTAGATCAGTTTTCCGTGAATTACATGAGTAGTGCCGTCTGTGATCCATTCCTCAACCACGTTTTTGTCGCTGTCCAGGATCTGCATCTTTGCACCGCTCAGCGGTTCTTCATTGTCGTTGTACTTACTGATCTCGACTTGTGTTGCACGGTCTACCATCTGCAACGTGATGGGATTACCGTCCAGATCGGTCACGCTGCCGTCAGCCTGAATGGTAAAGTAGATGGGATCCGCCTTGATGTAACCGTCCGGTGCAGCGGATTCCCAGTACTCATACTTCTTTCCGACCGCCAGCTTTGCAGTCACGACGTGGCTGCTGCCGTCTGTTGTCCAGGTATCGGCAGAAGAAGTGCTGCCCAGTTCCATGATCGACATCTTTGCACCGGAAAGGGCATTGCCGTTCTCGTCAACCTTGGAAAATTCCACAGTTGTCGGGTGATTGACAATATCTTCGCCCAGCTGGACTTCTTCATTTGCCTTGTTGACTTTAACTGTGACCGGATAGCTTTTGTCCGAAAGGAGATAGCCGTCCGGCGGAGTAATCTCGTGTACCACATACTTGCCGTTGGGAACGTCCTCAAAAGTGAATGAACCATCATCACCGGAAACCGCAGTCATGCCCGTGTAGGTATTTTCCAGTGTAAATTCTGTGGTATCCGGCGTAAACAGTCCGAGAACTGCTCCGGCAAGTCCGTTGCCGTCCTCGTCCACTTTCTTTCCGACGATGTTGCCGGGGTTTGTAGTATCGATCAGTGTTCCGGCACTGTAATCTGTAACGCCGCTGGAAATGAAAAATTGTCTGGTGATCAGTTTGTATCCGGCATTGTTCTTGCAGCGGAGTTCCTGCAGCTTGTAATGACCGCAGATCAATGCACCCTTCGTTCTGTCTGCCTTGCTTTCATCGCCGAACCACACACCCAGCTGTGTGATTGCTTCGTTTGTAATCGCATCCGGAACTTTCAAATCGCCGTTCTCATCAGTTGAGAGAAACTGCAAATAGTCGTCCAGATCATTCAGCTGTCCACGCCCAGACTTGGAGGAGAACTTACCATGCACGTCTGTCATGATGATGTGCTTTTCTCCGGTGTCTGTGTTGGTCAGCAGAAACGGAATGTATGCCAGCGATCTTTGGTTGCCATCTACCTTATTGAAGCTGAGGTCGCCACGGACAATATCTTCCTTGAAGTTTGCAACATATTTTACCTCAGTTCCAGCTTCCTGAATGACTGCTTTGCCATTTTTCTCAACAATGTGCAATGTGCGTTCCAGACCGCTAAGCTTATATCCAGTTGGAGCTTTAGATTCTTTGATCACTACTGTGCCGAGAGGAAGATAGGCATCACCATCGTTATCAGTAAACAATGTGCCTGATTTCAGCCAGTCTTTTCCCAAATATGCTCTTCCGTTTTTATCTGTAACCAAAGTCCATGTTCTAGTCGGATTGCCAGTTGCAGAAGTACCGGAGTAGTACTTCATGGTGAATTCTGCTCCTTCCAGAGAAGCAGAAGCTTCGTTTTGAGCCGCTGCCTGTCCGGTTTCCGAATCCACCTTCTGAATGGTCAGTCGGGTCGGGTCAAAGTGCGGTGCTTCTTTTTGCTCTGCCCACGGAATTACTACATAGGTGTTGGTTTCTGCTTTTCCGTAGATTGGATTAATAGAATTCTTTTCAACACTGGTAATTCCATTGCCGTTGACCGGTCCAGACTGCCACCAGCTGTCGGATTTGCCGTTACCCATATAGATGCCGATATGATGATTTTTATCACGATTGCCTAAACCAGTCAGTCCAGTACTACCACTTGCTTTGTTGACGCACCAGATAATATCGCCCTTTTGCAGCACGCCGCTTTTCAGCATTTCGTCTTTGTTACTGAATTCGTAATAGTGCAGATTGTTCTGCGTGATAAAGGCGTACCAACCGCCGCCGTCCCAGCACTTGTAGGAATAACCCATTTGGTTAAACTTTACAAGGTTCGGGACATATGGGCTTGTTGTGCTTACCGGAACTTTGTTGTAGTACGCCAATCCATGTGAGATGATGTACCAGACAAAGCCCTGGCAGTTCATGCCGCTGTATCCCTGCCACTGATTGCCTTTGGGGGAAGCAGCATACAGACTGCTGTTGTATGGTGTTCCCAGATAGTAGTTCTCTTGACCGCCTGTAGAATATTCGGTCAGAAACGCTTGCCACTGTTCTTTGGTTTCCTTGTACTTATTGCCGCTCAGACGATACAAAGCATCGCTCAGATACACAGAACCATTTAGCTTTGCCGCCGATGCCTGGAATTCCGTTCCGGTCAGAATGCCGGAGGTCAGAACCATGACGGTGGCACAAAGCACAGTAAAACCACGTTTCAAGCTGCCTTTCAGCTTTGAAAGAAATTTCATTTTTTCTCCTTTCGGTTCAAATTCGGATATTCGGATGCACTTGTTCTCACATGGGATTCATTCCTTTCTGTTGGTTTCACCAAAAAAGACCGCCGAAGTGCATTCCGGCGGTCTTTCCTGTGGGATCTATACAAAAAGCCAATGGCTTCTGTAAGCAACGGATGCTCTCAGCCATAGATTTGACAAGTATTTTGCCAACCTGATATACTGGAAGCATCCTTCTGTAAAGGGGGTGATCGTATGAAAAAAGACAACAACCTCAAAGTATTGGAATGGTATCTGTTCTTTCGGAATCATAATGCTCGTATACACCTATCTCATTTTAGAGTCATGTACGTTCCCGATGTGTCAGTAATTCATACGATCACAAAAGGCGTTTGAGAAATAGCAGTTCCCAAACACCTTCATCTATACAAAAAGCCCGGTCACTTTTCACAGAAGTTTCCTGGCTTTTGTATACAATAGATGCTCTCAATCGCAGATTTGACAAGTATTTTGCCGATCTGATATACTGAAAGCATCTGAAAAGAGAGGAGGTGATCTTGTGAAAGATGTACTCAAGGACAAATTCTCCAGCTTTTTAGACGGTTGGATTCGTTCCAGCACAATAGCTGCTTTGTTTCTCGCAGTCTTTTTTCTTCATGTGATTTTTCTTTTTGAAAGTGATATTGCCGAGTGGGTCGATACACTTTTGAAATGGCATGATTTGCAGTTTCACATGAAAAATCTGAGTGCGATTGGTTTTGACTTTTTCATCTTAGAATATCTAGCAAATATTCTATGGAAAATCAAAAATGAAATAACACATACCCATCGTATTTATGGTTCTTTAGAATATGAGGATTATTTTCAAAAAGAACAAAGGCGGCATTACTTTTCCGCTGGAATTCCCTCCATTGTGCTAAGCGTTTTTTTCATTGACATACTTGCAAATAGTCAATGGGATCTTATCATGATTACATGGAATCATCTAAAAAGTGGATTTTGTGCGAAGATCACATTTGTCACAATAGGATCGTACTTCATATACGCAGTATTCCAGGAAATCATCTGGAACCGAAGCGTAAATGAAGCATGACCCGATCACCGCAAAAGGCGTTTGAGAACTAGCACTTCTCAAACGCCTTTTCATCTATACAAAAAGCCCGGTCACTTCTTAGAAGCTTCCGGGCTTTTGTATGCAATTTGATTCAATCCTGCACCCAAACTTGCTCGTCATAAGCTGCTTTTACGATCTGAGTTTCGTAATGTCCTTGGGCTGGGGTTTCTTCATACCAAAATTCATAACTATAATGTGTATCATCACCTTTATCAAGAGCAGCACCGTCATGTGCCACATATTCATCAAACGAATTTAATCTCAACCCACATCTGCACTGGAAAATCTTTTTTTCTCCAGCCGGAGAATCTTCCACCCAGACTTGCTGTGTCACAGCTTCGTGGTGGATAGTTTCGTAATGTCCCTTGGGGGCTGCGGTGGTTTTCTTGGTTGGTGTGGGCTGTGCCGGTTTTGCGGTGGTGGCTCTTGGCTTTTCCACCATCGGCTCAGCTGCGGCGGTGTTCTTTTCCGGCTCTCTCTTGGTTTCCGCTGCGGCAGCCGTTGTTGTGGCTTCTGCCGTGGTACTCTCAGAGGTTTCCGTAGTTGTCTTTTTGGTGGTCGTGGTAGTTTCTGTGGTGGTTGTAGTTGCTTCTGTGGTGACGGTGGTCGTTGTCGTTGCCTTTGCTTCTGCGGTGCTGCTTTCTTCCGGCTCACTGCCGCAAGCAGAAAAAGCAAGTACCAGCATAGCAAGCATTCCTGCGATCACACCGGTTTTCCAGACTTTACGCTTATTGTTTTTCATATGTCATTCCTCCTTGTACCTCGTACAGGTCAATCATCGTTTCTACCCTTATTGTACCTGTTCTGAATTTTTTTGTCAAATCTGCAATTGCAGATTTCGTGAATTTGGAATAATGTAAAGTGAATCTACTGTTTCACTTTTGAAAAGAAGATTTTTTGTTCTGGTGAAATCGATCTCGATACCACTGCATCAGCAACCAGATCACGATCAAGATCACCGCTGTCCCCAGAATGGTCAATCCTCCTGCATTTTCTATGGGCAGCTTGGAAAAAAGGTATTCCAGAAAAGCATAGATCAAAAAAGCCACGATCAGCCACTCTCTTTCATCGAAGCGTGCTTCCTGTTCCATTTTTCTGGCACAATCTTCTCTGTATTCACAGCAGCACTGCCTTCTGCAACCGCAGCAGTTACAGCATCGTTCTTGTGTTTCCGTATGCTTTTCACCGTCTTTCTTTGATCATGTGGTCGTATTTCCTTTGCAAAAAGGCAATTCCAACCGTAACGGCAATTGAACCGATCATTGCAAAAATGACCGACAGAATCGCCGGTAATCTGATCTTGATCCAGAAGAAATACAGCAGCAGGATCAGACTGCCGCAAAATGCAAGTACAGCCACAGACCGGGTAAAGCATGTATTCACGCTGTTCTCGTAGCATTTTTTGCAGTAACCGTTATCGCCCTTTGTGACCTCTACCGGATTTTCACCGCAGATGCAGCATAGCTGCTTTTTCTGAAAACAGCTGTTGCAGTACCATTGCCCATGATACTGCGTTTCTACCATGCAGCTGCTGCACTTGCAGCACCGTTTTTGTCTTGGACGTTTCATGCGTATACCAGCTTTCGGATATTCTCACAAAACACCTGTTCGCTCTGGACGAATTCAGCATCACGCTGTTCTTCCTCCCATTTTGCAGATTCTCTCGCCAAGATCTGAAAATCCAGAATGCTGTCCGGTTCACCGGATCTCATGATTTCTGCTATGATCGCTTGATTCATGTTGCCGCTCCTTCCGATTTTGCAAAATTGCAATGGTCTGTCGTTTCCATTCCGGGAATTTCCGGAATGTTTCTTTTGCAGTGCGAATGTCAGCTGCGATCAGCTTCAGCAGAAAAAATACACCTGCACATACTGTAAGCATCACGCAGAGCAGAAATAAAATGTCACGCATCTGTCACACCTCCATTTTCCATTCCTGCACCTGTTCCGGCGTCAGCGTGTAGTACTGCATCACACTGTACAGCGATGCGTAATGGGCTTCTCCATGGGAGAGAAACCGCTCATTTCCGGTGATTTTCAGCAGCCCACGTTTTTCAAGCTGCTTGACATCATTCCCGGTGATCCCGAATTTTTGTTGGAATGAATAGGAACTCACGCCCATATGGCTGCAAGCATTCGCTAGTTTCTCCACGCCGATCGCATCCATGAGAAATGCGGCAATTTCTGACTTGCTCCAGAGATCACTGACCAGAATGTGGTTTTCTTCAGCCATCCGGATCAGATCCGCCTTGGAAATACAGTTCTGACTGCCACGATTTCGGGTGATCTGATGCAGCACATAGGATTCTGCGGTCGGAAATTGTTCCATGTATGTCATGTGTTTTCCTCCTGTTCTTATTCCGGCACTTTGCCCCGCAAATATCCCCAAAAAGTAATTCCGCACCTACTACGAGCAACTGTATGGAGGTTTTTGCGGAGAGGATATTTGCAGGGCAAAGCACCGGGAATATGGCGTAATACTGGCATTTTCAAGTACGGACAGTCTGGAAATTCGATGATTGAAAGGAGTGCATAGGGGGTAACTATGCAGTTTGGGGAATGTGACTATCCGCATTTGAAAATGCCAGTGTTGCTATTGCTATTTTTTCTGCAATGTCCGGCAAATCAGATCTGCCGCTGCTCTGGACGGTGCAGAAAAGCCAAACTGTTTGTGGCAGGAAAGGCAAACTGCACGGTATTGATAGCTGCCGGCATATGTCACGCACATCGTCTTTTTGCCGCAGTAAATGCAGGAAATGGCTTCTTTTCTTGCTGATTCCATGTTTTTCACCTCGATGGTTGTCAGCACAAGTTGAAGATAAACGATTCATAAGCATCGGCATTTTCGCTTCTGGGGATTGCCGATGCTGCTATACTGTCAGCTGCATGATACAGACAGGTCAGCAGATAGCTTCTGCGGTTTCGGATTTTTCGGTTGGCAGTATTTTTCATCACTTCTGCGGTCTGATCTGCGGTCAAGGTCTGCAATTTTTCCCGAACGGTTTCTGTCTGCATCTCTACGCCGCCGACTTTCAGCGTTTTCTTGGCGGTTTTTGCAACCCATGCTAGAATGGCAGCGATTTCTGCAATCGCCTTGCTGCCGAACCGCTTTGTTTTTTCCGATGTCACCTGTGTCTGAGCCTGTTCCAGCTTTTTCTCATAGCTTGCTGTTGTGTCGTTCTTCGGCTCTGCCGAAAGATCAGAAAAAGGTAAGTTTGTTTGTGGTAAGTCTGATTCTATATAACGAGTATGATTTTCATACCCGGCAAAATCCGTCACAGTCTGACAAGTTTCCTCGGTAATTGCTTCCTTCGGAACGTCGTTATAGAACCGCATCACATAGATCTTGGGGTGCTTTGCAATACCGCAATCCTCCTTTTCGATCAGACCGGAATGCACCAGTTCTTTGAACGTCTTGCTGACCTTCTGTCTGGCACACTGTAGGGTATCCATGGCTTCGTCCCAGGAAAAGTAGACAAATGCTCTGCCGTTCTTGTCCGTAAAACGATCTGCATTCTTTAAGGAAAGATTGCTCCGGTCCAGCAAAAAGCAGTACAGGACCTTTGCCGCCAGAGAGAGTTCTTCCTTAAATTCGGCGGTCTTAAACAGCACCAGCGGCAATTTCATGTATTGCACGATTTCTGCTTCTGTTGGTGCATTCTTTTCTGTGATGTATTCCAGTGTCATTTTCTTTCCTTACCTTTCTTTCTACACATCACTCTACATTGATGTGCTTGTACTTCAACATATCTTCGTTGCAATAGACGTAAAATTCGTCGGTATCATTTTTCTTTGCGATCATTCCCAGCTGGATCAGTTCCTCGTAGCATTTCTTGCTTTTTCCTGTTCCATATTGCAAAAGGTCTACAGCTTCTTCCAGCGGAAAAGACACATAGACCTCATCGTTTTCGTTGCAGAACTGCTTGCCTTCATGAAACGGATTGTTTGTCCAGTCCAGTGTTCGATTGAGCATGAAGCTGTACAGCACCTTTGCTCCAAGAGAGATGTTGTGATACTCTCTGTGGATGTTGCTGTACATCAGCGGCTCCGGAAAAGGAATCCAGCTGTGCTTTAGTTTTTCGGCGATCTCCGAAAATTCTTCAACGGCGAATTTTCGTGTTACGATCCAAAACGGCAGCGGTTTCTTTTCCGGAATGTTGTTTACTCTAACTTTCATGAATCTTTACTCCTTTTCTTGCTATCACTCATCTTAAATGGAACGTTCCCATGGCTTTCGGTTGCGGTTTGCTTCCTGCATACGGTCTGCAATTTCCTGTGCATGCTGTTCTTGCAGCGAACTTGCATAAAACGCAATTGCCTTTCCGATAAAGTCGGTGAAGTCTTTGGCTTTCCATTCTTCTGGTTTCAGATATGCCGGTATCTGTTCCAGAAGATCTTCTTTTCGGGGAACATATCGAACGTGTTCGATCTGATTTGGCTTATCAACTTCCATGATGTCTACAACGGCATCCATATCCAATGTTCCTGCCTTGGACAGCTTTCGCATAGCGACCGCCTGTGCTTTGTTTGGATAATGTTCAAATGCGGTGAGTTCCATCTCATCCCAGACATCATTCTGTTCTTTTGCGGTGAGATAGGATAGTTCTACACCGGTCACCATGCCGATCTTATTGTCATCAATGAGATTTTGTAATTCTGGAATTAGATAGGATAAACGAATATATCGCTGCACATTGCGTCCAGTCATGTTATACGTTTCGCCAAGCAAATCTCGTGTCTTAACATTTTTGGGATATTTTTCGTTGTTTGGATTAGAAATACGTTCTCTTGCTTCTACTTCCATTCGCAGTGCATTGCCACGTTCGCACGGAAGAATATTCTCTCTAGTCAGTAAATTGCTTTCTGTCATAGCAACGATAGCTTCATCCATGGTCATGTTATGAATTCTGACTTCCAGACGATGATCTTCCGGAAAAATTTGTCGTGCAACATGGGTCCTGCGGTGTCCAGCGACGATATAAAATGTATCCTCGCCACGCTCATTCTTCTCTCCGGTGCGGATCACCTCAATTGGTGTCCGGATTCCGGAATTCATAATGGATTCTTTCAGCTTGCTCATATCTTCATCGTCCCGGATGTAAAACGGGTGATTCGGAAATGTTACCAGCTGCCGGGGATAGATCATCAGCCGCTCTGGCATAGCAGCTTCGTCACGCTGCTCCTGAGTGGTGATGATCTGGGCGTATTTTGCTTCTTGTATTTTGCTGTCCTGCGTGATTTTCCCTAATGCAGACCGCATGTTTTCTTGCGATACGGGCATATGTTCTTATTCTCCTTTCGTGTATTTCGGAAAGCGAAGCTTGATCGCTTCCCAGAAAAATGGTGCATATTCACAACTGAAAATGGCATCCACAGAACTGTAGATGCCATCTTCAAAACTATTCCAAAGATTAAATGCCAACCGAGTTGTCTTTCTGGAAGTATCAGTTTGCCACGAAAGTGACAATGCATTTTCTCCGAGAATCGCATCAGATTCCAGATCAAACAGGTCGCCAAAATGCTGATAACACACATCGTCCAGTGTGAACAGATATGCAATTGCTGTGTGATAGCAGTCTAATGAACGCATTTGCTTCAATATCTTCCGGCATCGGTCGAAATGCTGTGAATTTCGGAAAATAGTATTCATACTTTCTTTTCCCCCATATTCACGATTTCCTGTACCAGTGTTTCAAATGCCTGGCTGCCCTTGCCGTTCTTGTCCTCTTTGAAAATTGACACGCCATTCAGAGATGCATCCTGAAAACGGACTGCCTTGGGAATTTCCGTATGCAACACGCCAAAATCGCTGTACTGCTCCCGAAGCATCTCGATCAGTGCTTTGCTGGTTACCACACGGCTCTCTACCATGGTGAACAGGATGCCGTCCAGTGTCAGAGCCGGATTTAGTCCCCGACGTACCTGAGAAATGGTGTGCAGCAGCTGTGTCAGACCTTTGGTAGACAAAAACTGTGCCTGAGTAGGAATCAGCACCTCTGTCGCTGCGGTCAGGGCATTCTGCACCAGAATTCCCAGCGTAGGCAGACAGTCGATCAGAATGTAATCATAACCATCCTTCACAAATTCGATGTACCGCTTCAGATGAGATTCCCGGCACATACTGCTCATAAGAGCCATTTCTGTACCGGACAGCATAATGTCGCAAGGCAGCAGATCCACGCCTTCCTGGCTGTGCAGAATCCCATACGATGGAGTTTTCGGCAGCTTGTCGTCCAGCAGCATTCCATAGATGCTGGAAAGAGTTACTTCCAGACCATCGGAGTTCTTCCAGCCCAGTGCAGTCGTCAGACTGCCCTGAGGATCGCTGTCAATCAGCAGGACACGTTTGCCGGTGTTGGCAAGTCCGATGCCAAGGTTCAGAGCGGTCGTGGTCTTTCCAACGCCGCCTTTCTGGTTTGTCAGTGCGATTACTCTACAGTTGCTCATAGTAGGTTCTCCTTTAATGTGTATTTTTTATTCCCCGAAGGGTAGTGGGCTGGATACGCTCCAGCGGGCGTTTGGGGGTATATATGTTTGTAAGGGGATGTCTTAGAAATCAGCTCTTTCGTCATCGCTTTCCCACTTGCTGATGATGCAATCTGCCTGTTCATGATAGTTATCTTCCAGTTCATCCAGGCAATCCACATATGCTTCATGCAGCTTTCCCATCAAGTTTTCATCTGATTTGATAAATGTTGCAACTTCGTGGTACTCCATATCTTCCACATCAGCATCAAAATATTTAGCAGTTTTTTTGATTAGTTCTTCTTCTTGGATTCCTACTGCATCAGCCAGATCACCCAAATTGTCAAAGAAGTCAAAATCAGTTTCGTAATGTTCACAGTCTGCATAGATGGTGCAGTGGTCATCGTTGAGCCACGATCTGCCGCCTACATTGATAAAGGTGTCCAATTCAGCAGTCTGTTTTTCTTCATCGTAGTACAGATACACATCGGTCTGATACGCATTCAGCTGCATATCAAATTTCTTGAGCATCTCAGCCAGTTCCTCTACGATTGCTTCCCGATTTTTCAGCGTTCTCATTTGTTTGCCCTCCTGTTTGTACTTTCAATCATCGTTTTTCCCTCAGCGAATAAAAAAGCCATCTGAAAATTGAAACTGTCCGTTTCATCTTTTTCAGATGGTATTTTCTGTATAGAATTTACATTTTAGAAAAGGTGGACATCATGTCCACCTTACTTAAAATGCAAAAATCCATCCGCTTTGCAGCAGATACATCGGAATGTATCCACTGCAAAACAGATGGACTGTTTTGCGATATTTGCAGTATTACGAGAATTTCTCAGAACGCTGTACGCATTTGATTCTTCCCGAAACTGCGTTGTTTTCTCCTACCCCAACATTTGCAAAAGAACCTTATTTTCAAGGTATCATTGTCAAAACTTGCATCTGCAATGGAATCATCAGAAACACCGGAGAGTGAAATTGTGATTGGGTCATTTTCATAGTCGCTGACTTGCTTTGCAAAATCTTTGGCAGTAATTGTTTTTCCAGCGGTGACACTGTACGTTTTTCCGTCGAATTTTGCAACAGGTTCCGAATTGGATACCACTACAGGTACTGCCAGATCAAAAGAAGAGGCACCATCTTTTGTAGTAAAAGTGAAATTTAACGTTGTTTCACCGGGTTGCAAACCATTTAACTTCAAAGTATTGTTCGCAAATTCGCCCTGCAAGATGTTAGTGTCATAATCATTTTTCATTGTGACATCAACATCAGAGTTACAATATTTATCCGAGAATGAAGAGATTTCAGAGGAATAGCCATTGCTGACATAAATCGTTTCTGGTTCGTCCAATGCAAAAATGGAGCCGTCTCCTGAAATCAGTACTTCTTCATAGCAATAAAAGTTGCCAGAGTTTACAAATACGCTAATCAGGTTTGCTCCTGCATTGGTAATTGGAATATCCGCAGTAAATGTAGAATCAGTTACACCAAGAGCAAAACTCTGTACATTCTCCAGCTTTTTCAGATAAGAGGAGATTTCTTCAGCATTTTTGTTTTTAATTTCATTTTTCAGACTTGTATTATCGCTTACATATGCATATGCTTCCGTGTTATTTAACGCATACAAATCTTTGGGATTGATAAGGCTTCCGGCAGAATAGAGGGAACTTTCCAGATGCACGCGATCCCCGGGGGCAACGCTTGTAACGTCTTTCCCATCTACTGTTGTATTGATCTGCATGGAAAGGTCGTAGTAACGAAGAAGATTGATATTATAATCTTCCGGCTTTTTTCCTTCTACTGCAATTTTCCATTCGCCGACTTCCGGAGAAATAATTTTAATATCGACAGAAGACTTGGTCGATTGTACCCAAATATTATCGTCCTTATTGTTTAAATCTACAACACTTCCATCAGGTTTTGTAAGTGTGATTTTTGATACATCATCTGTGTAGACGCTGAGATCTGCTTCTACGACTTCTAAATCAGTTTCAAAAGTGCCGTCTGTTACCTTCTCCAGATTAGCATTGTTTCCGTTTAGAGAAGAAAGAATCTCACAAAATTTGTCTCGGAATTGGTTTACATTTTCTGCAACTTCTACCGTTCCGCCAGTTTGATTTGCGTATTCCTCCAACAACCGGTAACCATAGCCATTGGAATCACCGACAGAATGATTTCCACTCTCGTCTAGATAATCATACGCTAAGCTATAAACTTCCACTCCGGAATCGCCTACAGAATTGCTTACAGTTTCTTTTATTTTTTCATCTGTAGCAGTTGCAGCGGTCATTGCACCGTTTTCAGCACCGTCCGTAAAAACAACCAGAACATTTCTGGTATTGTCTTTTGAATTCTGCTTCAAATAATCGCATACGTCTGTGATACTGGAAACCATGTGGGTCGCATTGGCACATTCGGTCATACTGGAAATCGTGTTTCCCAATTGGCTGTAACTGTTATCTGAATCTACTGCTGTGAGCCCTGATTTTTGATCCAAATTATTGGAAAATTGAAACAATGACACTTTTATATTGTTGTCTGTTGGAATCATGTTTACAAGCGTTCTGGCCTCATCTCTTGATGTTAAGTTAGGGTCAGAAGGATGTTCTGTATCCAAAATGGATCCGCTTGCATCCATTAAGATTGCAATGTTTAAGTTGGTTTCTTCTTCTGCTTCAACTTCAATGCCAAAAGAAGGTATCATTGACGTGGAAAAAAGGACAGCTGCTGCAAGGGTACCCACTAGCTTCTTCATTTTTTATTCTCCTTTTTTTTTTTTTTGAGTTCTCTACCAAGATGCATTTAATACATATTCAGTATACCACAACATACTGTATTTGTCAATACAAATATTTACAGAATTCGAGCCAAAATTGCAGGAAAATACCTTTGATTATAGAAAGGCATTTGATTTGGAAGATATAGATTTTATAGAATGGAAGAATTGTGGAATGCAAGACGATACATATCCATTTTTTTCGTGATATATAGAATGAATAACCCAATCAAAATGATTTTCATTTACATAAGCTTATGCAGTACGAATTATTTGGATTTATCATGAATAAATGTGTTTTGAATTGTTCTTGTATACTCAAGTGATGACTGTTGAAAATAAGTTGTCTTAATCAAATCTGTCGATTTAAAACAAAAATATACATTCATATATATGAGTAAATGTACAAATTATTTGTTATATAAAGCACAAATAAATTGAAAACTAACGTCGTTAAATGATGAAAAAGCTGATCAAATAATAGTTCTTTGTTGGTTGCTTTATGAAAACTCAATCAGTGTTTCCCTAGGCAAAAATTTCGCAGGCATTCTGTCGCATGGCAAGTATTTTTTACGCAGTATGCAGCAAAATTTGCCGAAAAGACACGTGTATATGCTCGTGAAGACAGATTCTCAGGCTTAATGTCAACACATCCTAATATACTCGGTGTGAAGTTGCCGCTAAAAAGATTTTGAGAAATCAAGAGCAACACCGCACAACCCTCTCCCGCCTCTCACCTTTGCACAAATTTCCCAAATAAATCTTCCGCAGAAATTTTGAAAAACCTCTTGACAACCGTCAAGAGGTGTGGTATACTAAAGGCAATCCGTTGTATGAGGAATACAACAGTTGAAACGGCTGCCAAAAAGATGAAATCAGCATCTGGATTTGTGCAGGACTGCTTCAAAAAACTCCGCCGGCAGAACGCACTGCTGCGGAGCATGGACTGGGAGGAAGGAATATGGGAAAATCCAAGAAAATCATAATCGGCACAGTTGCCGGTGTTACAGCTGCGGCGGTATGCGTCAGCGGCGTGCTGGTGTGGCGGCACTACAGCAGGGGCAGTGATGTGGACGGTGTGGCATACGTGATGCCGATAAAAGATGTGAATTCTGCGGCAACAACGATTTCCGACTTGCAGTTTTCCGGCGTGGTAGAACCGCAGGAAACCAAGGAAGTCAAGCTGGACACCTCCAAGAAAGTTTCCAGCATTGTCGTGCAGGAGGGCGACCATGTCAACGCCGGTGATCCGCTGTTCACCTATGATGTGGAATCCATGCAGCTGGAATTGCAGCAGGGCAACGTGGAGATCGAACGCATGCAGAATGAGATCGAGTCCAACAAGCAGCAGATCAGCCAGCTGGAAACGGAAAAGAAAAGTGCCAGTGCAGACGATAAGCTGACTTATACCACGCAGATCCAGTCCCTGCAAACCGATATTGCCAAGTCGGAATACGACATCAAGACCAAGAAGATCGAACTGGAAAAATTACAGAATACCATTAACAATGCCACAGTGACTGCGGAGATCGCCGGAACGGTGCAGTCCCTGAAAACGACCGAACAGCTTCAGTCGGACGGCACAGATGTGCTGATGAAGATCATGTCCGACGGAGAATTCCGTGTGAAGTGCACGATCAGCGAGCAGAATGTACAGTCGATTTATAAAGATGAAGCCATGGTGCTGCACTCCCGCGTAGACGATTCCAGCTGGACGGGCACTATTTCGGAGATCTCTACCGAAGCCGACAACAGCCAGAACAACAACATGTACTACGGCGGCAGCGATGAGATGACCACCGCTTCCAAGTATCCTTTTTATGTGACGCTGGATTCCAGTGACGGGCTGATGCTGGGGCAGCATCTGCTGGTTTCGGCAGATACCGGAGCCGATGAAAGCATTGAAAAAACCGGCATCTGGCTGTACTCCGACTACGTACAGACTGATGAAAACGGCAAGACCTATGTCTGGGCTGCCGATAAGAAAGACCGTCTGGAAAAACGGGAAGTAGAAGTAGGACAGACAGACGACACCATGGGCGACTGCGAAATCAAAAGCGGTCTGTCGGAGGACGATATGATCGCATTCCCGTCGGATTCCTATCAGGAGGGTATGAAAACCACGACCAACCCTGACGAAGCCACACCGGAAGATGACGGCACAGATGATACTGTGGACGACAACAGCAATGAGGATATTTCCTACGGCGAAAACGGAAACCCTGTGGACGAAGGCGTGATCGGCGGAGCAGATAATGAAGCCGGCATGGCAGGCGACGGTGCAGACGGCGACACCGCAGACAGCGTGATCTCCGGAGCAGGAGAAGATGCCGGCGACGGTGTTGACGAGATGCCGGCAGACGAAGCCGGAGCAGATACAGCGGAAGGCGGTGCGTCAGATGGTACTTGATTTGCGGGACATCTGTAAATCCTATATGCAGGGAAAAGAACCTGTCCCCGTACTGCACCACATTCAGCTACAGGTGGAAGAAGGGGAATATCTGGCAATCATGGGACCGTCCGGTTCGGGAAAATCCACGCTGATGAACATTATCGGGCTGCTGGACAAGCAGACCAGCGGGGACTATTTCTTCGACGGACAGGACATGGCACAGTGCAGCGACAACCAGCTTTCCACGATACGGAACCAGAAGATCGGCTTCGTGTTCCAGAACTTCAACCTGCTGCCCCGCCAGTCTGTGCTGGAAAACGTGGCACTGCCGCTGTTGTATGCCGGCGTGCGGAAAAAGGAACGGCTGGAACGGGCAAAGGAAATTCTGGCACGTGTGGGGCTGGAAGAACGGATACAGTTCAAGCCGACTCAGCTTTCCGGCGGACAGAAACAGCGTGTGGCAATTGCACGGGCAATGGTGAGCCAGCCTCGTCTGCTGCTGGCAGACGAGCCGACCGGTGCACTGGACACCCGTTCCGGCGAACAGGTCATGGAATTGTTTGCCCAGCTGCACAGCGAGGGCGTGACGATCGTCATGATCACCCATGAACCGGAGATCGCCCGGCATGCCCAGCGGATCGTGACCATTCGGGACGGCAGGCTGGAGCAGGGCGGCTTCGGAGAATGCCGGACAGAACAGGAGGGCGATGCTTCATGACAAAAGGAAAAAAGATCGTCGCAGTGGCGGTTTGTCTGGCAGTCGCTGCCGGCGGCACTGTCGGCGGTACGGTGATTTACCGGACACAGCAGACGAAAAAGAACCGCGTAGATGTGATGCCGGTGGCAAATCTGACCCAGTACTGGTGGGGAGATGATCTCTCTATGGACGGGCAGGTGATTTCCGGTGATGTGCAGAATGTCACGCCCTCCGACGACCAGATGATCGCAAAGGTGCTGGTAAAACAGGGCGACCATGTGACCAAGGGTACACCGCTGCTGGACTATGATATGACAGCAGTAGGGCTGGAAGTTGCCCAGAAACAGACGGCACTGGCGGTGGCACAGGAAAATGTACGGCAGGCTCAGAAAGAGCTGGAACGTCTGAAAAAGCTGCGTCCATCAGAAGCAGCACCGGTGGTGCCGGACGATCCGGATTACCCCGATGAGCCGGACGAACCAGACGAACCGGACACGCCGGATACACCGGATTCTCCCAAGGATACACTGGCAGCAGTGATCGCTCTGACACAGGCGGCAGCTGGTACCGGCACGCCGGACGATCCCTATCAGTTTGCCTGCACCGGTCAGACTGTTGTGACACAGGCAGCTCTGGAGCAGCTGAAAACGGCAAAGCAGTGTGCCGTTTTCGTGGTGTATGACCAGAGCGGCAGCGTGCTCTACGGCTGGCTGGTACGCGGCGATCAGCTGACCACTACCGGTGACTGGACACTGGGACAGAACATCAAGGTGACCGAGGACGGCGGTGTGCAGATCTCCGGCGGCGGAACGTGGTACGGCACGTTGCAGGTGGGCGGTACGTTCTCCTATGACCCTGCCAATAACACCCCCGCGGAAACAGAACCGGCTTCTTCCGGCACCACCGGCGGCAGTACTGGTACTGTACCGGAGAGCAGCACAGCATCTCCGGATACCCAGCCGGACACCCAGCCGGCAAATACAGACACCAGTGCAGAGCCGACTGCGGCAGTGCAGCCTATGGCGGCGGCAATGCCAATGGCGGCAGTCACTCCAATGGCATCTTCCAGTACGGACAATGACAACTATGTCTATACCCGTGCCCAGCTGAAACAGAAGGTGGCAGAGCAGCAGATCGCCATTCAGTCGGCACAGATCGACCAGAAAAAGGCACAGATCGAATATGATGCTGCGGCAGAAAAGCAGGAAAAGGGACAGGAACTGGCGAAGATCGACGGCGTTGTCACCAAGGTAGCGGCTTCAGTGGAATCGCTGGAGAAAAACGAACCGTATCTGGTAGTACAGGGCAGCGGCGGCGTTATGGTGCAGGGCACGGTCAGTGAAATGAATCTGGACAAGCTGACCGTCGGTGCAACGGTGACTGTCAACTCGTGGGATACCGGTGAAATGCTCACCGCCGAGGTGACGGAGATCGACAAGACACCGACCTCCTACACCAATCAGAACGGCAGTGAAAACCCGAACAACAGTGCTTATCCGTTCAAGGCAGCAGTAACTGACTCCACCAGTTTGTCGGTTGGCAGCTATGTCAGCCTGAGCTTTTCCGGTGCGGCGGACAATGTCGGCGATACGTTCTATCTGCCGGTCAGCTACGTGCGGCAGGAAAACGGACAGTACTATGTGCTGCGAGAATCCAAGGACAAGAAGCTGGAACGGCAGAATGTCCAGACCGGCAAGATCATCAACGGCGGCTATGCCATTGAGATTCTCTCTGGTGTCAGTCAGGAAGATTATATCTGTTTCCCCTATGGCAAGTATGCCGTAGAGGGAGCGTTGGTCAACGAAACCAACGGCTCATCAGAATACTAAGGGGGACATATTATGCTGGAAAATATTCGGTTATCGTTACAGGGCATTTTGTCCCATAAGGTGCGTTCCATTCTCACTATGCTGGGCATTATCATCGGTATTGCGGCGATCATTGCCATTGTGTCTACCATTAAGGGCACCAATGAGCAGATCAAAAACAATCTGATCGGTTCCGGCAACAACACTGTTAATGTGCAGCTGTATCAGGGGGAAAGTCCCTATGATTTCAGCTATCAGGCGGCACCGGACGGGGTGAAGGTGGTTTCTGCGGAAGTGCGGGATCAGATCACCAGCCTGAAAAATGTGGAATCTGCTTCGTTTTACCGCACGCGTTCCTACTGCGACAATGTGTATTATCAGAACACCCAGTTCAGTGGCTCCATGTATGGCATTGATGCTGCCTATTTCGATACGGCAGGCTATGAAGTACAGCAGGGCAGGGGATTCCTGAGCAAGGAATATACCAATAATGCCAAGGCAGTGATTCTGGACAGCACCGCAGTCAAGAGCCTGTACTCCTCCGAGAGCCCGATCGGTTCCGTCATTGACATCAACGGGGAACCCTTTACGGTCGTTGGCGTCGTGACAGAGGTCAACAGCTTTGAGCCGGTCATCAATTCCGAGGAGGACTACTGGACGTATATGGGCACTTCCGGCGGCAAGATGTTTATCCCCGGTCAGTCATGGCCGATCGCGTATCGGTATGACGAACCGGAAAACTGTCTGGCAAAGGCAGTGGATACCGACAGCATGCCGGCAGTGGGGAAGAAGGTGGCAGAACTGATGAACGCCACGATTCGCACCAATAGCGTCGGAAAAGAAGGGGACAGCAATCAGATCAAATATGACAGTCAGGACTTGCTGAAACAGGCGAAGTCCCTGCAAAAACTGAGTTCCTCCACCAACACCATGCTGATCTGGATCGCCAGCATTTCTCTGCTGGTGGGCGGTATCGGTGTTATGAACATCATGCTGGTATCGGTAACAGAACGTACCCGCGAGATCGGGCTGAAAAAGGCAATCGGTGCGAAAAAGGGCAGCATTCTGGCACAGTTCCTGACAGAAGCTTCTGTGCTGACCAGCATCGGCGGAATCATTGGTGTGGGAATCGGCATCGCTCTGGCACAGCTGATCTCCAAGATTGCCTCGGTGCCGGTGGCGATCAGTTCGCTGTCCATTGTGGTTTCTGTGGTATTTTCTATGGTGGTGGGCATTGTCTTTGGACTGATCCCGTCTATCAAGGCTTCGAATCTGAATCCGATCGATGCCCTGCGGTATGAGTAATGCTTTTCAACTTATTCTATTTATCAAAAATCCGGTCTGTGGAAATGCAGACCGGATTTTTTAGAAACTAATGTAATTTCAGCCGCCGGACAAACAGGCTCTATTTTCCACAAAAAAAGCCCTTGACAAATGCGGCGTTCTGG